>Ga0207020_1150_pt2 | contig 12460 bp, 12 predicted proteins | sample Alteio_BWMinCont_48_FD_153500 | JGI IMG/M metagenome (GOLD analysis project Ga0207020, IMG submission 153500) | Enriched cells from forest soil in Barre Woods Harvard Forest LTER site, Petersham, Massachusetts, United States -... | ecosystem: Environmental > Terrestrial > Soil > Temperate forest >... | reverse complement strand
GTCGTGATGAAAAAGATTACGAAGAGTTAGTTTACGAAGGATACGCGGCGCATGGTGTTGCAGTACTGGTTGAAACAGCTACCGATAACACTAACCGCACCGTAGCCAATGTACGCAGCTATTTTACCAAATATAACGGTGCCTTAGGCAAAACAGGCTCGCTTGATTTTATATTTACGCGTAAATCTGTTTTTACCTTTGATCCGGGCGACCGTGACCTGGAAGAGCTGGAGTTTGAATTGATAGATGCCGGCCTGGAAGATTTGTTTGTTGAAGCAGATGAAGAAGGAAAAGACATAGCTGTATTGCATACTGCATTTGAGGATTTTGGTAAAATGCAAAAAGCATTGGAAGAACAAAAAATAGAAGTGAGGTCAGCTAAGCTGGAGCGGATACCGCAATCATTTATGGCTGTGACCGAAGAACAGGCTATTGACGTATTAAAACTGATTGACCGTCTAGAGGAAGATGATGATGTGCAGGCGGTTTATCATAATATGGCGGAATGATTGATAATTTGAAAATTGGGTAATTTGAAGATTTGAAAATAGAATTTCGAGTCACATCATTCTCAAATTTTCAAATTGACACATTTTCAAATTAATAAATGCCACTATTCAACACTCGTAAGCAATCAAAGAAAGTTAAAGTTACCTTTAGCAATGGCTTGCTTTTTGTTGAACCGGAAGGGGGTAAAGCACAAGCTTTTCCGTTAGAATGGTTCCCAAAACTGCTTAATGCTACCGATGAAGAACGCGAAGATTGGACACAAACAGAACACGGCATTCACTTTAATAAATTGGATATAGATGTATCAATTTGAAAATGTGCTAATTTGAGAATTTGAAAATGATCGTAATTTTCAAATCGCCGCATTTTCAAATTCTCAAATTAATACCATGACTTTCGAAGAGTTTTTTAAAAAGAAAAGAATTGACCTGGTGGCCTTACAAGCGGGCGACCCGGCATTATTTTCTGAATTTGAAACCCATTACCAACAAATGGGCGAAAAGAGCTTCGATCACACTAAAAAATACTGGTTCAATAAAGTACGCCGGCAATATCAGCTCGCGCCTGAGGAAAAAACTGAAAAGCCTAAAATTGAAAATCAGTTAGCAGAGCAAACCGTTACTGAATCGTTAATTGAGGAAGGTGCACCCGCTGCACCCGCACCAAAACTGGGTTTTGTACCCAAATTCAAAGCAGCAAATATGGCTAAACCTGCCGAAGAGGCCCCGAAGACAGAAGAGCCGGCTGCTCCTGCACCAAAGCTGGGATTTGTGCCCAAATTCAAAGCGGCCAATATGGGTAAGCCTACTGAAGAGAAAAAAGAAGAAGCCTCACCTGCCGAGCCTGCCAAATCAACCGAAACACTTGCTGAAAATACGGAAGCGAAGCCTGCTTACAAGCCCCGCTTCAATATGAAGAATATTCCGCCTAAGGCGACGGGAGAATAATCATTTCCAGGAGACTTACGAAGTTTTAAAAACTTCGTAAGTCTGGCAGGTTCTTAGATACGCCATCCTTAGCAACTCCAGCGCATAATCGCTATCCTCTTTTCCCCGGACATAAAAACTTATCCAACCCGACTTTGCAAAAATGTGATGGTCATCTATTTTTCCTTCATCCATTAATTGTTGTTTGATTTTCCTGCTGAACCGGATATCTAAAATTCCATTGCTATGTATGTGGCCTATCTCCAGGGCTTTATAATTAAACTGTATACCACCATATTTATGCAAGGTTGTATTGGTACCGTTCCAGCTTAAAATCTCCGTTTCAATATCATCTATAGCCTGTAATAAGCCCCAATTTGTTAGCAACGACCATAGCTTTAACTGGCTGTCAAACAGCTGAGGCAGTAATGGAACTGACTTTAAAAATCCCAAATACTTAACCGTAAAATTAAACAGGCTACTTTTTTTCACTCAACTCTTTAATATGTTCCATAACCCTAAAATGCACATTCCGGGTAATGCTTTGCGCCCATATATCATAATACCATACCGGGAAAACGTATAGCTTATACCAGCTATTGCCAATCAGCGTGGTTGTACCATTACCGTTATCCTGCAATAAAAACTGTCCGCGCAAAATGTCAATATGCCCCATTATTTCAGGGTCGAGGGGTTGGTCAATGATGTCAAATGTGAGGTTCTTATTTTCATCATAGGTAACAATCTTTTCACCAAACACATAACCGTTACTAAAAATACATTTGCGACCTGCGCCTTGGTATCTACCTGTAACCGTTGTTGCCATCGGACTCGGCATCCCTATGCGAAACAGCCAGAAAGTATTTTTTTGCTTTATAGGTTCAAATGCAACTACATTATTCCAAACTTTATCGGGCGGGGCATTGATGATAATTTTATCGGTTACTTCGTTTTGATAATGATGTTCGGAAACAGAATCCATTACAAAAACAAACAACAGCAAGACAATGATGCTTACGTTTAATTCATTGTTATTTTCTTCAAACATTTTACGACCTATATAGGTGCCTAAACACATAAAACCAAAAATAAGCGGGGATACAATTATTAGACAAATTATACCTTCACCCAGGAAAATAGAGCTTAGTAAAATTGCTAAAAGACTATTATAAAAAGAATAAAGGCCCGACATTCTACCTTTTAATTGCAAGTTTTTCCAATTCCATGCACATATTATTCCCATTAACATGGGGATAATTATAAATTCTGAAAAAACCAAAATTCCAGTGCCCTTATTATATGGCCGTGAGAGCGCAAGTTTGCTAAGACCAATTAAAATAAATGCAAACGTGTTTGAAAAAACAAATCCTTTTATTAATTCAACTTTGCTGTATTTGTCATCCATATTATTAAAATTTCAGAAACAATTGAAAGTCATAAGTAAAAAATATTATTTAAAAATCTTTAATATAGATCCCCAAAACCAGCTTTCATCAGCTTTGATCATGGTTTCTAAAGTTTTATCTACATTTTTAGCCAGCTTGTTAATATCGGTTACCGATTTATTAAAGGTTTTATAGGCAGGGTCATTTGTATCCCCAGTCACTTTTGATAATTCATCCAATATCTTAAGCACCGGGTCAAGTTCTCTTTTACGGCGCTCTTTGGCAACCTGCCGGGCAATATTCCAGGTATCCTTATCTGCAAAAAAATATTCTTTACGCTCACCTGGGCGGTGTTCTTTTTCAACCAATCCCCAGCCAATCAAATCGCGCAGGGTCATATTTGTATTTCCTCTTGAAATACTCAACTCTTCCATAATTTCCTCGGTAGTGAGCGGACCAGGGGTTATTAAAAGCAAGGCATGAACCTGGGCCATGGTTCTGTTTATTCCCCATTCCGAACCCAGCTTGCCCCATGCCTCAATAAACTTTTGTTTGGCTTCTGCTAATTCCATATACAAACTTAAATATAAATTATTGAACTTTCAATATTTATTGAAAATTTGTTTTATAAAAAGAGCCCCGGATAGCACAGGGCCCTAAATTATGAAAACAGGAGTAGTACGAGTTTGATATTTAAGTGTGCTAATATTTAATTCAAGTTGTTAATACAGGCTACTTATCATCATTATTTATTCCGCGTTTATTCTTCTTTATCCCATCTTTCAATTTACCGAAGTTATAATTTAGGCTGGCACTGAACGACCTGAAATAAACCTGGTTAACATTGGTTTGGGCAAAATCACTCCCGTTGGTTATCGTGGTATTGGTGCGATATTGTTTAAACGGATTTCGGGCGGCTGCTGAAAAAACAAGCTTGTTTTTGATGATCTGCTTATTTACACTTAACGACGAGCTTGCAAAGCCGTTTGATGACCCTTGCAAGCCGGTTGGGTTGCGGCCTGTCAGGCCGAAGCCGGCATTTACGCGCCAGCCATTATTGAATGAATAGCCTGTTGTTAGGTTAATGCTAAGCGTTACAAAATCATTATTTTGCACTACACCATTAACCGGTCCGCTTAGCCAAAAATACATGCTGTTACCGTTCAGGCTAAAGTTCCATTGCTTGGTTATTGGATAATTGATGTTGACATTACCGCCCACCCCTGCAACATTGCCCGAATTTTGATAGGTGGTAGAGGTTACATTAGTAATCGGGTTAAATACCGCTACAGGCAGATCCAACCCGGTAGCAAAGTTATATGTTACCCCGATATTTACTGAAGCTTTATGCGTAAAATGATAACCAAACTGGACTGCATTAATTACCACCCGTTGCAGGTTTGGATTACCGCTGCTGATAAAATCAGGATTGGAACGATCAACAAATGGATTAAGCCTGTCGATGCTTGGGCGTTTTACGCGTTGGGAAAAACCAAAATTGATACCACTATTATCTTTAAAATCTAAATTTGCCGCAACTGAGGGGAAGATATTTAAATAGCTTTGATGAACATTTGATGCGGTCGAAATAAAATCAGCATCCGTATAGGTTTGTTCGGCTCGCAGGCCCGCTTTAATGCCCCAGCCCTTGCCTTTATATTGCCAGGTATTATAAACTGCGTAGATATTTTGGGTATTAGCGAATTTATTTGAAAAAGCAGTATCCAACACAAATTGATTAGTCGCCGCATTAAATGAATCGTATTCAAAATTACTTTGATTATCGCGGAAAATTCCTTTTACCCCTGCCTCAATACTCCATTGTTTAAACGACTTTACATAATCAACCTGCACGGTTTGTTCGGATGATGTGGTATGGTTATTCTGGTTATAATCAGGGGTAGGATAATTTACCCGGTTGGTTGTGACAAGGTCATTATCGCCGGTATTGCCATAGCCATAATAGCGATAGGAAAAGGTAAGCAGCTTTGATTTATCACCCTTAAAACCCAGTTGGTAGTTGACAGAGGCATCCAACCCGCTTCCGTGACTGTTACTGGCGTTGTTAATATCGTAGCCTTGTACAATACCCGTTTGTTGCGAAGATTGATAGCTGTTACCATCTGATTTGCTACCGTTAATACTAAATTGCCCCGAAATTAAATTAAGCGAATCTATCTCATAACTGATTTCAGTACCTACCGAGCCACTGCGGCCGTTCGAACTTGAGCTACCCTGCTGTATAAGGCTGGTTGGCGTGGCGCCTGTAGTTGTTCGGGTAATTAATGTACTGGTTGATGGCGAACTGTAAATACTGCCGTTACCAAAGCCGGATATGCCCAGCTTGCCGTCTTTAACGGTAAATGAAGAGCCAAAGCCCGGACCACCCGGATAACGGTCGTTCACATTAACCGTCCCGTTATAGCCATTATCAATTTTTTTGTTGGTGATGATATTAATAATGCCTGCCAATCCTTCCGCATCATATTTTGCAGGCGGCGTGGTAATAACTTCTATACGCTGTATGGTTGAGGCAGGCATACTGCGTAATATGTTTATTGGGTCGCGCTCCATCATGCCCGATGGTTTACCGTTTATCAGTATTTTGTAGCTATTATTACCATTTAATAAGATATTATCATTGGCATCTAGACTGACGAACGGAACTTTTCGCAGCATTTCCAGCACGCTGCTCACTTTACTTTCCGGGTCTGCCTGCAGATCATAACTAATACGGTCGATCTCTTGTTTAACAATGGGCTTATCGGCAGTAATGGATACGTCTTTTAATTGTTTCCCCTGGCTGTTGAGCAAAATCGTACCCATACTGCTATCCTGGTTGTTGGTCATGTCAACTACAACTGATTTAGGCCGATATCCAACCGCACTTAAACCGATGGTATATTTTAAAGGCGCGACGCCGGTAAATGCAAACGTGCCGTTGTTTTTGGTAAGCATAACTTTGATGGTTACGTTTTTGTCGTTTTTTAAAACAACGGTAATGTAATCAAGCGTTTTTTTATCTGTCGAATCGGCAACAATACCTGATAGCTTGTAAAGCCTGGCTTGTGCCGATGTTTTTAGTGCGGGTGAAAGGCCGGCTACTATTAGGAATAAATAAGTTATAAGTCTGTTTAGTTTCATGTTTTTGTACTTTTGATGTGAACGCAATCTGGTTTAAAGCAATACCCACTACTATGTATTACAAGGATTAGACGCGGACGCTATTCTAAGGTTACAGGCAATGAGAAAAAAAATCTTTTGTATGCATCTGCATTATAATGTTATAGAAAACATATTTATATTTGCGGTCGTTAAAATAGATTTATGAAAAAGAACTTAGGCCTTCTTATAGCACTTATTGGAATTTGCATAGCCGGTGGAGCTATGGTATTTACTCCTACCCACGCATTAAATGCCGGTGATTCAAATAGTGGAATAAACGCCTCTGCCGCTTTGTTTTTTAGTGCGCTGATTGTATTTGGAGCAGGTGTTGTGATTTACGCAGGCGCCATTCCGACTAACAGCCAAAAACACGCTGAATAATTTTTTCTGATTTTTCTTTAAATATTTGCTTCTCCAAAAATTGCCGGAGGCATAGTTCTATGCAATCCAATTTCTGCGATTAGTTAAAACTTAATAGTTTTACTATTGGTTTATTACTAAAAATTTTATGCTTCGCGTTAAAGCCTCATTGGTATTGACTATTGCTATGGCTGCAATTAGCAGCTTGAGCACGGTTAGCCTTGCGCCTAAAAGCCCGGTAAGCCCTGAAAAAGTTGAAGGCCATTTTACCCGGAAAGACAAGATAGAAACAATGTGGCTTACCCCACCCAAGCTAAATGCAGAGGAAACAGGTTGTGTTGGCGACCGCTGCACAGCAACTATAAATTTTTCAGATCCAAACATTCCCGTTATCCCAATTAACGGTTGTATTGGTGGCACACCCACTAACCTGGGCGACCTTGACAATGACGGGCTTGACGAAATTGGCCTGTTACCCGAATGGTTTACCAGTTGCTGGCGCGATTACAGGGTATACACCTTTAAGCGGGGTAAATGGATACCTGCAGTCACCCCCTTCCCTACCCATTGCAACCAATGGGAAGAAAATCTGCAACCAATTATTAAGGATCCGGCTGTACGGGGGAATGTAATCATCACTTACAGTGCGTTTGAAGGTACGGAGATAGTTTTTAAAACGAAGTCGGTGGTGATTAAATAGGCGACCTCATTCATTACCGTCAATAGTCAACCGTTTTTTATAGATAACAACAGGGAATAAAACAGGTTAGCAGAAAAGCTTGTTAAAAATCATTATTTTAGCTATTCAAAATCCTGATTCCATGATCCACTTCTCCAAAAAAACAATTTATACGGTGGCCACTACTGCCGCATTGGCGCTGTGCGCTTTCAGCATTAAACCCACAAACGACCCGGTTTTTAAAAACCTGGATAAAAGTGTAAAGCCTGGCGACGATTTTTTTATGTATGCCAATGGCGGCTGGATAAAACGTAACCCTATTCCGCCGGCTTATTCAAGTTGGGGTATTGGTAACGAGGTGGGCGAAGAAATTAAAATCCGGCTGAAAAAAATAACAGAAGATGCCATGGCTGCCAACGCGCCGGTGGGAACGGCTTCGCAAAAGATAGGTGACTTTTACTATAGCGGCCTGGACACGGTTACCATAGAGAAAGCCGGTATCAAGCCCATACAACCGTTATTAAGCATGATTGACGACATAAAGGATATTAATGATGTAGTGCATGTGTCGGCTTATTTAAATACTTATGGCACACGCGGTATTATTGGCGCCGGTGTTGGACAGGATGCTAAAAATAGTTCGAAAAATATTGTACAGTTGCGCCAGGGCGGTATTGGCTTGCCCAATCGCGATTATTATTTCCGTACGGATGCCCGCACTACGCGCATACGTGATGAATACCACAACAAACATGTGCCGGCCATGTTAGTGTTGAGTGGCTGGGACATGCCTGCCGCAACAAAAGGCGCCGAGAGCGTCTTTAAAATAGAAAAATACCTGGCCGAAAATAACCGTAAGCTGGAAGATAACCGCGACCCATATCGTAACTATAACAAAATGACGGTTGCCAAATTAGCGGCCCTTACACCCGAAATTAACTGGACGGATGTGTTTGCTACCATGGAGATGAAAGGTGTCGACTCGGTAATTGTGGCGCAACCAGAATATTACACGGCCGTAAACACCGCCTTAAAAACCTATACCGTTGACGATTGGAAGGCCTACCTGCGCTGGAAATTGATTTCAAGCAACGCCGCTTATCTAAATAAAGCCATTGAAGATGAAAATTTCCGCTTTACAGGCACGGTAATAGGCGGCCGCAAAGAACAGCTGCCGCGCTGGAAACGGGTGCTGGATAATGAAAACAGCATAATGGGCGAAATATTGGGCCAGTTATTTGTTAAGGAATATTTTTCGCTGCAAGCCAAAGAACGCTATACTAAAATGGTGGAGGCAATGCGCGCTGCCTACCGCGAGCATATTGAAAAATTGGACTGGATGAGCCCGGCAACCAAGAAGAAAGCCTTGGTAAAGCTTAATGCCGTACATCCAAAAGTGGGCTACCCGGATAAATGGAAGAATTATTCCACACTTGTTATTGACCGTTCATCTTATGTAGGCAACGTAATACGGGCCAGGCATTCTGCCTACCTGATCAGTGTGGCCAAATTGGGCAAACCGGTTGACCACCAGGAATGGGGCATGACACCGCAAACCTATAATGCCAGTTATAGTCCATCAAATAACGAGATCACTTTACCTGCGGCACAGTTTATTATTCCGGGGGTGAAAGACGCTGATGTGGATGACGCGGTTGCGTATGGCTACGCGGCAGCCAGTACCATCGGGCATGAAATAACACATGGCTTTGATGACCAGGGTAGGCAGTTTGATGCCAAAGGCAACCTGAGGGCCTGGTGGACACCACAAGATTCGGCTAAGTTTACCAAACGTGCCAATATGCTTGCCGACCAGTTTAGCAGTTATGTTGTGTTGGATAGCCTGCATGTAAATGGCAAGGCCACATTGGGCGAAAACATTGCCGATTTGGGTGGTATAGTAATAGGAATAACCGCCTTTAAGAAAACAGAACAGTACAAACAGGGGAAAAGCATTAACGGCCTTACGCCTATGCAACGTTTCTTTTTAGGTTATGCGCTGGGCTGGTTGGGTCATATCCGCAACGAGGCTTTGGCTAATCAGATATTAACAGACGTACACGCGCCCGGTTCTTTAAGGGTTAACGGCCCCTTTAGCGATGTACCTGAATTTTACGCCGCCTTTCATATTAAACCGGGCGACAAGATGTACCTGGCACCGGATAAACGGGTGAAGATCTGGTAAGTTTTTAGGTTATACGTAGTACGTTTTATGTTATAAGTGAATTGCATTTTTTACTAAATGTAAAACGTATTACGCATAACCTATTGGGCCGTTAATTAAATAATCGCCATTTTTGCATTATGCCCAACGGAACTCTTTATTTAATACCTGTGCCCCTCGCTGATGACGCTGCCGCCAAATCATTTACGCCATTTTTGGTGGATACCATTAACAGCCTTAAGGAATATATTGTTGAGAATGAAAAAACCGCACGTCGTTTTTTAAAAGAGGCCGGTTTGAAAACGCCGCAAAGCGAATTGGTTATTCATGACTATGGCAAATATAACCGCGATAGCTTAAAAGCTTTTTTTGCCGGATTACAGAACGGCAAAGATGTAGGACTAATGAGCGAAGCAGGCTGCCCCGGGGTTGCTGACCCGGGTGCTGACATTGTTGCCGAAGCCCATAAGCGGGGTATAAAAGTTGTCCCGCTGGTTGGGCCGAGTTCTATTTTGCTGGCGCTGATGGCTTCCGGGTTCAATGGGCAAAGCTTTACCTTTCATGGGTATCTACCTATTGATAAAGTACCGCGCAGTAAGCGTATTAAGGAGTTAGAGGGTTTGTCCGACCGCCTTTTTCAAACACAAATATTTATTGAGACACCTTTCCGCAATAATTCGCTGCTGGAGGAAATATTGAAAAGTGGCAATGCAAAAACCAAACTTTGTATTGCCTGCAATTTAACTGCAGCGGATGAAATGGTACAAACCAAAACCATCGCCGAATGGCAAACAAACGTACCTGATTTGCATAAAAAGCCAACTATTTTCCTGCTTTCGCGTTCCTGATAAATGCAGCTAACGGACCAACATACCAAAGTACTTATAATAGGCGCCGGTCCGTCAGGGCTGATGATGGCTGCACAGTTACTACGGAATGGCATTCAGCCTATAATTATTGATAGCAAGCAGGGCCCGACCGATCAATCCAAGGCGTTGGCCGTTCAGGCGCGATCGTTAGAGATCTACCGGCAAATGGGTGTAATTGACCGTATTATTAATGGCGGTAAACAGGCCAGCGGCGTGTCCTTTCGCGAAGAAGGTAAGGAAGTTGCCAGTTTATCGTTAGCTAATGTTGGCGAGGGCCAAACACGTTTCCCGTTTGTGCATTTATACCAGCAAAGTAAAAATGAACGTTTGCTGCTTGATTTTTTAACGCTGAATTGTTGCCCGGTTTACTGGAACACCAACTTAATAGCACTGAACCAAACCACAAACCAGGTCAACGCCCGGTTACAGTCAGAAGAAGAAACTGTAAACCTAACCTGCGACTGGCTGATTGGCGCAGATGGCGCACATAGCACCGCCCGTAAGCAATTGCAGATACCTTTTAACGGCGATACCTATCCCCATGAATTTTTCCTGGCAGATGTGGAGCTGAACAATGAAGAATTAACCGGCACACAAGTACAGCTTTTTTTATCTAAAAGCGGATTTACGGGATTTTTTCCCATGCCGGAGGAAAATTGTTATCGCATTATTGGAAACCTGCCGGTAACAGACGATACAAAAAATGAATTACTATTGGAAGATGTTCTTCCTGCTATCAATACGATTACCGGCATGAACCTGGAAGTGGTGCACGATAATTGGTTTACCACCTATCGTTTACATCACCGCATGGCTGATAATTTCAGAGACCAGCGTTGTTTTTTAGTAGGCGATGCCGCGCATATCCATTCACCGGTTGGCGGGCAGGGGATGAACACCGGGTTACAGGATGCTTATAACCTCGCCTGGAAATTAGCAGGCGTAGTAAACGGGCAATTTACTGAGCCAATCCTGGATAGTTATGCGGCTGAACGCATGCCGGTAGCTAAAGATCTGTTGAATACGACGGATAAGGTCTTTAAAATTATTCTATCGCAAAGCTGGGTTATAGTTTTATTTAAAAGGTGGGTTATGCCCCGGTTATTAAAGTTTGTTTGGAGCAAACCAGGTTTGCGAGAAGTATTTTTCAGGCGATTATCGCAAATCAATATCAATTATCGCGATAGCAAACTCAATCTCCACCTAAGCCATATCACCAAAATAAAAGCCGGCGACAGGCTGCCTTACCTTAAAGTATTTGATGAAAAGAAGCACGAAGAAACTGATCTGCATGAATGGTGCAGCAAACCCGGGTTTACGTTTATTGTGCTGGGCAATTTAAAAGAGATTGACCTGTTTACATTGGCTAAATGGCTCACACAAAATTATCCGGGCATTATTAATTTCTTTTATTTGCCGCCCTCGGTAAAAAACACTGCCGTTTTTGAAACCTTCGAGATCAAAAAAGGACAAAAGAAAGCATTAATTATCAGGCCCGACATGCATATCGGCTTTATGAACGATGTGGTGGATATTGATATGATGGATAATTATTTGAGAAATGTTGTAGGTGCCCCCTCTAAATCTCCCCCGGTAGGGGAGACTTTTTAGTTACCCGTGTATGGTTTCGCTTTTGCCATAGTTTTGAATGACATGCGCTTCATAAGCTAAAAACTCCTTCCAACGCGCTTCCACGTCTACCTCAACCGCATACTTTTTTGCCAGGCGAATAAACATGGTATAATGCCCGGCTTCGCTGATCATCAGTTCATGATAAAAATCAGCCAGTTGCTTATCATTAATATTTTCGGATAATACTTTAAAACGTTCGCAGCTGCGCGCCTCAATCATTGCCGAAAAAAGCAGGCGATCTATCAATTGTGCTTCGCGACCACCACCAATAATGATGAACTTTCTTAATTCATTTACATAATTATCCTTGCGTTCACGACCAAGCAGGTAACCGCGCTCGAGGATAATATCATGCACCCGTTTAAAATGTTCCAATTCTTCCTGTGCAAGAGCGATCATCTGCTGCACCAGGTCAGACAAGTTTGGGTTTTGAACAATCAGCGTAATCGCATTGCTGGCCGCTTTCTGTTCGCAAAAAGCATGATCAATTAAAATTTCTTCAATATTGCTCTCCACCACATTTTTAACCCAGATGGGGTCGGTAGGTAATTGTAGTTTTAAGATGGTTTTATCATTCACAAAAGCAAAAGTAATTATTGGAAATGGAATATGATTGGATGATACTAGTTATTCTGAAGCATTGATCCAACTATCGATTTCCTTATCTAACTCTTCTTCGGTTAGAAACTCCCCATCTTCTATTTGTTTCTGTGCCATTTTAATTTTCTCTGACAAGATCCTGAATATGCTGAAGAATTAATTTTAAATCA
>Ga0207020_1164_pt1 | contig 12509 bp, 12 predicted proteins | sample Alteio_BWMinCont_48_FD_153500 | JGI IMG/M metagenome (GOLD analysis project Ga0207020, IMG submission 153500) | Enriched cells from forest soil in Barre Woods Harvard Forest LTER site, Petersham, Massachusetts, United States -... | ecosystem: Environmental > Terrestrial > Soil > Temperate forest >... | reverse complement strand
CATCAGTGAGCTGAATGACCTGCTGGCGATAGAAAAAACCAAATCGGAAGAACTGCTTGCAGATATACAGGTAAAGAACAAGGAAATAACTGACAATATTAACTACGCCCAGCGAATACAGTCGGCCATACTGCCCGACCTGAACCTGATACACAGATCGCTAGACCAGTCTTTTATCCTTTATGCACCAAAAGACATAGTAAGCGGCGATTTTTACGCTTTCGCTGAAAAGAAAGACAGGGTATTGCTAATTGCCGGTGACTGCACCGGGCATGGTGTATCGGGGGCATTCATGAGTATGATAGGCAGTTCGCTGCTGAACCAGATCATTAATGAAAAAGGCATTGAAGAACCTGCGCTGATACTGAACCAACTCAACACCTCGGTGATAGAAGCCCTGAAACAAAATGAAAACGAATCGCATGACGGGATGGATGTATCTATCTGTTCATTCAGCGCAGATAAAAGCGAACTGCGTTATGCGGGCGCCAATCGCCCACTATGGCTTATTAGAGATGGTCAGATACAAGCTTTTCAGCCTGATAAATTCCCAATTGGCGGCCTGCAAATGGCGCGCGACAGGACTTTCACCAACTATGTGACGCCACTTCAAAAGAATGACACCATCTACATTTTTACTGATGGCTATGCCGACCAGTTTGGCGGAGAGAAAGGGAAGAAGCTGATGACGGCCCGGTTTAAAGAGATACTATTATCTATTCAGCAAATGACAATGCCGGAACAGGAAGCATACCTTGGCAACTACTTCACGGAATGGAAGGGTGATAATGAACAGGTGGATGATGTGCTGGTGATAGGGGTGAGGGTTTAACCCCTGACCCCTAAAGGGGAACCATCTATTTAGCCTGGAATAAATACTTAGACAAACGCTGATGAAACATTCACTATAGCTTTATCAATGATCATTGTTCCTCAAATTGACCTTAAGGAACAATGATCATTATTTTGTTTTACCAGCCGAGCAGGTAAGCGAATATCAATGGGGCCACGATCGTAGCGTCGCTTTCTACTATGAATTTAGGGGTATGGATATCGAGTTTGCCCCAGGTGATTTTTTCGTTAGGTACGGCGCCGCTGTATGAACCGTAGGAAGTAGTGCTGTCGCTGATCTGGCAGAAGTAGCTCCAGAACGGTACATCGTGCCATTCGAGGTCCTGGTACATCATGGGTACTACGCATATGGGGAAGTCGCCAGCAATGCCGCCGCCTATCTGGAAGAAGCCTACGCCCTTGCCAGCAGAATTAGCGCGGTACCATTCGGTAAGCCACATCATGTATTCTATGCCGCTCTTCATGGTCGATGGCTTCAGCTCGCCTTTGATGCAGTATGATGCAAAGATGTTGCCCATGGTGCTATCCTCCCAACCGGGTACTATGATGGGGATATTGCGCTCCGCAGCGGCTATCATCCAGCTATGTTTAGGGTCGATCTCATAATCGGCCTTCATCACCTCGCTAAGCAACAGCTTGTACATATACTCATGTGGCAGATAGCGTTCGCCCTTATCCTCGGCGTCCTTCCATATTTTGAAAATATGGCGCTGTATCCTGCGGAAAGCTTCTTCCTCAGGTATACATGTGTCCGTGACACGGTTGAAACCCTGCTCCAGAAGTGCATACTCTTCGGTGGGTGTAAGATCGCGGTAATTAGGCACGCGCTTGTAGTGCGTATGCGCCACGAGGTTCATAATATCTTCCTCAAGGTTGGCGCCGGTGCAGCTGATGATGTCCACCTTGCCCTGCCGTATCATTTCGGCAAAAGAGATACCCAATTCGGCGGTACTCATGGCGCCCGCTAGCGATACGAGCATCTTGCCCCCTTCGAGCAAATGTGTTTCATACCCCTTAGCGGCATCCACAAGGGCAGCGGCGTTGAAATGGCGGTAATGGTGCTGTATAAATTGTGAGATCGGACCTTTGTTCATTTTGTATTTTTTTGATTTTTGATTTTTATATTGATGCTAATCTTTGAATGAATTGATGGAAACTGTGGTTGTGCACGGATATACTTTCTATTAGTGCCCTACTCCTGATTTTCTTACAAACTTTTTGATGGTACAACACTTTTTTGCCCCCGCAATCTATGGTAAATCCTTCTTTTCTTAATTCCTGGTTTAGGGTATCACAACAATTAGTTGTTTTCGATTTTGTTTTATCAGTGTAATATAATGGCAGCAGCCAACATTCGATAGAATCATGGCTTATCGCAAAAACAATTTTGTTATTGAACCGGTCAAATAATTCCCCGCCAATTTTTGCAATAATAACAGCCTTTGCTTTTTCTACAATTTGCACATCAGTAAGGTCGTTATCATGCTCCCTCCTCTTTACGCCATACTCTTCACAAACATCCGTGTCTATCTGTACTATCACATAATCGTTAGCCTCCAAAGCCGCAACCATATCAGCCGAACTACAATAATTCAAAACATTCTTCCAACCTCCAAAATGGTCTGCGGCATCAGTGGAATCGGTATTTGGTTGTACCGGCCTTATATCGATATCCGGGTCTGAAAAATACCTTGATAAGAGGTGTCGCAATACTACCTGATCCGTAGGCCCTTCCGTAATCAAACCCAATACCATAGCCATTAAAAATTATCGGGTAAGCCGCCAAGCAATCCCTTTGTCCACATTTCCGACAACTTCATAGGTGCGATGATCTTAGGCTTTTCAGAGATACGGGTCGCTATAGTATGACCATCAATATTCCTTCTTACCACAAATAAGCGTTGCTCGGGGTCATTGAGATCAAGCCCATCAAGCGTGGCCGGATTATGGGTAGTCATTAATACCTGCTTGTTATTATTCTTAGACAACTCGGAAAGCATATTGATAAGCTTGCTGCATAGCTTGGGATTAAATGACGCTTCGATATTATCTATGGCGAAAAACTGCGGCGTCTTTTTGCTCGAAAACAAAACGATATAAAACAACAGGAAGAGGAAACCTTCGTTAGCGCTGCGCTGGTCGAGATATTTAAGGTCTGAATTAATAAACCTGTCTTTAATACTTATCTTATATTCATTCGACATCAAGTCATTGGGGATAGCAAAATCCTCAAACCAGTCAATTACTTCGAGGTGTTCTTTGATGTGTTGTAAACTCCCATTGTCTTTTGATAGCGATTTTATCAGGCTGAATAATCCTTCGCCTCTTGCACCTAAAGGTTTTATTTGGCCTTCCTCTTCAAATTTCCGTAAATAAGAAACCTCGGGAGAGTAGATAATGTAATTTGTAAGGTAATTATGGAATCTGTATTTAAAATAATTTTCAATCCTACCGCCTTCTTCGATAATTTTTGCTCTTGTTCCTTCTGGAGTTTCATTCTTAATCTCTACGTCATCCATACTGAAATTTGGAGCAGAGGTATCATAATTAATATTCCCTCCAAATATGAGTAAAAAATTACGATACATTCTTGAAAACTCTAATGAAATTATATCCCCCCAAGTTTGGCTATTCCCATTTTCAAAAACATAACTGCTGTCCACTGAATGGCCGTCAAAAATAAAGTCAAATTCAATACTGGATAATTCGTCAGTAAACGCATTGCAAAACAAGTCAGGATTTGAAATTCTTACACCCTTTGAAACGAGATCGCCATTAGGTAAACCCACATTACTAGCTGAGGCTAAAAATGCCACTGCCTCCAAGATATTACTCTTACCACTACCATTTTCACCAATAAACAGGTTTACCCTGCCCAGATCAAGGGTTAAGTCAACAACAGACTTGAAGTTTTTTATGTGTATCTGGCTAATCATTCAGTAGCAAATGTATCATTTAATTTGGGTGGTTTAAAATTGAAACTCTATTGATTATACTTCCCTTCTGTATATTGTTACCTCGAAATAATTAAGGTTATCCTTTACAAATGAGGGTTCTTTGCTACCGTTGTTTTTGAGTTTTGTAATAGCCCTGCGGATACCGAGGCTAAACCTATTTACGAAGCCCGCTGTTTTCGCGGCTTCGGCAAGCGAGGGGTTGCGGTAATCATTGGTAGCGGGGAAATTAGCTACAGACTGCCCGTATAATCCGCCGGGATTGCTGATCTCAATGCGGTCGGCAAACTCATAAAACTTTATTGGGGCGTTCGATTGGTAACTACGGTGGATAATGGCATTGTACAATAGCTCTTTTATGGCATCAGGCGGGAACTGGTAATAATACTGATCGCCTAATTTTTTCTGCACCCTTTTGGCTATTTGCGATTTAATGAATTCATCCATCACCTTCATTTGTGTAAAGAGGTCGCCGGTAAATTTATATTCGTAGTCAAATTCGCTCGCCACATCAGTCCCCTTAAAACGCACATATTGTACATAAGCCCCCGGCAGGAAAAATTCAGGGTTCTTCCCGAACATCAGTATACCTGCATTCGTCGGGCAATCTGATTTAAGGTCATAGAACTTAAGCGATGCCATTTGTTCTTTTTCCTCGCGGTGGTTTGCCTGCAGCGCCTCAGCGGTAATTGCCAATTCCAGGTATCCAAGTTTGAACATACTAACCAACAAGTCGCTCAAGGAGCTTTCGCGGCATGGAAGCGTGTCGAAGGTTTTGGAGAAAGAAGATCGCTTTTCATTTAATATTATTTCATCAGCCTCATTGGCCACTCTTTTAGTTGGCCCAACTCTTACCCATATTTTATTTTTGTACTTTACCGGTGGTTGACTGTGGGGTTGCACTTGCACCACGGCAACTTCTCCATCAGGGAATATACGTTTTTGTACATTCATAGAAGGTGGGGGAACAATATGCCCATCCGTTCTGATAGCAGATAAATTCTGAAGCAACTGATCAGTAATTTTTAAATTACTGAGGCTACCATCATCATTTGCGCCAATGATCAGGTAACCGGGCTTTCGAGCGTTAGACAGGTCATTTGCAAAAGCACAGATAGCCTCACCAAACTTATCGGTATTGGTAGTGGATACTGTCCGCTCTACCCTATCCGATTCGGTTTCCCTTAATAGTTTTTCAAGTTCTTCTACCTGTATCATAAAGCATTAATCTAATAAAGATAACCTCTTTACCAAAACATTTTTAAAAACCAAAAAAGCAGGCAGTGTTAACTGCATGCTTTTCATAAATAATGCGCGTTTGAACAGCGGCCTACGCTACTGTTTCTTCTTTGGCGATGAATTTCTTTACCCATTCTGTAGTAATAGATTTAGGGCGCTCTATAGGGAAGCCCAATGCCCTGTCCCAGCAAAGGCTGGCAAGTACTCCTAAAGCGCGCGATACACCAAACAGAACTGTATAGAAATCTTCTTCCACAAGGCCATAATGCTTCAGCAGTGAACCTGAATGGGCGTCAACGTTTGGCCATGGGTTTTTGATCTTGCCTGTGCTTTCCAGTATTGGTGGCGCTACTTCGTAAATGTTCCAAACTGTTTTTATCAGGGGGTCATCGGGGCAATGGCGTTTTGCGAATTCCATCTGGGCGGTGAAGCGTGGGTCGGTTTTGCGGAGTACAGCGTGACCGTAGCCGGGCACTACTTTACCTTCGGTAAGTGTTTTGTGTATGTAATCGGCAATCTGTTCTTTAGTAGGCGCATCAGAGTTAAGCTCTTTGCACATTTCTTCTATCCAGCGAATCACTTCCTGGTTGGCGAGGCCATGGAGCGGGCCAGCAAGACCGGTCATACCAGCGGCAAATGAAAGGTATGGATCGCTGAGGGCGGAGCCTACAAGGTGTGTAGCGTGGGCTGATACGTTACCACCTTCATGATCGGCATGGATGGTGAGATAGAGGCGCATGAGTTCCTTAAAGCTTTCATCTTCATAACCCAGCATGTGGGCGAAGTTGCCCGACCAGTCGAGCATGCCATCGGGCTGTATATGCTCACCGTTTTTGTATTTGCGGCGATAGATATAAGCGGCCACACGCGGCAGGCGCGCTATAAGCGTCATGGTGTCTTCGTAGATATAATCCCAGTATTGCTTTTTGCTGATGCCATCGTTATAAGCCTTGGCAAATTTTGATTCGGTACCCAGTGCCAATACAGCAGCAGTAAATTGCGTCATAGGATGGGCAGATACGGGAAAAGCCTCTATAACATCGAACACGTAATTAGGTACATGAGAGCGGCGCGCCCATGTAGCCGAAACATGCTCTGCATCTTCCTGGGACGGGACGGCGCCTATAAGCATGAGGTAAAAAAGCCCTTCCGGCAATGGCTCGGTGCCATCATGCGCCTTTGGCAGTTTTTCGCGAAGCTCGGGAATGGAGAACCCACGGAAACGGATACCTTCATTGGCATCGAGCAGCGAAGTCTCGGTAACGAGCCCGGTAATACCGCGCATGCCCTGGTAAACCTGCGCAAGTGTTACTTCTTCTACTTTCTTATTGCCATGCTGCTCAATGATACTTTTTATTTCTTTGCCTTGTTCGTCGGCCTTTTCCTTGAAAAGGTCTTTAATGTAACCCATATAGAGGTGTGTTGATTGTGGACGGGAATTTTTAACGCACACAAAGGTAAGAAAAGTGGTATTACCTAAGGTGAATAATAAATTAAATTACGGCGGTGAGCAGGGAAAAACAACCACAAAGGCACAAAGGTCACAAAGTTTGCACCAAGAATAGTAGTTATTGAACCGTTCGATTTCGAATTTGAAATGCACAAAGCAGGCATTTAGGGATTTACATCAATACCCCAAGTACATTGATTTTAATGCTTTTGTCCCACTTGACAAAGGCGGAATAAACATGTGATAAATGGGATTGAAAAAAATCTGAGGGAACATGTTGCAGTAATGGAAATGGCGCTTATCTTTGCAATCCCAAAACAAGAAAGGGAGCATAGCTCAGCTGGTTCAGAGCATCTGCCTTACAAGCAGAGGGTCCGCGGTTCGAACCCGTGTGCTCCCACAGAATAAAATCCCCTTAGACGCAATATAGACAAGCGTTTGAGGGGATTTTTCAGTTGGATAAGTACATACGGAAAAGTTGCTATAAGAGGGATAAAACAGCCTTTTTACTTGTAACTCACTTGTAAATTACAAGTTAGCCATGCGCAATTCAAAACAGCATGAAGCTAACATTCAAAATTGTACTGGATAAACGGTACAAGAAGGGGAAAGACACATATCCCCTGAAAGTCCGCATTTACTGTGGCAGCGATTACAAAGAAAAATCTATTGACCTATTCATCCCTGAAACAGAATGGGATGCAGCAAGCCAAACGGTACAGCCCTCCTTTGCAGAACATGAAATGTATAATGCAAAAGTCCTATCCGTAAAGTCGAAAGTACAGAAACAAATCCTATTGGCCGACCTCAACGATACAGGCACTCTCCCGGAAGAAATAATAAAAATTGCCTTTAGCAACAAGACCGCACCAAAAACCAAAATTGACAAACCATGTATTATCAAATATGGGGAAGCCCTAATAAAGCAGCTTACCAATAGCGGCAAAGTTGGCAACGCCTTTGTATATTCCTGTGCTGTCAATAAGCTAAAAGCCTTTGCAGGTGATAGTTTCCCCTTTGAAGACCTGACCTATAAGAAGCTCACCGAGTTTCAGGACTGCATGTTAGCGGAGCAGATAAAGGTCAACACCATATCGGTGTATATGCGCACAATACGGGCAATGTTTAATCGAGCTATCCGGGAGGGCGTTATACCTGCAACCTGTTATCCGTTCAGTGCATATAGGATAAAGAATGAGAAAACTGTTAACCGTACCCTTACCCTAAAGGAAATGCGGAGCATTGCAAAATTGAAGTTAGAACCGAATACCCCTGTATGGCACTGGCGTAACTACTTTCTGTTATCATTCTGCCTTATTGGTATCAACTTTGCCGATTTGCTGACTCTTACAGGAGGCAACATTGTTGACGGCAGGATAGTATTCAGGCGCAAGAAAACGGGTAAGATTTACACTATAAAAGTCCATGAGAGGGCTATTGATATATTGCGCAACTATGCGGATATGGATAAGCCGGAAAAGGACAAGTTGTTACTACCGGTATTGAAGCAAACCTGTGATCCTGTGAAGCTGAAAAAGGATATATGGCAGGCCATAAAAACCTGTAATGAGTATCTTGTAAGAACTGCCGAGGATTGTAGTATCAGCAAAAACATAAGCACCTATTACGGGCGTTATACATGGAGCAATATAGCCCGGTCATTGGGATATAGTAAAGATATTATCGGGCAAGGCTTAGGCCACTCTTACGGAAACGCCACCACGTCTATATATCTCGATGATTACGATAATGGGGTAATTGATGCTGCCAACGCAAAAGTAATAGCAGCAGTATTTAGGAGGTAAGCATATAAATAGGGGCAGTGTAGTAGCTGCCTCTATTATGCAGGCATCCCACTTTCAAAAACCTTAGTAAGTTCCTCTGCTTCTATCCAATGTAAAGTAAGTTCAATTAATGTTTTCAAATCTTGAAGTGTTTTACCTTCCCATTTGCGGATATAATGTGTTTCATCGTTGCCCAACCATGTAGCCCTTTGAGCCACTGCTTTGACTTTAGGGTCATTTACGTACTCACGTAAAACCACTCCCAAAAGTTTTTGCTCTATTTCTATTTTCTTGGTAGGATGCAGTATAATGCAATAATCCTTTATCAAGAATTCAAGCGCCTTTCTATATCCAACTCCACAGATTTCTTTAAGTCCACGTTCTTCTGCTGCCTTTGCTTCATTGTAGATTTTTGAGAAAAGTGGCGATTTTTGATTGATAATTTCAGAGAATGAACGCTGAACAAATGTCCCTTGCGATACAGCACCAGTAAATGAGTAGTAACTGTGAGCAGGATATTTTGTATAATAAGCTATGAATGCAGTACGGCATGTTTCATTTGGGCAAAGCATAAACACCTGTGCTGCATCTTCATCGGCCACACAGTAAATTTGCCTCGGTGATATAGAATGATGACAGAATGGGCATGTATTTGGGTATTTGTCACACTGAATGGCATCTCCCCTATCTCCTCCAAAATATTCAACCCTAAATGCCATAGTTTTTGAACAAAGCTATTACATTATTAATCAACAGCAAAAAGAAGGGGCAGCCGAAGCCACCCCATCTACTTTGCACACTCGGCATACCCGGCACAGTTACATTTTGCAATATGTACCGTACTTGACCTGCTGCAACTGCCCGCTGGCACACAATAGGCCAATGTACTTACTAACCGTTCTTTCAGCTATACCCAGTGCCTCACCAATGTCAATAGCAGCCTTTTTAGCGAATGGCTCATTATCAGGTAATGCTTTAAGAAACTGCACCTTACCCTCATCTACATTCCTGTTCCCGGTAACCAGCAATGAGCTATACACGATGTCTGCGTGTCTTTGAGATTGTTTTACCAAGTGTAACGCAATTCGCAAATCGGTATCGTTGCAGGTTAGTATTCCGCTCTCTGGCAGCTTTTCATTGTTCCTTAGAATAGTTAGTACCATTGCTATTTTGAAAGCGATTATACCGAGCCTCTTGATGGCACTACCCATATCCTCATTTGCATCCTGTAGCCATGACCTGAACATATCATTATGTATTTTCCATTGGCTGTCTGTAAGCTGGAATACAATCGGAGTTCCGTTGAAGATGCTGTGCATTTCAAATACTTGTTCGGATAGTTCCTGAAAGTAAGAGCCGAGATTTACGTTGCCATTCGGTGACACATCACGCCATGCGGCAGGCGTGTCCGAATAGTAAAATAGAAATCTGCTTACTAATCCGTTTTCATTTGATACCAGTAATTTGCTCACTTGGGCGGGTGTGCCGGATAGTGCAACTGCTATCTTCGGATTATGTACCTCCACAAACTCATTGCCTGTTTTACGGCTATACGAAAACATCTCCTGATGAAATGCTTTACGCAATAGGTCGTCAAAGTTGCCCCACTCCTGCTTAAAAGTGTTAGTTAATGTGTCTGCTTCGGTTTCACAAATGATCCCACCGCCACCGTTTTGCTGTATGTGCCGCATGATAGCAGCAGAGCTACTATTGGCGGGGATATATAGCAGTTTTGTGGTTGGCTCTCCAGGAAGAGAATGAAAAGTATTATCTGATGCCTGGACAGCGGATTTATACAGTGTCATTTCAGCTTTATAACGCCTGCTTTCAGCTTCATTTTCAGCGATAAGCCGGGAATGTATGCCCATTCCCAATTCCTTAGCCCAATTCAGAACACTTTTATCGCTGGCTGGTGGTGCTATTAGAAAGCAGTACATATTGGCGTTCACCATTTTGCCATCATAAAGCCCCGTAACCCCGTTAAAGCACCCACTTAATACAGTTATGGCACTTACTAAAAACATATCCCGTTGCCGTTCAGTTTTGAATACTGAACAACCTGCCTGCAATAGTTCCGGCAGAGCAGGTGGCCCCGCCAATACTTCATAGAGACTATAAGAAAACACCGGGGTCGTTTCTACTTTCGCCTTACCCATTCCACTACCATTATTTTCATTCTGAGGCCATGCCGACTGTGCCAACTGTGCGAAGTGCGGCTTATGACCATTACTATTATTGCTACTGTTACTACTATTACTGTATTCCATTGTTGTCGTTTCTTGTCTTTTTCACTAATACTATTTCCGATAAATCTATAACCTTTGACCTATTGTTACCAGCAGCGATATTGCGCCCGGTGCTGTAATTGATACCACGTGCAGCGCACCATTCCTTGATAGTGGCAAACTGCTTCCTGATAGTATTGTCAATAACGCCTACAGCAAATGTGTGGCTTCCGGCCTTGTTGCTGTTTAACCCTGTATCATATCCGTGAGATACATTTTCAGCATGGGTTACCCATTCCAAATTGGACAAATCGTTGTTCCGAGAATTTCCATCACGGTGATTTACGTAACCCTTATTTCCATCATTGCTGATAAAGGCAGTAGCCAAAAGGCGATGTATATAATGCGTTTTTGTTGCGCCATCTTTCGATAGCGTGTAAAATATATAGCCCTGCCCATTCTGCTTTGGTGAAAGCAGTTTACCCTTACAGTGCCTGATTCGTCCGTCAGGCAACTTTATTTCCCTATCCCTACTTCGCACCTTCCCAGATACCGAAACCTCATAAGTTCCGTTATAGCCGAGAATAGTTACCCATTCTTCACTCATAAAAAACATTAATTTTAAACGTCCAAGACGCTTAGAGCAGTGCAGACCCAATCTACAAAAGGTAATGAGGCGCTCATTCTCTTACCTGCTGGCTGCCATTTACATTGAAAGTAAATGACCAGTGAACACTACGCATTTATGGAAGAAATACAGCCGGGTATATGGTAGCAATACCCCGGCATAACCATTAAAGTAAGCAAAGGTAAGACACTTAAATGATATAACCAAAAAAACTTTTCACAAACTATTTATCCTCAATATCTAACAGGTCAATTAATGGTACATTGAGATAGGACGATACCTTGTAAAGGGTGTAAATCGAGGCGTTAACCCGTCCTGCTTCGAGGCGTGAAATATTTGATTTGTCTGTGTTGAACGCTTCCACTGCCAGTTTTTGTTGAGAAACTCCCTGTGAGGAACGGACTTCCTTTATCCGTGCGCCTACTTTTACGAGAAGTTCCTTTTCAGTCATTAGGTTATCTTTTATGACACCCAAAATCTAAAAGATTACTACCTTTGGTGTTACCTTTTAAGACATCTCAACTTATAATGTATGGAAAAGCCACGTTATAGGATAACGACTGACAATGTAGAAACAGCAATACAGTTCTACTTTATGGGCAAAGCATATACACATAGCAGCAGAGCCGCAATAGAAAAGAAGGTACAGCAGATTGACACCTGCCCGGAACTTTCGTTTATAGACGACATAGAGGCATTATTAGAGAGCGACATGAAATATGTTTACAAGGCGATACAGGGAAGCAGCGACCCACGGATGGGACTTTACGCATGGAGCAGCCCCCCATCGCAAGCAGAGGTACTGGATTTTATCCTTGCTGCCAATGTCCCCTCGTGGAAATTGATGTACAATATCATTAAAACACGGGCAATTGTGAAACTTATTCAGGCGTACAAGAAATCTGCAACTTCCAAAGTCATTGCTCAATGAGGCTCGGAAAGTATATAATAGTCATTCTCTTGCTTTTTATTGCGCCGTGTTCGTTATATGGGCAGGTTTATGTTCACGGGTACTATAAGAAAGACGGCACGTATGTGCAGCCATATTACCGCTCCAATCCTGACGGTAATCCATATAATAATTGGAGTACGAAGGGCAAGACCAATCCATATACTGGCGCACCGGGAACAAAGAACCCGCAACAACAACCACCCACCACAACACATAGTTCCTCACCGCCTACCACTTATACCCCATCATATCCTGCGTACACGCCCGTAACCTCTGCCTATGATTATACTCCATTGTCATATAGTACATACACAACAACGCATGTTTCTAAATGGCGACAATTGAGACATTCAGGGTACATGGGCTGGACGATTGGCATAGGTATATTGGGCGCAACGATAATAGCTTCTGGTCACAAACACTAA
>Ga0207020_1158_pt1 | contig 12809 bp, 12 predicted proteins | sample Alteio_BWMinCont_48_FD_153500 | JGI IMG/M metagenome (GOLD analysis project Ga0207020, IMG submission 153500) | Enriched cells from forest soil in Barre Woods Harvard Forest LTER site, Petersham, Massachusetts, United States -... | ecosystem: Environmental > Terrestrial > Soil > Temperate forest >... | reverse complement strand
ATACCCTGATCACTAATATTAGTAACACGGATACCAAAGTACACACGATCCTGTCGAGCATAAGGCTGTTTAATAAGATGTAACATATAGCCCCAGCGAGGCATGCTGTAGCATAAATCTCCTTCCTGAAAATAATGGGTATTTCATTGGTGAGCACGTCGCGCATCACACCGCCCATTATAGCCGAAAACATGCCCATAATGGCTGCTATCACCGGATTTACATGAAACTGCAACGCTTTCTCAGTGCCGAGTATGGTGAACATGGCGATACCCAGAGTGTCAAAAATAAAGAACGTTTTTCTCAGCTTCACCAGCGTATTGAAGAATATGCTGGTGACAACTATCGCGGCTATAATTACATAGATCAGGTTCACATCGCGCACCCATGCGAGTGGATAACTGCCCAGCAGCATATCGCGCAGGCTGCCACCGCCAATAGACGTTATGAAGCCGATGAAGGTTACACCAAACCAATCGGCCTTCGATTTTTCATTGGCCACTAGCGCCCCGGAGACCGCGAAAAACGCGGTGCCAAATAATTCAAGGATATACTGAACAGACATAAGCTGTAGTTTTAAGGAACGATGACAAAATAACTCCCACCATCTTACTTGTCCTATTCCATTTTTATTTCGTTGTAAAAGTCTTTAAATAATTCATTATTCGCAGATTTTACGCCTCATAAAAAAGAAATATAACTTCGCAATATGGTGGAACTTATTTTGTCATCATTCCTAAGATGAAATGAAAATACGCAATATTTTATCGCAAACCTTAGTTGCGCCCATTCGGACAAAGCCGGGTGCAACAGAGGCTCACCACAGGTACACTGATTTGTTTTCAGCGTTATTCATAGTGAATGAAAAATAACCTTCGGCCATTACTATCCCCTTCCCCTGGATTTTTTTTCTTACGGTCACACTTATCTCAAGAGAGATATTTTGCGTGAAGTAAAATTCAGCTGCCAGTTCTATAGTATCGCCAGGCAGTGCTGTTTCGTTCATAAGCTCTACCCTGTGCCACGTAGTAAAAAAAGTATGGTAATTCAGGGAGCCCAGCGTTTGCTGTATTACTTCGTCATTGAGGGCTATGATCTCTTTAAGGATAACGCAGGTGGCCAGTTCACCTCTGTCGTTGATATGTAGCGCGCCTACATTAAACTGGTGCTTTAAAGCTGTTGTGTCTGCTATTTTATTTATCGTTTGCATAAAAATCGTGTTTAAAAATTATTGCTGATTTGGGTGTGGAGATTAATAAAAAAAGCCCCTTGAAATGCTGTATCTCAAAGGGCCCGTTATTATGGAATATACCATTCAACATCGTGCCATTGAGTTTTGTGTTGCTGTGCAGCAACACTTATGATTCGTATAGGTGAGCAGGTGTGTTTTGTTCATTTTGTTTGATTTGGTCATTAAATAAAGAAACCCCCCGGTGAGCCGGAGGGTTGAAAAATCTTTTTTTGAACACTATCTAAAAAAGCTATCCTACGCCCCGGTTTTCCGAAGTGTATGACAACATTTATTAGCGGTGGTATTCATTTTCATAATGCAAGAGTACAAACAAATTGCTAAACGACAAAAAACAATTTCCTCAACTAAGGGTCTGTATAATGGCAACTATTTTCCTGAAAGAATCATCGTCCTTCACTACATATTCTTCAGCGCCTTTCGTAATGGTTTGCAATGCAGTGCCATAAGCGTCCTGGCTCGACAGCATAATTACGTGTATACTGTTGTCGCGTTTTTTTATCTCATCGAGAATCTTTGATCCGTTTGCGGCGTGCTTATCCACCGAGTCAAGGTTGTAATCAAGTATGATTACGTCCGGTTCATCCCTAAGGTGTTTAATGCACTCTTCGCCCGTGTTATAGATCACCACATCGTGCATGGTTTTGCTGGTGATGTAGTCTTCGAGAGCAGCAGCAAGCAACTCATTATCATCAACAACAAAGATCTTTTTTGTCATTTTCTTTCCCATAACTATCCTGCTTTATTTGCTTGTTAAATCATTATTTCTATGCCAAATTTAATATTTGTTCTTTAATTCCATACATCACGCGCGCCCGAAATACTCAATATTGTTTATGCCAATATGATTGCCCGATGTACATACAGGCCGGTCTCAGAAATAAACCCCGTGATTTTTGTTAGTTTTGTACCCACACATTATGCAATCACTGATCATTTTCGCCTCCGGAACCGGCACTAATGCTGCGGCCATCATCAATCATTTTAAGAAGAACAACAAAGCCCGTGTGTCGCTTATTGTCAGCAACAATGCAAAGGCTGGCGTCATTGGATTGGCAGAGAAAGAGCAGATACCCTTCCTGATAGTGAACAGGAGTACTATCCATGAAACATTGCTTGTGGAGCAGCTAAGGGAGTACAATCCTTCACTGCTGGTACTGGCAGGTTTTATGTGGAAGATACCCAACAACCTGGTAACTGAATTCAAAGATAAGATCATCAATATCCACCCGTCTCTGCTGCCTGCACATGGTGGCAAGGGCATGTATGGGCACCACGTTCATAACGCTATCATCAGTGCGGGTGACAAGGAATCGGGGATCACTATACACTACGTGAACAAGGCCTATGACGAAGGCAACATAATTTTACAAGTCAGGTGCAAAGTGGAAGACACCGATAGCGCGGAAGAACTGGCCAACCGGATACATAAGTTAGAGCATTATTATTATCCGCGGGTCATTGAATACCTGCTGGACCAGAAGAAAATAACGAACATTATTTATTCATAAAATCCTGTATTGTGGAATGTTGAAAAACTTTCCACAGCCCCAGAAACAGGCAGAGTACGATCAATAACGTAGATATAGTAAGTAGTGCGCTGGCGCCGGGCAAATCATGTGACTTAAGCACGAATCCCGTTATTTTTAAAATCACTGCAAAAATAATACCGAAGACGATGTACTTTGTTTTCATATCATTTTGATTTAAAATGAAGTTATTTTAACTCAAATTTAAACAAAAAATAATTTTCGCATACCCTTTTACATAAAAATATTTATGCTATTTTTTAATACGACATATAAGTCATCTGATTTAACGCATTAATAACCGGTTGATGAGCGCCCAGGGATTATCGCAGGTTAATTATACCTGAAGGCATAGCCTGGATTGATTTTCAAAAGTTTGATTGGTAATAAGAACGCCGTTTTCCAACAGGCATCTTATAATACTTTTAAGCCCTCCGATGTGTTTTTTCCTGACTTGTCCGATTTAGTGCGGTCGGGTAAATTTGGCAAGCATGCGCCGTAGCAGAGGGCTTGGCTCTGCCCGCATTCTTATTTCCTTTTTTGTGATTTTGTTTCTCAGTCGTGCATCTGTCATCTTCTTGCACTCTGTAATGAATGCCCGTATGGATGTCTGTGTTTTTAGCTCAATATGTTTTGATACAGCCAGTGCCATGAAGCAAATAAGCAGGTGCAGTTGTATGGGTTCTTCCCTGAAGTGAAAGATGGGGCGGGTCTTCAGGTCGTTCTTGGATATACGAAAGGCCTGCTCTACTTTATAAAGGTCATGATACCGTTCAATAATCGTTTTGCTATCTGCAACCTGCTCTGCAATGTCTGTGTAATATCCTTTAACCCCAAGCAGCTTTATTGTCTTGTCAATGAGTTCTTCATTGAGCGTTATTTTGGCCTCTTCTGTTTTAAGAAATTTGATTTTTGATGCTTTTGATGGCTGCCCCAGCAATAACCTGGCTTTTTCTATCTGCTTTTCCATCTCGTACTTGTCTTTCTTATACCGTTGCTTTGAGAAACTGCAGATCAGGTAACCATTCTCCGTTTTAAGGCGTATGATCTTGCCATCTTCTCTTGGAAGAGACTGATCTATGCTGTTCAGCAATTGTGCAGGTATATTGCCCAGGCGAGCCCCTACAATGTAATGTATGCTGGCTTGTCGCAGGGCGGCTATATTAGTAGCGCTAATCATAGCTGCGTCGGCCACTACAGTAAAATGCCGCACCTTATGCTTTCGGATAAACGCCTCGATTACCGGCAACATGGTATGCCCTTCAAAAGTATTGCCTGCAAACACCTCATAGGCTATGGGAAAGCCGTCTTGGGTAACCATAAGTGCCACCAGTATCTGCGGCTGTTGACTCTTGCCATCTTTTGAGAACCCTGTTTTCCGCAGGTCGTCCGATTCAAAGGTCTCAAAATACAGAGTGGTGACATCATAAAACAAAAGGGAGAAGTCGAAGCTATATTCCTGTTGGACAAAATGGAGTGTTTGTTTCTCTATAATGTCTTTGAGCGACAGCCATTGGGGTGCCGATTCATAGTATCGCTGGCGGCGGTGGCGAATGCCAAAATAAGTATCCATTAGTTCTATGGAGCGAAGTTTGGAAGCAGGTTCTACAACCCGTATAATGACAAGATCGGTCAACATGGCATCGGCCACCGCGGTGTAACCTATTTGATCTTGCAGCGCCTTCAATACATCATAAAGAAAGCCGTAATGGAAACCAAGGTACTCACACTGGCTAAGGGTAACCGTATCGTCGGGCTGGCTAACAGTATCTCTAAATAACGCAGTTTGTAGGGAAATAGCTTCAATATACGACCGGGCTATTTCTTTAAGCGATACAAGTTCCTCATCAGTATTACCTGTCCCAACATGTTTTACAATGATGCGTTTACCATCAGAGTACCGGATAACCTGCACAGATCGGCTACCCACCTTGGTTTTGACCTCCCTAATCCGTAGCATTTTTTGCCCTGTTAGTGCGGTCAAATTACAATTTTATCACCGTAACTTCCTGAAAACCAATCGCCATTTTTTTTCTAAAGCCAGAGCCGGACAAGTCAGGAGGCATCTTATAATACTTTTAAGCCCTCCGATGTGTTTTTTTTTACATTGCCGTCTACACTGATCAGTGTATAATCGTTGCGTATGGCCTGCCAGATCAGCATGCGGTCAAAGGGATCTTTATGGTAGTTTGCTTTTAATTTGTGGTAGCTGCTACTATCCTCCGCCGATAAAGATTTAATTTCAAATCCTACCATTAGACAGGCATCGGGCAGTTCTTCCGGTAGAAACCCGGATATTTCAAGCTTGCCTATAGAGCTCTTTAATGACACTTCCCAAAAACTTATTGTACTGACAATGATCTTGTGATCTGGATCGACAATGATATTCTTTACTACTGCAGACAGTTTTTTTGTATCAGCAATAGCCCAGAGCATATAGTGGGTATCGAGGAGGTAAGTCATAACTTTAAAAATTCTTCCTCAGTTATTTTAAAGTCGGTTGCAAATTTTATCTTGCCTTTGCCCTCAAGTATGCCCAATTTCCTCTTTTCCCTTTTTCCGGCGTTTCTGGGAACGAGCTTTGCGACTATTTCTTTTTTTTCCCAAACAAGATGCCTATTTCCTCACCGGCAAGTACACTCTTTAATGCTTCGGAGAAGTTGGCTTTGAATTCCCCCACGCTCATTGTTTTCATAGCCGTATATTTTCGCAAAGATACATTTTATTGGAGTTCTGGAAAGAGCAGGCGCCTGATATCGGAATAGTTTGTTCTGTAAAAATCATGATTTCACAATTGGAGATAAGACCATGGAAATACGATGGTTGAGCCAATTGAGACAAACATGAGCCTAAGGGAAATGGCCGGCGATACGGAACTACGCAAGTGAACAACGCATTATATCCTGTTCAAAAACAACTGAGGCGCTACGCCGAGTAGGATTACGAGTATACAGGTAACAATGAGCATAAATTTATCACCTCCAGTTACCGGCCCATTCATTTCAGGGGTGCCTGGTTTAAAATACATGGCTATGATAACGCGGAAGTAGTAGTAAACACTTATGGCGGCCATGAGCAGCGCGAAGATAACAAGCCACATAAGCTGTCCCTGCTGCACCACTGCAAGCAGCACATAGTATTTCGCCATAAAGCCACCTGTAAGTGGAATGCCTGCCAAAGAAAACAGGAAGATAGTGGCAGCAAATGCCAGCAATGGTTCTTTCTGCGCCAGGCCGTTGAAACCATCGTAGGTGTAGTCTTTCAGCTTTACGAGTACGGCGAACAAGCCAATTGTAGCTACGCTGTAAGCCACGGCATAAATAATGATACCCTGCCATGCAATGGCATTGATCGCAAGTATGGCGAACAGCATAAAGCCCGCCTGGGCTATGGATGAATACGCCAGCATACGCTTCACGCTCTGCTGGAACACGGCGGTAACATTACCTACTAACAGGGTAGCGGCGGTAATCACAGCCAGCACCAGCGTCCAGTGCTCACTAAGTGTATTGAACGATACCTGGAACAGGCGGAGGAAAGCGAAGAAAGCTGATGCCTTAACTACGGTAGCCATAAATGCCGTAAATGGCGTAGGTGAGCCATCGTACACATCGGGCGTCCACATGTGCATGGGCGCGGCCGAAACCTTGAACGAGAGGGCTATCATGATGAACATGATACCTGCCAGGGCCAGTGGGTTCAGCGTATCGCTGTGCAGGATACCAGCAATCTCCATAATATTGAATGTGCGGGAGGCGCCATAAAGCAGGGTTATACCCATAAGCAGTATACCTGTAGAGAACGCGCCCATGAGGAAGTACTTAAGTGAGGCTTCACTGCTTTTAAGGTTGCGCTTATCGCTGCCTGCAAGGATATACTGCGGTATGGATAATATTTCGATACCGATGAACAGCATCAGCAGATTGTTATATGTAGAAAGGATATAAAGGCCGCAAAGGATAAAAAAGATAAGTGTAAAATATTCGGCGACGTGGCTGCCTACTTTTCTAATCTCATTGCCCATCAATAGAATATAGAGCAGGGTGCAACCGGTCATCACGGTATTGAACCAAACGGAATAATGCTCTACGCGGAGCATATTGTTGAAAAACATATCGGGCATATTGGCGGAGGTGGTGGCCAGGTCCCAGATATTAACGCCTAAAAGCAATGCGAAGAGTATGGTTGCGATAACGACAATACTTTTCTTATTGTTTACCATCAACCCGGCAAACATCATGATGACACCAAAAATCGTAGTAGCAATAATTGCCTTCATATACCCCAAATCCGCCGCGGCGGACGATTAAACCCTAAATCCCTGCCATTTTCGCCGCTGCCTTATAGTTTAGGCAAATGAAAGCTAGAACGGTTATAACAGAGGACTTCGCGTATTGTTAATAATTTTTTACTTTCTTTTTTACTTTTCCAGCGAATAAGCTCCGTGGTAAAGTATATCACCCCTTTGGGGTTTTACTTATTGTTTCTAATATTTTTTACAATAATGTCATCCCTTCGGGATTAGTAAGGTTTAAAATGACCGTGCATTCACCCATTGCCATTTCAACCTTTCAACAAATCAACTTATTAACCTATCATCCAATTAATGAACAATCATCGCCGCTACCCCTGCAGTAAGATCCAATAATGGTTTTGGATACACGCCGAGGAAAAGGACAAGGATTATGATGATAGCCACTCCAATATATTCATTTGTACTTAGGTCTTTGTTCACAACCATTTTGGTTGTATTGCCGTAGGCGGTCTTTTGTATCATATTGAGCGTGTAGACGGCGCCAAGTATAATACCGAGCCCGGCAACAACCATGATAATGATATGATTTACGCTATCGCCGCGGAACAGGCCATTGTAAAGCATAAACTCCCCGATGAACCCATTGGTAAGCGGCAGGCCTATGCTGGCAAGCGATATGATGACCAGGGCAATAGCCATCTTCGGCGCCACAGTGGCCATACCGCCAAGTTTGGTCATATCGCGGGTACCCCAGCGGTTTTCAATGAGGCTTACAATGATCCACATCCCGGTGATGTTGATACCGTGATTGAACATCTGCACCATGATACCGTGCATGCCTATGCCGCTGTGCATAAACGCAACAGCGCACATCAGGCCCATATGGGCAATTGATGAGTAAGCGATAAGCCGTTTAATATCGGTTTGGACAATAGCGATGCAGGATGCGTATACAATGCCAATGACAGATAGTATCACCACGGTATCTGACCAGTACGCCACGCCGGCGGGTAATACCGGCAGTAACCAGCGGAGCACCGCATACATACCCATCTTCACCATCAGCGCGCTGAGGATAATTGTGACCGGGGTAGGCGACTGTTCGTAAGTATCGGGCTGCCATGTATGGAATGGGAAAATGGGCATTTTAATGGCAAAGGCAATAAATATGAGCCAAAAGAGCCATTGTTGTTTCTCTGCTGGTAACGAAGACCCGGCCCTTACTATATCATTCCACGAATAGCTGGTAAGGCCTGGGGTCTGCAGAGACAGGTAGATTAGCCCGGCAAGCATCATAAGGCTGCCTACGAATGTGTAAATGAAGAACTTGAACGTGACGGGTATGCGTTTTTCGCCACCCCATTTAGAGCAAAGGAAATAAACGGGTATCAGCGCCAGTTCCCAGAATACATAAAACACCAGTGCGTCGTTGGCAAGGAATACACCCATAAGGCCCGCCTGAGATAGTAATAAAAAACCGTAGAAGGCTCCGGGCTTTTCTACATCCTTGTTCACATTTACTATCATCACCACCATCACCACGATACCGGTAAGCAGGCACAGCATACTGCTCATGCCATCGGCCAGTAAAGTAAATTGTGTACCCAGTATAGGTATCCATTCGTGATTGAAAGTAATCGGTGTTGTAAAATTTGTTCCGCTGACATATGAAGAAACGGCAAGCGTGGCAATAGAACTTATTAATGCCAATGACTTGGCAACACTATTATTTTGTGCAAATACAAACGTCAATATGCTAAAAAGGAATGGAATTAAAATGAGGAAGCAGAGGATCATATTTACATCTTGGCAGGTTAAATTACTTATTCTAAAACCAAATTGCGGCAAAAATAGTCATACTAAATGTAACTTAATAGAATTGAAAGCTATTATTTTAGTATTTTCTCGAAATCACCGCCGTTATTTTATCAAGCCTCGTGGCTTATTTCCAGTTTTTACGTATAGCAAGGTGCAGCATGAGAAAGACAGCGAGACATATCGAAAAAACGCAGGGTACGAAACAGATTTTACCGCGTCCTTAAGAATGATCCCCCTACTACTTGATCCAGAAAAAACTGAGGGTAAATAAAACCACTATGCCCATTACCATAATAAAAATATAGAAGCCAACCTGGCCGCTCTGCAGCAGCCTGAGCCTGTCGCCACCCCAGCGCACTGTTTTACCCACCCCATTCACAACGCCGTCTATTCCACGCCTTTCGGCATATTTATCGAGCAGGTTAGAGAGCATTTCAATTGGCCTTACAACTATCGCATCATAGAGTTCATCCACATACCATTTGTTTTCCAGAATTTTTGCAAGGCCAGTATTCTCAACGAAATTCGGTTTTTTGTTTACGTTGTAAGCCACGATAATCATAAGCACCGATACAGCTACTGATATACCCATCAGCATCCATTCAGTGCCTGCTGCCAGGTGAAAGTCGCCGAAATTGGTAATAACCGGGCTCAAGTAAGTGGCGATAGCATTATGCTCGCTCATCACCTCGGGCAGGCCCACATAACCACCAACAACGGAGAGGATAGCCAGTATCACCAAAGGTATAGTCATAGCAGCAGGGCTTTCGTGCAGGTGATGGCCCTGCTCCTCCGTGCCACGGAAACTGCCCGTGAACGTAAGGAAGTATAGGCGGAACATATAGAAAGCGGTCATCATGGCGGCCAAAATGCCAAGGGCATATAGAACGGGATCGTGCGAAAAGACGCGTGCCAGTATCTCGTCTTTTGAGAAGAAGCCAGAGAGGCCAGGGATACCGGAGATAGCCAGGCAGCCGATTAGGAACGTCCATTGAGTGATGCGCATTTTCTTGCCAAGGCCGCCCATCTTGCGGATATCCTGCTCGCCGCCCATGGAGTGTATAACACTGCCCGAACCGAGGAACAAAAGGGCCTTGAAGAACGCATGTGTCATTACATGAAACACAGCAGTGGTATATGCACCCACACCTAAAGCTAAGAACATAAAGCCCAACTGGCTAACAGTGGAGTAAGCTAATACTTTCTTAATGTCGTACTGCCTCATGGCAATGGTAGCAGCAATTATAGCTGTAGCGAGGCCAATGATAGCTACTACATGTAATATCATTGGTGTGATACTATATAAGGCATTGCTGCGGGCAATCATATAAATACCCGCCGTAACCATGGTAGCGGCATGTATGAGCGCCGAAACAGGCGTAGGGCCCGCCATGGCATCTGGTAGCCACGTATATAAAGGTATCTGTGCGCTCTTACCGGTAGCGCCTATGAAAAAACACATGGCTATCCAGTTGTAAGTGGAGCTGGTGACCAACGCATGTCCGCCGGTAAGTTGCCCGAAGAAATCCTGGTAAGTAAGCGTTCCGAAATTAAAAAATACCAGCAACATGCCTACGAGGAAGCCAAGATCGCCAATACGGTTCATTACAAAAGCTTTCTTGGCAGCATTGGTATAATCGCGGTTCTTAAACCAGAAACCTATGAGGAGGTAAGAGCAAAGACCCACGCCCTCCCAGCCAATAAACATGATGAGGTAATTGGCGCCAAGCACCAGTAGCAGCATAGAGAAGACAAACAGGTTGAGGTAGGCAAAGTATTTTACCATGCCCTCATCGTGGTGCATATACGATGTGGAATAAACGTGGATCAGGAAACCGACACCAGTAATAATAAGCAGGAATAAAGCGGAAAGGGCGTCTACCTGGAACGAAAAAGGTATGTACATTTTGCCCGACCTGATGAAATCGAACAGGTTTACGATCACCGGCCCGTGGAATGAAGGGTCTTTAACTTCAAAAAATATACCCAGCGATACGCAGAAAGAGGCGAGAATAGCTACAGTGCCGATAATACCCCCCAGGGTTTTAGGCATCCTTTTCCAAAGCAAACCATTGATCAAAAAACCAATCAACGGGAATAATGGTACTAACCAGACGTAATTTGACATATAAAATGGTATACTATCGTTTACTTTAATTTTTCGATCAATCGTTTAAAATCAGGAAAATCGTTTTCAAGCTTTGTGGCATCAAGCAGCTTAAGCAAAGGCACGGCATGTTTAATTTCCTGATAAACTCCTTTATTATTTAATCCATTTGTAATTCGCTTCAATTCTTCCTTAGGATTTGCAATTTCTGCAGGTCTCTTAAGAGTAATTTTCTCTGATACTTTTTTGCCAGTTGTACTAATTCCATAAAATTCATTTAAAATATCCGGTTGGGATAAAAACCAACTTTCCATTTCCTGTATCATGTAAAAAACATTTTCGCCTTGCTTGGCTAACTTGTTTTTTTGTAAATCTTCCTCTCTTTTTTCTTCTGGCGCATCTAAATCAAAAAGCAGGAATGATATTCCCTCAAAATTATTATTTAGAAATTGGTCAACTACACTTTTTTTGCCGCCACCTAATTTTATCCTTGGTAATTTCCCAGTTAATTTTTGTGCAAATAATTTTTCAAAACCTTGGCGTAGGTTCCCATTAGGTGTTTCAGGTTCACCTTCAATAAAAAGAGTTTTCCTAACCTCCATACCGAACTCCTCCAAAGTCACCGGCTACCCACATTTTTCCCAAGGTAAATTCTTCATACCATCCTTCAAATTGTTCTTCTTTATAAACAACCACTCTAGTCGCATTATTTTCATCTTTTTCAAAAACACGTAAGTTTTCCATTTTAAAATAATTCAACAGATCAACAGAATGTGTTGCAATAACAATAGTTGATTGTTCTGAGGCATCCATTATAGCACTGGCAATATTTAATATCATATCGGGGTGCAAGCCTGTTTCAGGTTCATCAATACAAATAAATTTTCCCCTTTCCAGATTGTATAAAATTGCCAGGAGGCAAAGATATTTGAGTGTACCATCTGAAATCCCGGACACATGGACAGAACTGTTTAATCCTTTTTCATCTAACATTAATTCAATATTGCCTCCACCTATAACATTAAAATCAAAACCAGAAAAATTAGTGTTTATCTCACTAAGCATTGTTACAATTTTCTTATAACTTTCTTTATGGTTTATTTTAATAGTATTTAAGATTTGGGGCAAATTAGTACCATCAGCATTAAGTCTTTTGTCTGACGTGGCTATTATTGCCCTGCGGACTTGACTTCTCGGCATTGTATCAAAATAATCATATATAGAGATATCGTTAATTCCACTTCTTAAAGATGACAATGTAGTGTATCGATCTGTGTCAAAAATTTTTGATAATGCAAGTTCTGTTGGGTCAATGAAATTTTTATAACTAACCCAATTATTTATATCATCGTTCATCCCCCCCTCACCATTATGAAAATCAAGTAGCGATAGACCAGCAACTTTAACTTGCTCATATACATAATAATTACTTGTATTCGGGATTCTATGGAAGCTAATTGCGTAATTGCAATCATCATTCAACGAATAGCCGAAAAACTTTAAAGCCTCTGCATCAAAATGATAATTAATAAGAACAGTATTGGCAAGCATTTGACTTTCTCTCGCTCCTTTAAAGTAAATATTATCAAATCCGCCAAGTACGTTAATAATATAATTTTTCAAACCCATTCCCGCAACTCCCTCCTTCAATAACCGAACAGCTTTAAAAAAATTAGATTTACCAGACCCATTAATCCCAATCAGGATGTTCACATCCGGCTGAAGAACAATGGTCTCTTCACTAAAACTGTAGAAGTTCGTTATTTTAATTTCCTTTATCATTGCTTCAACCTAATGGTTGCGTACACTTTTTTTGCTTTGCCTGCAGTTTCAACAAAACGCTGGCTTTTT
>Ga0207020_1146_pt1 | contig 12828 bp, 16 predicted proteins | sample Alteio_BWMinCont_48_FD_153500 | JGI IMG/M metagenome (GOLD analysis project Ga0207020, IMG submission 153500) | Enriched cells from forest soil in Barre Woods Harvard Forest LTER site, Petersham, Massachusetts, United States -... | ecosystem: Environmental > Terrestrial > Soil > Temperate forest >... | reverse complement strand
CCATTAAGGTATCCCCTAAATAGTTTATAGGTAACTCCCCTGGTTGTCATCCCGAGGAGCGCTTTTGCGACGAGGGATCTCCATCCAGTTCTTGGGCTTTTAGCAAACATCTTCGTAAAGGTCTTTCCATGGAGATCCCTCGTCGCAAAAGCGCTCCTCGGGATGACAACCTGGGGAGTTACGAAAAAGCACCCCCATTTGGTTGACAAACACTCCAAATTCGGCGAAAATGGAGCGTATGGACTACATAAAACGTCGCATCCAGCCATTACTTAAAGATACTTTAGCCCGCCATAAAAGTATTTTGTTGTTAGGCGCCCGTCAAACGGGAAAAACAACCTTAATTAACCAGTTAGGGGCAGACTTTTCCATCTCTTTCATTCAACCTGCCGTCAGATTAGCCTATGAGCAGAATCCATCGCAGCTAACAGGAGAAGTGGAAGTCCTGGCAGAGACAAAAAAAGGTAAGCTCTTAGTGTGTGTTGATGAAGTACAGAAGGTGCCAGACATTTTAGATGCGGTGCAGGATTTAATTGATCGTCATGTAGCTGATTTTATTTTAACGGGTTCTTCAGCGCGTAAATTACGCTTTGGCAATAAAGTAAATCTGTTACCTGGGCGAGTTGCTTTATTTCATTTAGACCCATTAACTTATACAGAACTGAGAGATAGAAAACCTCGCATAGAGGATTTACTGCTTTACGGTTCATTACCCGCTATTACCCTTCTTACCAAACCACAATACAAGGAAAAGGATTTATCTTCTTATGTAACCACGTATTTAGAAGAGGAAATACGTTCTGAGGCAGTGGTGCGAAATGTAGGGCAGTTTGCACGGTTTCTAAGTTTAGCGGCAGCAGAATCAGGTAACATAGTCAATTTCAGGAAACTCTCACAGGAAATAGGTGTAGCGCATACCACAATCGCTTCTTATTACCAGATTTTGGAAGATTGTTTAGTGGCTGAGCGTATAGACCCACTGTTAAAAACTAAAATGCGCCGCAGGCTCACCAAAACCTCTAAATATTTATTTTTTGACTTGGGCGTGCGGCGACTTGCTGCGGGTGAAGGGCTTAAGTTACCCGCAGAGTATATGGGTTCATTATTCGAACAATGGGTTGGTTTAGAATTAGTGCGGTTAGCACGGTTGAGTGAGCAACGAGCGAAAGTGTATTTCTGGCGCGATGCGGATGGCCCAGAAGTCGATTGGGTGTTGGAAAAAGAGGATCATTATATCCCAATAGAAGTAAAATGGACGGCGCGCCCAATATTAGCTGATATAAAATATCTGCAATTGTTTAGCAAAGAGTATTCGGAAACAACGGCGGCCTATGTGGTTTGCAGGGTGGCCAGAAAAATAAAATTGGCTGATAGGGTTTATGCACTCCCTTGGCAGGAATTGGATACGTTGTAGGGGCGACCGGCTGGTCGCCCTTTGTTCCAATTCCACCATTATGAACCATGAAATACCTCGAAAAGGGCGACCAGCCGGTCGCCCCTACAGCGCGGCCACTCTACATTGAGCCGTCGGTGGGGATGATTTCTTTCTCTTTAGCCTGGCTTTAATGACATTTTTAATGTGTCTGAAGTATTTTCCCGTGAATCTTCAGGGGATAACAACGCTAGATTAGCTGTAAAGGTGGCGAGTGGAGAAGAACTTGCTTCAGGCGAAAGTTTATTTCGTAATAATTTTGCTGTGGCATTGCTTATATGGGATTTAAATTTTATAAATTCAAAAGAATCTCTAAAATTGACAGCGCTGATTTGTTCTCCAATCACAGGAGTTATGGTTGCATCTATCATGGGCCATTTTTTTAAGAGTTGAATAAAATCTTCTACATACCCAGCGGAATTGCAAAAATCAGTTAATGATTCCAGTTTGTCCAGGAGATCCATTAGGTTATTAACATAGGTTAGTTTATTTTTCTTTATTATATCTGTTTGCTTCTTTAACTTGTCCATATCAATTTCGAATCCTGCGCCGCATAATCCTTTATATGAAATAAAGATTGATGTTATTAAATCATTTTCATATTTGGTTTGAATACATACTTTATTTTTTGGGAATTGGTCTTCCGAAATTCCTTGTTCTATATTAACAATACCTGCTTTACTCCAAAGATCTTTATATTTGGGTAATGCTGATTTAAAAATATCCGTCACTCTTTTGCTTTCTCTATTGCGATCGAATTGACAGGCATATTCATAAAATTGCGAAGTGTCTATCATTTCTTTTTGTAATGTATAAATACTATCTAATATTTTTTCTTCATCTGCTGACCCATACCTAGTCCAGCTCATACTAAATGAACTCTCTTTTCCTAGAGTATCACCATTCATATCCTTTAATTCAATAGATGTAGTTTGAGCTTCTACATTTTTTAAGATTAATTTTGTACTACTCTCATCCGATATTTTCCTATCTAACATGTGATTATTTCCTTAGATTAATTATCCGCTGCTATTTAAGCATACCAATACGACATTGTCCATCCTGATGCAAACTTAAGGTTTCTTTTAGAAAAGGTAACACACTCCGCATTTCTTCTTCAAACTGCCATGGGGAGTTGATAACAGCCATTCCGCATCCATTTAAATGCAGAGGACTATTCTCTGGGTAAATACTCAGTTCGATGGTTAATATAGGTTGTTGTATAGATTTTTTTAACTGACGATGAAACCGTTCGATGGGAGGCCTGTCTTTGATGGGATACCAGATAGCCATTATTCCAGTGCTAAAACGCTTTAAAGCGATCGGCAACATAGAAAGAATAGTGGTAAATTCATTAGGACGCTCAAAAGGCGGATCTATCAATATGAGTCCGCGGCGTTCTTTGGGCGGCAGAAAGGCTTTCAATCCTTGATACCCATCCATTAAATGTATACTTGCAAGAGAATCGTTAGAAAAATGTTTTTTTAATAATTGATATTCTTGCGGATGAATCTCCGTCAGTATCATCCTGTCTTGTTCGCGTAGAAAATAATGGGCGATGAGCGGTGAACCCGGATAATATTGTAATGAGGCAATGGAGGATTGACTTAAACGGTTGTTGATTCGTTTAATACAGGCAAGATAGAGTTTAACTAACTCCGGCGGATTTTTTTTATTTAAGCATTTCAGAATGCCTGATTCATATTCTTTATTTTTTTTAGCCTCAACAGAAAAAAGATCATAAAAACCCGCGCCTGCGTGCGTATCAAGATAAAAAAATCCATTTGTCTTGCGTAATAATGATTTGATAAGAGCTAACAAAACAATGTGCTTTATGACATCTGCAAAATTTCCTGCATGATAAAGGTGACTATAATTCATGTCAGTCCCACAATGGATAATGTTCTAACTTGATTTTTTCAGAAAAAAATATTTTGGTACTGGCAGCAAATGATTCGGTGTAATCGGATACATAAAAATGTTTTTCACCCGCGCCCTTATGATTTAGAAGGTTACTTTCCGATAAGCGTTGTTTTACGGCTTGTGCCACAATGTCCGATGGATCAATAATTTCGATTTTATGACTAAAGTAAAGAGCAATTTTATCTTTGACAACAGGATAATGTGTGCAGGCTAAAATTAATGTATCTAAATTACTTAACGTGGGATGAGATAAATATTCATGCAGCAAACTATCCAATACATCATGATTACCAAATTCTTCGATGGCAGGATGAAAATTGATTTGAACTTTAAAGTTAAATGTAGGGTGGGCAAAGCGCAGCGTGCCCACCAATCCTAGATACCTAAGCTAACTAATTATAATTATATAAGTCAAGTAGTTATCAAACCTATATGTCCTAAATTGACTAAATTAGAATACATGCTACAATGAATTATATGTCCTAAATTGGCGATAGAACCATGCGTGTAAAATACTCAGAAAGTATAGAATACAAAGCCCTTAATCGTCTAAAAGCAATTCGCGTTGGATATAAGAATAGTAAATTAATTTTCGAGAAGAATATTAATGCTAAATAAAAAAGATTTACGTGATTTAATAGAAACAACACTCCTTAATTGCAAACTAACGGGTGTCGTTATTGAAAAAGATTATTATGTCACTCAAGTTATTCACGCTCTTTCAGATATTCAAAATGAATTCTTTCGCCTAGTATTTGCAGGTGGGACTTGCCTAGCCAAAACACATTAGGCAGCCGTTTTAGCAGGTGGTAGGGACAATGGTAAGCCAGGATTAAGAGAACATTATCAACCCAATTACTATGGGGCTTTTGTGCTCGATCCTGACGGGCATAATATTGAAGCAGTTTGCCGACTGGCTACAACATACTGAGCAGACGTGTTTTTTGCATCGTAATTCATACACCATTTTCAAAATAATAAAAATTATAATTAATCAGTGAGTTGCAAATCCGATTCCCAAATATATGTAAGCAGATTAATGTCAGGTGAGATTTTTATTTTGGCCAATTCCTTCAATAATATATCCTCTTGTGTTAACATCGCCTAAATTTCTATTACAAAGGAATGCAATATGAATACAGTAACGTTTCTTGAAAAACTAGCAAATAACACTCATCATAGCGCTATCTTACATAAACTTATTAACAATCAATCTGAAGTAGTTAAAAAAGCGCTAGAAACAAATGATGTTGCTTTATTAAGAAAACAGTTCGCAAGTATTGATTTCTTGGCAGATGTCGAAACTGTTGTTCAAGGCTAATTTGAGTTTTTCATTGTGGACTATAAAAAAACATGCAAAGCGCATCATTAGTGGTTGTAGGTTCAGGTATCAAATTCATGTCGCACCTGACGACAGAAGCTAAAGCTTATATCCTACAATCTGATATAGTTCTTTATCTAGTTAATGATCCCGCAATGAAAGAATGGATTCAACAAAATAACAAGCAGACGGAGTCACTTGATAGTATTTATACTCAATATCACTTGCGTAGCCACTGTTATCGAGCTATCACAGCCCATATTCTTGAAACACTACGTAGAAATATACATGTCTGTGTAGTAATATATGGCCATCCTACCGTATATGCTCAACCGGCATTGGGTGCCGTCCTTCAAGCAAAAAATGAGGGTTATTACGCTAAAATTTTACCCGGCATTTCTTCTATAGACTGTTTATATGCAGACCTACTGATCGATCCTGGATCATGTGGATGCCAATCATTTGAAGCGACTGATTTCTTGTTACGAAGAAGGAAATTTGACCCTAATAGTCATATGATTTTGTTCCAAGTAGGCTGCGTTGGTATCATTAGCCATACCAAATCACCCAAAAACTGGATTGGTATACATTTATTGCTTAAGTACCTAAATAAATTTTATCCCTTAGAACATGAAGTAATTTTATACGAAGCGGCACAATACCCCTGCTTTGAGCCGCGTATCGAAAAACTTGCATTAAGAGAATTAATGAGTGCTCGAATATCACTAATTACAACCCTTTATATATCCCCAGCCTATAAAGCCCAAGATGATAAAGAAATGCTTAAATTGTTTAACATAAATAGCAATGACTTATAATGAAGGCAAACTATGGATACTAACCGGATTAACACGACTCATGTCAGTCAGGGCATTAACTTAACTGCCTATTTATTAATGATAACAAAACGATATTTTGCTCATTATAAAGGATTACCAAGCGCTTGTTGGCAAAGGATTGGCTTAGAGTTTGTAAACGATATGGCTGGCGGGGTTTGTTTTTTTCTTTCTCTCTATTTTGTAGATGTATTGCACATTAATATCGCTGTGGCTGGTCTCATCATTTCTAGCTACGGACTGGGTACCGCCATTGGTGGGATTACAGGTGGAAAACTCTCTGATAAAATATCGCCCAGTGTTGTATCCATCATCAGCCTTTTCATAAAAGCTATAGTATTTCTTGCATTAATACAACTCAACACAGTGCCATTTCTCATCATGGCAGAATTTCTTTTAGGGATGACAACTTATACATTTATCGTCTCAAATAGAGTCTGGGTACTTAATAGTTGTAAAAATCATGAACCAATAAAATTAAAAACCATTAGTATGCTCTATGCTGCATCCAATTTAGGGGCTGGTATATCAGCAATCATGGTAAGTATATTATCGAATTTTGGTTTCCACACTATTTTCTTTTTATCTAGCTTATTTTTACTAATTGCAGCGATTATTCTATGCGTCCAAGAAAAAAAGAAAGTGATCATGAGAGATGGGTATAAAAGAACCTCGTTAGACATAGTACATCCAAAAGAAGAATACACGAGACAAAAAAATAATAAAAAAAGTATCTGGTTAGTGCTAGCATGTTTGTTCAGTATTGGTTTGATTGTTGCTCAACTGGGCACTACTTATTCCATTTATATTACTGCGACATATCCAAAACTTGGGGTTAATGCCGTTAGTATTCTGTTCGCCTTAAATACTTTCTTTATCGTATTCTTTCAAGTACCTATCATTAATCACTTTAGTAAGTATAACAAAATCAATATGGTAGGTGTGGGTGCTTTTTTAACGGGTTGTGGAATGTTTATTCTAAGTTATGCTTTTATATTTCCCTTGGCCATTCTCTCCGTTTTGATTTATACCATAGGTGAAATGATATTTTTTACAATGGCCCAGTTAGTTATATATCAACAAAGCGGTGGGAAGAAAAAAGGACAAAGTCTAGGGTTATTCCAGACAACTTATGCATTAAGTGTTATTGTTGGCCCCACCTTAGGCGGTTACGTTTACTATCACACAGGCGGCTACGTACTTTGGCATTTGAGTGGCTTAATAGGACTTTCTTGTTTAATATTATGCTGTGCAGCTAAGAAATATAACATCAGCGCTTAGTAACGATGCTAATACACCCCCTTACAAATTTAGCATCGGCTGAAAATTTAGAACCGGCGACTTTATTTTTAGAACTAACTAGTTTAAATCGTTTATCGAGTATTGGCATATTCATAGATGATGTTACGCTTTGGTGACGGTCAACTTCATTATGAAAAAATTTAAATTCAACTTGCTGGGCAATTTTACTCATTATCGTACTAGAACACATTGCATTATCATTTGATAATTCTTTGATGAAAACTCGCATAATATGGCTTAATTCGCGCATTTCAAATAATGTACTTGATGCCTTACGCGATTTCGGTGAAAAAGCCTGCGTTGATGGGTGTTGGAGTGAATAATAAATTGGAAGCTTATCTTCTTCGAACTTAAAATGCGCAGGTTGCATAATAGTGGGATGATATTTTTTTAAGCCATAAGATTGAGTAAATGCTGTCTGTATGATTTCCCATGGGCAAGCCTCATCATTAGAGGCAGGAATATAACCTGGAGCAGCTCCTAAAGCGGTTGTAAATAAGTGACGCGCGGTATCAGCTAAGTAAGGATTTGGTTTTAGGTTTTTTTTCTGTTGAATGACAGAAAAGACAATATCATAATAAATTCGGTTTCTATCATATTCAAATTTATGCCACGCTAGTTCATGCAAGTACATCTTAAGACGTAACCAAGACTTATCATTATGTAGCTTATCTATCCATTTTTCCGAGAAATACATGACACATGATCTCCAATTACATTCCGTGACCTCACTATTGATAATCTCCTTAAAAATAGACCAATGTTCATACATGGATTTTGGCGAGTGACTTTGCACGTTGTAATCACGCTGTAAATTTGAATGATTAGTTGCACAACCGATATGAGGCAACATAAAGATAGACCTTGCACCAGATGCTGCTGAGAGAACCCCATTCGGTGCATATATCCGGTTTTGTTTTTTATTCAAAACCCTAGAAACGGCAAAAAAAGAACCTGGTCGATAAATCAGCCATGGAATTGTTACACCGGTATCTTTTAAGTCAAGAAAATATTCCATTTCTTTCTCAAGAACCATTCCTAAGGGCGCACTATCTATTCCATAGCCTAAATGCTTAATAAGATCCTTGGGGATATTAGGGTCAGATAATCTGTATATGCCCCCTTCGAGTTTTGGTATAAATTGACTTATAGTATCGCCTATAAGCATACCATAAGGATAATACCCAAGATAAATGGGTAAACTTTTATCAGGACCCAATTCATCAACAATACTAGCGAACGCTGGCTCTACTTTGGCAACTCGTTCACGGACATCGCTCCACTGAACTTTAACTAATCCTTTCCCTTGATCCTGCTCGGTAAACATATGCATCCTTTCATTATTATTAACCCATTTAATAACTATAATAATTAATCCTAATAATGTAATCATTATTAGTCTATTAAATTAGAATAATAAATTCATACCCTAAATTTGCATTTAAATTATCAGCTACTATTATTTTTTGGTCAATGGTTTAATGCGTTTGTAATTTGTTTAAACTTAAGAAATACAAGGAGTCATACATGTCAGCAATAGAACCATTTTGTCGTCAACTAGGGATAGATCCCAATCTTCTTTCAAAAGAAGAAAATTATTTATTAGAATTAGACCTTTTAATACGAATATGCGAGGAGCTGAAAGAGTTCTTCAGAGAACAGTATCCAGATTATTTTACTACCGAAAAGGAGAATGGTATGGTCGAGGCTAAATTACTATATTTAATTGTTCACGATATCCTGTCAACTAAAGAATATACTTTAGAAGGAATTGCTCGATATACTGATAAGCATAAAGATGTGATAGAGGAAGTTATTTTAGGGACAAATAATGATCCTTCGGCAACGCTCTTTCGAAAAGTGATTGAATTACACCGCGCCATTCGAAGTGACCTTTATAATTGCATAATAAAAAAAATCACTGGCCAATATTTAACGACTACACAAAGAACTGTCAACAGCCTGACTCAAAAAAATAAGGAAATTAACATAAAAAAATTTAAAAATATAACTGAAGTTAGTTAACAAATGTAAATGGATAGTGGCAAGTTTTATTATTGCTTTAAGTGTTTTTGTTTCTCTTTATTTTACCAATAGTAATGCCACTATTATTACTTTACTTTCATTTATTCTACTGTTAGGCTTTATATCAATACTTACACTTATGAGTCAACCGGCTTGTAATGATGAGGTGGTAAAGCAAGCGTGATTTTTGATCATATTGTATTAACTGTCACTGACACTGAAAAAAGTAAATACTTTTATGCCACAGCTTTGGCAGCATTAGGGATAGTTTTAATTAAAGAAGAAGATGGGTGTCTAGGGTTTGGTACTAATGGCAAACCATCATTCTGGATATGTAAGGATGGAAAATTTCAAAAACCCATACATATTGCATTCATTGCCAAAAATCGCAAATCAATTGATGAGTTTCATGAGGCAGCCATTTTAGCAGGTGGTAGGGACAATGGTAAGCCAGGATTAAGAGAACATTACCAACCCAATTACTATGGGGCTTTTGTGCTCGATCCTGATGGGCATAACATTGAAGCAGTTTGCCGGCTGGCTACAACATCAGGGCAATCGCACTAGAGGAACCCATTGATTTTTATAACAAAATGAGATAAAAAGATTTTTTAAAAATAATAAGGTAAAAGCAATGGAGCTGTCATCTACTTTTTTGAAACACTTTGAATCTTTAAAGGACCCTCGGATAAAGAACTATAATCACCGTCACCAGTTGCTCGATATTTTAGTCATCGCTTTATTAGGGACCATTTGTGGGGCAGAGGGATGGACAGAAATTGTAGATTTTGCGCGAGCAAAACAAGAGTGGTTAAAAACATTTTTACCGCTTCCCAATGGCATTCCTTCGCATGACACGTTCGGTCGGGTATTTTCATTATTAAATCCAGGCACATTTTTTGAGTGTTTCTCGCGCTGGATAAACTCATTAGAATTGCCATGCATTGACGAAGTCATTGCGCTTGACGGAAAAACATTGCGCGGCTCTCATAATCGAAAGAAAGGAAAAAATCCACTGCATAGGGTAAGCGCATGGGCGACAAGCCGACGCTTGTTATTAAGCCAAGTAAAGACGGATGACAAGTCTAATGAAATAACGGCCATCCCCGAATTATTAAAGATGGTGAATATCAAGGGTAATATCATAACTATTGATGCAATGGGGTGTCAGAAAAATATTGCAAAAATTATTATACGAAATGAAGGAGACTATGTTTTAGCAGTTAAAGATAATCAGCCAAAATTACGTGAAGATATTGCTTCAGTATTTACAAAAGGCATTGGTTTGCAGTTTAAAAATATGCTGCATCGACGTGTGCGCAAAAGTAATAAAGGACATGGCCGAGTTGAAACCCGAACTTATACATTAATCTCTGCAAGAGAGCAGGAAGAATTTCAGAGAAGATGGCCTGGGCTGAAAGGACTTGGCAGAGTTGATTCCATGCGCAATGTAGATAATAAAATTGAAAGGGAAGTACGGTATTATGTTACTAGTTTAACTTACGATAAAATGGATGATTTTGTACGAGCTGCTCGCGGGGATTGGGGCGTGGAAAATAATCTCCATTGGTCATTAGATGTGAGCTTTAGAGAAGATTCTTCTCGGATTAGAATAGGACATGCCGCAGAAAACTTAGGGAGCATTAGACGCATTGCTCTTAATTTACTCCAAAAAGAAAAAACTCGAAAGACGGGCATCGCTGCTGCTCGCAAACGCGCGGGTTGGGATCACGATTTCTTAATGCGGGTTTTCACAACAAATCCCATTACACAATAATCTCTCTTTGAGAAAATTATTCCTAAAGATAGTCTTTTCACCTCTCCCCTTGTGGGAGAGGTCGACGTGCGTTTTTTGCGCGGCGGGTGAGGGGTGCTTTTTTGTTTTCAAGAGCATTATAGATAATATCTAAAACAATACTGAGATTATTTAATACATCACTGTTCCAAAAGCGCATCACATAAAAACCATCATTCTTTAGTTTTTCCGTACGCACATCATCATACTTTTCTTGCTCTGCGTGATGTGATCCATCAAGCTCAATAATAAGTTTTTTTTCTAAGCATACGAAATCTACAATATAGCCTTGTAATATATGCTGACGTCTAAATTTGAATCCCAATATGTTTCGGTCTCTTAAATGATGCCAAAGAACACCTTCGGCGTCAGTTTGTGAAATACGTAACTCTTTTTTAAATTTTCTTAAACGACTCAAGTAAACACACCCCTCTTTGAAAAACGGCACCGCAGCACCCCTCACCCGCCGCGCAAAAAACGCGCGTCGACCTCTCCCACAAGGGGAGAGGTGAAAAAACTAGATCCTCGAGTAACAATATTTTATTGATTTATGTTTACTAAAAATTTCGCAAATAGAGGTTTATTGAAAATTGGAAAAACACGGGAAAACCTGCAAATTTAAGTGCGATTGCCCTGGGTATTCGCCATGTTTGAAATGATGGTAACGGGTTGGAATATTCATATGCAAAATATGAATAAAGGATAAATTTTCAAAAATTCCACAAACTTATTTGTTTTTCTGCGCCACCCAAATAGTTGCTTCACCACATTCTCGGTCACGTACTTTATGAACTAACACTTTAAATGACTCTGCTTTTAGAAGGCTCTCATATTCACTTGTCGACAAAGAGGCATGATAAAGCTGTTGTCCGCCATTATCACTCCATACTTCTCCTTCTTCTTCGCCAGAAGTAAAAGCCAACACACCGCCTGTTTTAGTATGCGTGCTAAATATTTTAAACATCTTGCGCTGGCTATCTTGGTCAAGATGAAAAAAACTATGCCATGCTAGCACCACATCAAATCGCTGCTGTAGATTTATTTCACGCATATCAGAAACAATCCACTGCTCATTTGGGAAACGTTTTTTGCATAACTCAATCATTTTCTTGCTGCCATCAACACCGGTTACTTTAAAACCTTTATCAATGAAAAATTGAGCAATGGGCTCTCCAGTTCCGCAGCCTAAGTCTAATACGGAACTGCTTGCTGGAACAGATTTTACGATTAGATTAAGATATTCAGACACCATGAGGGTTTTAGTGCGAGCATCATCAAACCAACTCACAATTTCTTCGTAGCATTCATAAACTTTCTCTTTATTTCGTTTAGTCATAGCTACTCCAGATAAATTTTTTGGTCACCCAGTTGGTCACCAGAATAAAATTTCTTTATATTTTATGAGAGACAAGTCAGAAAATTCCCTTATTAATCATGGCGTCCCGGGGCGGATTCGAACCGCCGACCTGCCCCTTAGGAGGCAGAAGACAGTTTATCCGTTAATGACTGACGTTGTCCATAAATTCCTTTTAAATAAGCAAGTTATCGCTTGTGTTGTCCATCTTCGTCCATTAGACTACCGCAGAAATCCAGTAATTTGGTTATACCTATGGTTATACCCTGAAAGGAGCAGAAATGGGGAAGCTTAGTCCGCTAAAAGTAGTGAAAGTAAAACCAGAATCAAAAGAAGTACGACTAGCAGATGGCAAAGGGCTTTTTCTTAGGATAAGGCCTAGCGGTGCAAAAAGCTGGCTATATTGTTTTCGTTTACCGGGCAATCGAGCATTGCAGCAAATGACCATAGGCACAACAGAAGAATACAGTCTTGAAGAAGCCAGAGAAGAGCGCATTAAACTACGCAAACAAATCAAGCAAGGTCTTGACCCGCGACAGACTAGAGCAGCGGAAAAGACAAAAAACACTCAAGCTATTACGATGCAAACACTATTTGAATCGTGGATAGTATTTCTAAAAGAAAGAAAAACAATTACCTCAAAATGGCTTAAAGCCCATGAGGGGAGATGGAAAAATCACTTCCAAAGTTCATTGGGTAACATTTTAGCCAGAGATATCTCCCATGCGCATCTAGCAAAAGCACTGGATGATATGTCATGCAAGGGCATTAAAGAAGAAACACGAAAATCACTTACCATGCTAAATTTAATCCTAGATTACGGATTGAAACGCCACCTTG
>Ga0207020_1156_pt1 | contig 12834 bp, 14 predicted proteins | sample Alteio_BWMinCont_48_FD_153500 | JGI IMG/M metagenome (GOLD analysis project Ga0207020, IMG submission 153500) | Enriched cells from forest soil in Barre Woods Harvard Forest LTER site, Petersham, Massachusetts, United States -... | ecosystem: Environmental > Terrestrial > Soil > Temperate forest >... | reverse complement strand
CCTAACCCCACTTCGGGGTTTTATATGTACATCCCAAAGAGTAAGGCTATTGAAACCCACATCTCGGTTGACTCTGCCTTTAAGATCATCGTCTCTTTAGGTCTAGTCCATGGCAAAGACGAGGCCTGAAATATGGGAATTAAAATCATTTCAGATAACCGCAAAGCCTATCACAACTATCACATCCTTGAAAAATTTGAGGCCGGCATAGTTCTTTTTGGAAGTGAAGTGAAGAGTCTGCGAAATGCCCACGTTCAACTTAAAGATTCGTATGTGGTATTTAAGGGAGATGAGCTCTGGCTTCAAAACTGTCATATAAACCCTTATTCGGCATCAAGTTATAATAACCACGTCCCCGAGAGAGTTAGAAAGCTCCTCATGCATCGTCGAGAAATAGATAAAATTATTGCTCAACTCAAAGAGCGGGGCTTGAGTATGGTTCCTCTTAAGATTTACTTCAAAGACGGAATGGCGAAATTAGAAGTCGCGTTGGTCAAGGGAAAGCAAGCCCATGATAAGAGAGCCGATATTAAGAAACGCGACGCAAAACGTGAGCTAGATCAGATTCGGAAGGGGGGCCGCTAAGTTGCGACTCCTTTTCGTTGATAAGGGTCTGCCAAACATGAGTGGCATCACGGTTTTGTTCAATAGGTTTGAGTTGTTTTAATTTGTCGATGTCCGATCTCAACTGGGCTTGTAGACCTTGAATCATATAGTTGTATGTCTCGGCAAATTCTTGAAACTGATCTGAATGGCGAATTCGAACTTGAGCGTCGAACATCTCCCCTCGGCAAACCGAACGCATTTTCTCTTGAATCAAAAAAATGGGCACTATGATTGAGTGGGAGAACTTGATTCCCGCCATACCCATAAAAAGTATAAAACCAATGTAAGCTCCGATTATAAATTCGTTCGCTAGTTTTAGTTCATGAAAAATATTATCGACGACGTGAGGGGCAGCCACAAGTTCAGCTCGAACTAGTAAATTGTAGTTATGGTTCAATAGATAGAGAGTGATGCCGCCAATAATCGCCGACATGATGATGCTAAAATAAGTGAGGTAGAAAGCATATTTATATTGGAAGCGCCTTACGGTGAGCATTTGAGTGCGGACTTGTTTACGCCTTGTCTGCCGATGTGGGTGAAAGCCAAGTCGAATCATAATACTATTTTGCCAGGGATTTCATTTTCTTGCACGCTTAAGAGCTGTTGTCTATACTAAGGCTATGAAAATCTGGATCGGAAAATTTTGCCTCCTAGGGTTCCTCTCCACTTTGGTCTTGTTGGGCAATGCTTGCAGCAGCACGCATAGCCGAAGTTCGGGAGACACTGATGACGTGAGCGTCAAAGAGGATCAAGAGAAACTAAATGAGATGCGCAAGGATATTCCCGAAGAAAGAAGAAAATCTAACGATCGCTTGAGCGAAATGCTGAAAAGGTGGAAAGACGATCGCATGCCCCCTGAGCGATTGCGTGAGAAATTCAGTGATGAAATCCGTAAACAAAGAGAAGCTATAGAAAAACGCCATAAGAGAGAGCGGGAGGATTTCACTCGTAGTCAACAAGATCAGCGTAAGGCGTTTCAAGAAAAACAAAAGGAAGCCCGTGAGGATTTTTTCTCGAGCAAGCCTAAAAGCGAAAAACGAGAGCAGTTCGTTAATCGGCAAGGGGAAGATCGCGATCGATTTAATTCTGACGCGCACGATGCTCGGGATGAATTTGAAGAACGCATTCGAGACGAAAGAAAGGATTTTGAATCCGGTATCTCTGATCGATGGTCAGAGTTTCGAGCGGAATTTCCGGAGTATTCAAAGGCCTATAACGACGCAAAAGCTGCTGAGGAGAAAAGACGGCAAGAAGGGCACTCACCGCCCGCTCCCGGTGGACAATCTACTCCGCCCTATAATGTAAATCAGGGTGGAGATGGATGGCCAGCAACGGATCCCGGCGACTAAAACTTGTTGAAAAAGCTTATTTTATTGCTCAAATTCGACAAATTCCTTTTCTGAAATTTCTGTAGTAGTCACAGGACTCACGTTTATGGCGAAGCCACTATTGATGGCCGTCAATGCGAATTCAGACTTATACCAATGCTCGTTGGGTCGTTCAGTTTTTCCTACCACAATCACTCGGATTCTTTCTCGCATCAACCGGGTTGAGGGCTCCTTAGAATACATCACTCGACTCTTCCAACCGGATGCTTTCTGATTGGCTTCAAGCAATGCGGCCGCAAACTCAGGTCTCGCTAGATATTTACTAAATGGAAAAAGTTCAATTTTTGTTTCTCTAACTTCTGGCGCTGCGAAACTAACAGAAGACACCAGAAATAAAACCGCTAAAATGCGTTTAAACATTCTTGACCTCCATAAAAAGTGTGAACCACGGCCACGATATATTGATCTTATGGAAGATTGCAAACAGAGATTGGGTATCCATTTTTTGGAAATGGTATTTCAGAATACATGTACCGGACTCCAGAATACATGTGCACCGGCATTCCGGGGTACCGGTATTAATATTAGGGAATAGGGTGAGGCCACGGATTGAGTTCAGAGCTCTTGGCGGGTCGACTCTTAAGTCCCAGACGCTTTGGCAAAGTATAGTATCGCCTCTGCCCCAGGGCTCTAAAACGATGTAAACCATCGAGGTAAAACAAATCCGGGGAGAAGGCTCTAATTACGTGAAATCCTACCGAGTGGGCCAACTCCCTAGTATTGTTTCTGAAGTACAGTCTTAAATTGTTGCGGCGAAAATCGGAAATAAGAAACTCGAGATTTTTTTTGTAATCTCCTGTTTCAAAGGTGGGTAACTCAGAGAACGGTATAATTTTCGGTCGCCTTGGAAATAGGAACCCATAGGCTTCCCTCAATGGGTGGTTTGCATAAAGTTGAAAGTGATCATCAATGCCCCAAATGGAATTATCGAAAAATCTACCGTAGTTTACATTATGACGATAACCCGACCACTTATTTCCTTCGAGGACATAAATGAGTTCAACGAGGGCTTTCTCTATGGCATCTGAGGCGCTTAGCCTCGAAGCTGAAGTGCTGACAAACAGGGGTTCTTTTAAATTCGATTTCCCGAGAAAAATGGCTTGGGCCGTCACTGCGGCAAGTTCAGTCTTTAGAAGAAAAAAGTGGACGCGCTTTCTTAAGGGTCCCAGACTGTAAAGAAGGGTGCCCAGGCGTTCATTTGTCTTTGAAACATCAACCTTTTCTGGAGTGTTCCTAGTTCGCCAATAAAATAGGACTCCATCCCTTTCGATAAGTTCCAATGTGGCTCGTAATTTAGCTCTTTCTACAAAAATATCCGCAGCGCATCCATTGCTGGTCCCCTCACATAAAAATGAGGCCTTAGAGCTGGATATTGGAACGGTCCCATTGATATCGCTTGGAATGAGGATCTTCCTTTTTGTGGCCGTGGCGTCTTCGAAATTGACCCAATTAAAGATTGTTTTATCAGAAGGAAAGGCCACCTCATGGTTTTTTATAATTGTCTGCTCAGGTGAATAGGGTTGAAAGGAACGAGGGTTAAGGGCCTTTCGGTTAATGGATCGCATTTCTTCAAAGCTCTTCCCATTCAAATCAGCTTTTCCATCAAAACTTTGGTGTCTTTCGAGGGCTTCGGCCACTGAAGCCAAGGCCGCCCCTTCAACGGTTGTTGCCACTCCCGATCCAGTAATTTTTCCCAAGGCGGATTTTTTACCCCGACCCTCGAATTCGGTCGAGAAGAGGTGCAGAAGTCCTTCAGCAAAAGGGGGGGTGAGCTTTGAAACTTTAACTTTGACCTTCTCTTTTAAAAGTCCGGAGAATCTTTTTCTAACAGTGAATACCTTAATCTGTTCACTCTTACTTAGTTGAAGTCGTGGAGTATTTTTTTTCTTATATCGCCTCGGCGTGCTTTTTTTGATGGATGCTAAAAAACAAGCCATGTCTTCTGTTCGGGGGTCTTTGGTGGGTTTGGGGCTTTTCATTAAGAGACCCAAGTCCACAAGATTTTTCGCGAATCCGATTATAAGATCCTTTGTCTTGGCATTCGCGATTCTCGATCTTGAGCGTGACGAAAATATATTTACAATATCGATGATGGATCTAATGCCGTTAAAGTGGAGGAAGAGTTGGGCCTCAGTCGGAGCGAGTTCATAGGATGATGTTTCAGCGAGAGTTCTAACATGGAGGCCTAGCGTTTTTCGTCCCCTTGGCAGGCTAATTAAGTCCATGCGAAACATGGCTTCAGAGCTGATCCTTAGAATCTCATTTTCGTTGAGTGTCATTCACGTTTCCCCTGCAATAGTTTCGGTGAAAAAAGAGACGAGCTAAAGAGGGGGTGTCTTGTTCTTTGGTCCAGATAGTCGTTTGCCGGAAAGTAATTCGCTACAGAGCAGTTTGATTGACGCGACAAGGGCAATCAAGGTTGGAATGGCCCAAGCTCCCGATGCGAAAGGAACCATAGCCATACAGACCAAGGCTGAAAAGTAGGCCGAAAAAACGGCGAGTTTTCGTCCTTTAAGAAGGTGGGCTGAGGCCAAGCATCCCAAAATATACAAAACTAAAAATGAAAGGTTGGGGATGAGAAAGAAAACCTTGAGTTCAGTTTTGAAAGCAAATTGGTAGGTAAGGGCCACGCAATTAAGAAAGAACTGAAGAAGAATACTTTTTTGAGGTGTGCCATCTTTATCTAGTTCGGCGAAAAATTTGGGTAAGTCTCCATCCTTGGCCATCGAATACCCAAGGCGAGAAAGTCCAGCCATGTAGGCATTCATAGTGCCAAAACAAACTATTGAGGCAATTACACCTACGAAAATCCTTCCCACTTGACCAAAACGGGCAGAAGCAAATTCAACCAAGGGCGCAAGTTGGGCAAAATTTGGTGATCCTGAGCCTATAAGAACGAAAGAAACTGCAAAATAAAGGACGCCCACTATAATTGCGGCAACCACAGCCGCTCGGAGCATATCCCGTTTCGGATCTTTGAACTCTTCGGCCAAGTGCGCGATAGCCTCCCAGCCAAGAAATGACCAGAATATAATTATGGCGGAACGACCTATCCCTTTTATCCCGTTGGGCAGAAAAGGTGAGAAATTCTGAAGTTGAACTTTCGGCGCGGCGACGAGAACAAAAAAAATGAGAAGAAGAACTAAAACTGCGCTGAGGCCCAATTGCAAATTGGCTGAAATCTGAATGCCGTAATAGTTGGCGAGAGTGACGAGAACCCAACAACCATAAGCAAGTACCGGGATGTAGATAGGCGGAAGCAAAAAAGCCGAGCATAAATGATGAGCCAGAATATGACCTGCGGCAACGGCTCCCGCTGGAACCGAAAAGAAGATGAGATAGCGGGTTAAAGCTTCAAGCTTATGTCCAAAGACTCGTCCGATTATGGATTGCACACCCGCAGCGTTGGGTTCTTGAGCGCCGACAGAAGCAAAAGTCCAGGCTAAAGCCAAGCCCAAGACCCCTAAAACAAGCCATGCTATAAGTGAGGCTGGCCCTCCCTCATTCCATGCGATTAAAGGAATTACTAGAATTCCCGTTCCTAAAACGGCGGCTAGGTAGAGGGCGAGGCCTTGATAAAATCCGAGGCTCTTTTTAAAAGCTTGTTCCATTGAGTGCCGTCCTCAACCTAACTCTTGAGGGCAAGTTCGGCCTGTTCTTTAGTAAGAAATTTGAACTCACCTCGATTAAGGCCTCCAAGGGTGAGACGGCCGATGGCCACGCGCTTAAGCTTTAAAACGTCAAAACCAACCTTTTCAAACATACGTCTTATCTGCCGGTTCTTGCCTTCGGTGAGGACAACCTTAAACCAGTCATGATTTTCGTTTGTTCCCATTCGCTCTATATGAACAGCTTTAGCCCGACCTTCAGCTAGAGTAACTCCCTGCTTTAATCGCTCGATATGTTTCTGCTCAGGCTTGCCCCTGACTTTGACATGATAAACTTTTTTCACTTTCTTTGTGGGGTGAATCACCTGTTGGGCGTATTCACCATCGTTAGTGAGAATGAGGAGCCCTTCGCTTTCGTAATCGAGTCGTCCTATGGGAAAGACACGCTCTTTGACGCCGAAAAGCAGATCTTTGACGGTAGTTCGTTTCTCCGGATCGTTCAAAGTCGTTACCACGCCAATAGGTTTATTGAGCAAAATGTATAAACTTTTTGTAGTAGGCCTAAGGAGTTTATTTTTTACTTTAACGTGATCTTTACCGGGGAGAATCTTGTAGCCCATCTCCTTTACTACTTGGCCGTTGACGGTGACTTCGCCCCATCTAATAAAGTCTTCAGCCTTTCGCCGGCTGGCGAATCCACAGTCAGCGATAAACTTATGGAGGCGAACGAGTTGGGCTTCTTCTTTTAACTTCACTTCTTAAAGGATCCTTTAGGCTTTTATTTAAACTTCGGGCGTCGGGGCTTCATGGCGAGTATAGGCAGGGCTTGAAATCCACTTAGCTAGTTCACGGAGCCTCGAGTACAGAGCCTTGTCATCAGGAAATATCTGATCAAAGGCGATCTGTCCACTATCAAAGGCTTGTCTAGCGAAATCAAAGGCACCGTCCTTATGGGTTTGAAGCATGAGGAGGGCACGTTCCATGGTGCTGATGAGCTCCATATAGTAGGGATCACTAGGTCTATAGATATAAAATCGCTCCAGCCGCTTGAGTGGGAAAAATATTCTCGACTCTTGGTTTATACTCCCCAAGGTCAAGGTTTGGCTTTGGCGGAAGGCAAATCCGTTTACAAATTGGGCCGTGATCATGACATCATTTGCTCCCTCGACCACAAATCTTACGAGCGAATGGGGTGAAGGTCTAAGTCTTTGAAAAAGACCTCGTTTTAATTCCATTCCGGGGTCATAAAAAATTTCTTGATCTGCATTGAGGGGAGTTAATTTTGACCCCTGGATCCTCGTTAAGTTGCTATAAGTTCGAATAACGACTTCCCCTAGACCGGTCCTTCGTACTGAAATGACTCGATTATCTGATTCGGGCATAACACGAAAAGTTTCTCCCTCTAGAGTGATAGCTTGTTCATGTTCACGGACAATAAGACAGAGGGTCTCACTCTGATGAATCGGGACGATTTGAAATTTTGAAATATCCCATAACAGATCCATTCTAATGGGTTCGTGAGACTGGGAAAAAAATCTTTGGACGGCCTCTTGGACATCATTTTGGAGGTTACTCTTTCGTTCTTGCCAGTACGGGTTGTAGAGGGCTTCCGAGTAAAATTCGTTGATTAATTGCGGTGTGACTAGAGTTTCTAGGGGAAAGAAGTTTCTAAGGTAATGATATAGGGCAACGCGGCCATCGTCTTCGGCTTTAAAAGCCCCCAAAATGAAGTTGGTCAAATCCCCCACATTTGCCATGTCATAAGGATAAAAACCCTAGACGCCATTGTCTACGGTTATTTAGGCCTTGCCCCTGTTCTTCGGAGATGATTTCATAAGAGTATGAGTCGCCAAATTAATATGGATATTTTTAGTGAATCTTATAGTCCTTCAATAGGAGATAAAGAGCCCTATCCGGCTTTTGAGACGGACAGGCTAGATCCTCACTATGATGAGATCTGTAATCGCATTGAGAAGCTTCGGTACGAGGTTCAGGAGTGGGTGAAGTCTCTTAACTTGCGTTTAGAGAAAACCGCTCAAAGGGCTCAACTCCTGGACGAAAGATCAGTCATAGCCGCAAAAGACACCCACGAAAAATTAGCCACTCTTTATAGTAAAATAAAGGAAAGTCAAAATAGTGATTTCAAGTTCGCCGCTCTTATTGAAAGGCATAATCAGATTGTTCAGAGTTTCGAACTGAGACTGACCCAGTCCCAACGTTTAATAGAAAACCAAGCCGTCCAACTGGCTAAACAACAAGAGTTGATTGACGATGCTCGCCGCCAGCTAGAAAAGCTTAAAAGACTCTAGGTCCTCTTCATGCGAGCATTTATGAAGGTTTGGCTACCGTATAAGATACTTGTGGTCGGCCCATGGGCTTATTCGGTATCCGAGAACTCTATAAGAGTCAAAATCGATTACTTGGAAAGTCCCCAACCAGTGGCGGGTCTTGGAGCTGAGTGAATCATGAATTGGCATTCCCATGTGGGGCAGGCACAAACGAAGCGGCCCACGGCAGAGACGGCCACCTCACCGCGTTCGCGGGAAGAGCCCACGCCCATCACTCTGCAGGGCTCAGTGTGTGTGATTTTGCCTCCAGCTTGAACGCAGTCTTCGGGAAGGTTTTTGCATTGCTCACACTCACTCAGCGACGTTCGCACAGCCCTATCCTGAGGGAGGCGATTCGAATAAATCCCACCACAACCAATCCGGACATTATAGTCCGCGTGAGCGCTGGCAACCATCAGGAATGAAATTAACAGAGTTGCAGACGCGGCAAATAACAATTTAACCATAAGTCCCCCTATCGTGTTTAAAAGTTGAGAACCTCTACCATTACGAGGGGCTTAGGTCAAGACGGCTTCCGTCTCGGGCGGTACTCCCCCGGTTAGAACCCAAGCTCACCCTGAAATTATGGCTTTTTAGCGCGGATCCATAAGAGTGGACCGCCACGTATGTATCCGAACTTTTAGCTTCGAGCGCAGGAATCGCAAATCCAATTAATGAGAAACCAACCAAAATTAGTGCTTTTATTCTCACAATAAATCTCCTTATCAAACAGGACTCAAACATATGATATCATGAGCTGGATTGTGGGTCCTGACCGACGAAGAAATGTGAAATGACATTAGACTGCACCGATGGGCGCCTTTTATTATGAATTCAAATGCCATCATGGGACATTAAGTAGAGTTTTCAGTTCAAGAGGGGCCTTTTAGTTTCTTAACTTTTCCAAGACCAAAAACCTTGTCGTCTGAGTAGAAACTACAGAGACAGTGTAAGCTCTCTGACCCGACCTCAGCTCAAATTTATTGATCACTTGACCATCAGCATTTGGAACTTTTCCCCCAGGCGTGACACTACAACTTGGGGCCATTTCCTCGGCCATTAATCCTTTAATCTCTGGGTAAAGGTCCATTCCTATTCTTGGAATAACATTATCGAAATTAACTTTCAGAAACGCCCAGTCTCCCGATGTACATGGGCGCTTCACTCCCGGGATTGCGAATGCAATGAGCGAACTAAATATAACGATAATCCCGATTAAAAATTTCATAGACTCCTCCTCAACAAATAATCCGATGACCACCTACTTGAGCGGCCGAACATAGCAACTAACCCATGAAGATGGTAGTATAAAAAATACTTTACGAAATTTGGCTAGTGCGAACTCAAAGCCAGTGAGCGCTCCGAGTACAGTCTATATCTTGCTAAGAAAGTTTCCCGCCGCCAACAGGGTCAAGAATCAAGCAATATTATTGAAATCATGGAAATCTTCTTAGTCCCATCTAAGGGAATAGCTCACCGAACGGCCACCGCCCTCGTTGCGCTTCAAGATTCTTCGTTTTTCAAGATTGGCAAGATCGCGCTTGGCGGTCTCGGGACTCACTTTATTTATGCCAACATATTTACGGTTGGTTATGCCGCCTTCAAACCCGCCAGGGCCGGCTTCCAGAAGCTTATTCACGACTTTGACCTGACGTGGGTTAAGTTCCGCTTGGCTATGAATTTGCCAAAACTTTGCTATGGAAAGTGCTTTTTCGATAATCTCTTGAGAATGGCCGATGGCACGAGAGAATAGACCCAGGAACCACTTTAGCCATTCCGTGATATCACAAGTTTCCCTTTGGCTTTTTTCGAGAATGTCATAGTAGGCGTCTCTTTCCCTATTAATCTGGGAAGAAAGACCATAGAGTCTTCTTCCAGTTTTCTCGTCTTGTGCTAAAGCCATATCGGTTATGGCACGCGTGATACGGCCGTTTCCATCATCGAAGGGGTGGATAGTGACAAACCAGAAATGAGCAATGCCAGCCCGAAGGATGCCGTCTAAAGATTTTTCAGTTTTATTCCACCATCCAAGAATGCGATCCATTTCGTTCTTGATATTTTTTGATGGTGGGGCCTCAAAATGAACTTTCGGGTGTTCCATGGGACCTGAAACCACTTGCATGGGTTCCTTGCCTTTTCTCCAAGCACCCACGGTGATGTGTTTAATTCCTGAGTGTCCGGTCGGGAAGAGGGCAGCGTGCCAGCCGAAGAGACGCTTTGGGGTCAAGGGAGTTTTGTAGTTTGTTGTTGCGTCGGTGAGCATTTCAACCAGGCCATCTATATATTGTTGGGTTGCTGCTAACCCTGCAGTCGGAAGACCCAAGCGCCTTGCTACCGATGAGCGGATAGAGTTTCGATCTAGCTTTTCACCCTCGATGGCCGAGGTCGTGAATGCTTCCTCGACTAATATCTGGGCTTGCTCTTCCAGACCAATGAGAGCTGCTTGGGCTATGATTTGCCCCTGAGCTTTTCTGGCTTGGCCCAACAAGCCTAGAAGCTCCTCGCTATTCCATTTAAATAGTGGCCAGTCGGGCTTCTCCCAAATATATTTCTTCTGACCCATTTAAGCTCCTGAATTAGGTCACGTTATGACCCGATTATAGCCTGTTATTCGGGTCAAAATCCAGCCCGATTACTGACCTTATTCGGGTCATGGAAATTAGTTTTAACCCCCACGCTAAATAGGTGAAAAAAGGAACTCGTCTGGCGACAATTAATATTATTATTACAGCTTTTTAGCGTGAATCCATAAGAGTGGGCCGCCCGCCTTTAGAAGTTTTCTCTCAAGGCCGAGAAGGGCTCTTCCCAGGTTCTCCGAGAAAGCAAATCCCATTGGAGCTAGAAGGTTAAATGTTCCTGCGTGGAGCGTCTGAAATCCGTTTCTAGTCAGCGTCTTATCGAGTTTCGAAGTCGTCCAGTGGCTTACGTGTTGTTCCCCAGCCATCTGAGGGACGAGTTTGAGTTTATCAAGAATCCATTCCATCAGGGGCCAAGGGGATCTTTCATTCGGCGTCGTCAGAAATATTTCGCCACCGGGCTTTAGAATTTCTAGCCAATGGAGAAGTATTTTGTCTATCTGCCCATCAAAAACGTGTTCGAGAACTTCTGTACATAAGACAAAGTCCAAACTTTCTCTGTCAAGACCTGTTTTGTCGAGTTGGCCAAGTTTGAATTTTAATTTTTTTTCGTGGGCGAATTTGAGATTGCAGAACTCGATGGCAGACGGGTTTGAATCAATTCCATAAGCGCTTCCTACCTCGTCTTTTATGGCATTAATCATAATCCCGCTCCCACACCCGATATCGGCTATGGATTCTTTGCCCGTAAATTTGAATTGGCTCTGAAATAGAGCGAGACGACCTTGATGCCACCCACGCTGAAAATGGCTTTTTGAAACGAGGGCTCGTTCTTGGTAATTTCCTGGTATTGGTTTAAGGTCGGCGTCCTTTTCCATGGGGTCCTTGATTCTAATTAAACCTCAAATCGGGATGTTGAAGAAGGATCAAAAGGGAAGCCATCCCGGGTTGCCACTGGTTAAAGACCCAGGACGTGATACTTCCATCAAAGGCATCCCTAAACATTTTTGCATCGGTTTGGGCATCGTTTAAGAAATATTCCTCACTCCCTTGATACTGGCCCGGAATCTTAGTTTTAACCACCATAATCGATTGTGGGATTGACGATCCGCCGTATCCGAGACTCCGATTGAAATCGTATCGAAAGTATCTCTGATTTGGCGAGCTACGCTCTGAGTAAGTTAAAAAAGGAGAGTCATCGGAACTTAAGATTTTTCCCTTAACCCACCTCGTATCCCCTTGAACTTCGAAATATGTTTTTATGCGAAAAATAAATCTATCAACGATCCACATCTTCATGTCGACATACTCTTCCCCAAGATCGTGGGAACTTACGGGAAGATCCCCTTTTTTGATACGATTGATGTCATAGGGCTGAAGGTTTTGGCCGAAACTTCTAAAATCCACTTTAAAGAGGATGCTGCCTTTCATATTTCTAAAATCCAGAGAAATAATTCTTGTCGTGTGACCTGAATTTAGTTCTGAGACAACTTGCAGGGACATCCTTGGCTCACCAAACTCGTCTATAAGAAGTGAGGATCCGTCGGGGTCTTGTTTTTCACCCCATTTTGCAAGTTCAAGAGGGAATTGGACCTTCCACTGTTTCCAGATGACCTCTTGAAGCACGTCCCAAGTTAACAAGAACGAAGAGAATGCGACTTCACTTTTCTCGGGGGGCTTTTCGTCCGCCTTGGAACTCCCTTGGAGAATGCAAAATGCAATTAAACAAGTGGCTAGAGCCCTTTGAAAATGACCTTTAGTGCTTTGGCCGATTATCAGTAACCGCAAGAGTACCATCCTGTATTGAGCTAATAAATTGGTTAATTAAATTACTCACTTGGGGAAGCTGTGCCGGATTGGTCTTGCTTTGATCGACTAAAGTCCTGAGTCGAATGAGGTCATCAAAAAAACGTCCGCTGGCAGCAAGATTGAGAATGCGTATTGTAGCGGGAAAGAGAGGGATAACCAGGTTCTCTGCAGCTGGAATGACGGCCGTGACAAGGAGAGTGTTATAAAGTTGCGGATTTAGTCTTGAGAAAAGTGACGTGAGTCCGTAGAGCTCTTCGTCATTGACAAAATAACGTGTCGTATTGGTTACATAAAGGGGTGGTTGTTCAACGACGAAACGATAAACGTCGGGGGAATTAAAGCTCATTGTGAGAGAACGTCCGAGTGTGGCCATGGTCGCCAGGTCAGTGAAAAGTTGGTATTCAACTCTGAGACCTGTTGGCGTTTCATATTTTCTGATCGATAAAACCTTAGTAAGGCCAAGGGAGATGTCATACCTTGTTTCGGTTGCATTTTTAGAATCCTTTGGAGTCTTTCTGAC
>Ga0207020_1155_pt1 | contig 12848 bp, 10 predicted proteins | sample Alteio_BWMinCont_48_FD_153500 | JGI IMG/M metagenome (GOLD analysis project Ga0207020, IMG submission 153500) | Enriched cells from forest soil in Barre Woods Harvard Forest LTER site, Petersham, Massachusetts, United States -... | ecosystem: Environmental > Terrestrial > Soil > Temperate forest >... | reverse complement strand
GAGTGAGGAACGCTTCCGCTTACTGGTCGAAGGGGTTGAGGATTACGCGATCTATTCCATGGATCCTCAGGGCGTGATCACCAGCTGGAATGCCGGTGCGCACAGAATCAAAGGTTACACCGCGCAGGAAATTATTGGCCAAAACTTTTCGCGCTTCTACACTCCCGAAGACGTCAAGCAGAATCTCCCTGCTAAAGTCTTGCAGAGCGCGCGCGACACAGGTCATTACGTGGGCGAAGGCTGGCGCGTCAGGAAAGACGGCTCCAGATTTTGGTCTAACGTTGTGGTTACGGCGCTTCGCGACGACACCGGTAACATCATTGGCTTCTCGAAAATCACGCGCGACACGACCGAGCGCAAAGTCCTGATGGATCGCATTCAGCAGCACGCCGAAGATCTCGAAAAGGCGCAGCAGAGTCTGCGCCGGCTCTCAGGGCAGTTACTGCAAGTGCAAGACGACGAACGCCGACGGCTTGCCCGCGAGCTTCACGATGGCGCCGGGCAGATCCTCGCAGCGCTCAATATGAATTTGGAATCGCTGCAGGAGGCGATCAAGGATCAAATCCCTCCCAGCCTGAATCACCGCCTGGGGGAAAGCATTCGCCTGGCGAACCAGGTGATCAAGGAGACGCGCACGCTTTCGTACCTGCTTCATCCGCCATTGTTGGACGAGGCGGGCCTGCGGGACGCATTGCATTGGTTCGTGGGTGGCTTCATCGAGCGAAGCAGCATTCAAACGGAACTTGAAATCTCGCCAAATTTTGCGAGGTTGCCTCGGGAGCTGGAGATCGCGATCTTCCGCATCATACAAGAGTCCCTCACGAACATTCATCGTCACTCCGGCAGCGCCAAGGCGAGCATTCGCCTCGCTTTGGACGGCAACCAAATCTTCCTTACGATCAGCGATCAAGGTAAAGGAATGCCGTCCGAAGCCACACTCGAAGAGCCAAAGAAGAACAGAAAGCTTGGCGTGGGGATCGCCGGAATGCGCGAACGTGTCTTGCAGTTGGGCGGCGAGTTCGAAGTTGCCGCGGGCAACCCCGGCACTATCATTAAGGCTGTTTTCCCCATCCCTTGCGCTGCTGAATAGCAGAGTTATCGGCCGGAATTGCCCTCGCGCCCTTCCGCTTGAGACTGCCGAATGAAATAGTGGATTTTGTCCATGCCCGCTGGAACAGCAATATCAAAAAACCCCACCATCATCTCGTCATAGGTCTGATCGCCCCAATGGACTGCGCTGTCCGGATCGGGATTATGCGGATTTTTGCGCGAATTGTCGTACGAGGCGACCGCCTGCAATTCCGTGCCCGCTTTCAAAAAGCGCGGAACAGCTAGCCGGTAGCTCAATTGCCAGTAGAAGTCGTAGTTGACCCGCAACAATGTCTCCGCGCGCCCGTCAGGCTGAACGATGTTGTATTCGAAACTCTTTCCTCGAAGATGCATATGCGGAAAAAAGCTGAGAACCGAAGCATCGTTCGGCAAGGTACCGTGAACTTCCACTCGGAAATCGTCGACGCCCGGCGGAATGACGAAGCGGCTGTTGGTCAGTTGCAGTGTCAATACCTGTTGCTTCGGCGCCTGCTTCGAAAAAATCAATCCGATGCTCGTCTGGTCGGCGGCTGGGTGGCCTCGGGTCACGTAGTGCATCTGGAACACCAGATCGGACCCTCGAGGAATAAATTTCGCCATTCCCTCTGGCCACCGGTCGGGTGAACTCCCCGGCGCATACACCAGCAGAATGTCGCTGATCGTGAATTCTGCGTCGCGCCGATCCTGTTCGTCCTTGAGACTCGAGGCCGTGAACGGCACGCCGACCGGGGCATGCCTTAACCATTGCGAGTTGGGCGGACGACTGTAGACCACCGCGTGGTGCACATTTTCCCGCCGCAGCGGTCGAATCTCTGACATCTGCACCCATTTGTCTTCGCTGAAGTTTGTAGGCACGATCTCATACGTATATTCCACGTCGCCGCGTGCGGGAAGAGGCACTGCCCTTGGCATTCGAACAATCTCGTCCGGCATCGCTATGTTCCAGCCCTTTGTCCAATGGCGTGCCGGAGGGGCCTCGCGCGGATCTCCAGCCGGTGAATTCGCCGCTGCCCACCTTCCGAGTGTTTCGATCTCTTGGGGCGAAAGCGAGGGATCGTTTGCGAACTGGCTATACTGCCGATCGGCAAACCACGGCGGCATCTTTTTGCTCTCAACGGCCTGTTGGATCGCCCTCGCCCATCGACGAGTCTGGTCGTATCTCAGGAACGGCATCGGGCCGATTTCTCCCGGACGATGACAGCTTTGGCAGTGCGTTTGCAAAATCGGAAGGACGTCCTTGTAGAAGGTGGGCGCCACGCTTGGAGTGGCAGTTTGGGTCTCGATTTTGACTGGGGACGAGCGCTTACCAGCCCCACTCTCCTGCGCAGGGGCCGAAGCAGCTCGCGCTAGAAAAATCGCTGAGCCCGCAAGGAGAACAATAATTGGCAGCGCGAGTTTTGTGCGGCGGGAAAGAAGCTTACTCATTCTCACGCTTATGAGGCTTTGAAAACCGTGAGGGTGCAACCCGGCACGGCTCCACGGCGCTCTTGCCCTCTCCAATCAGACGCCGATCAGACTAGCTGGGTTGTTTCTTGCGCCCGGTAAAAAAGCGGCCGCCTGCAGGATTCCTCTCCGGCGCAAGTCGCGATGCTTACAATTGTGTGTGTCGAAGGCAGCTAATTCTTCTTCTCGTTCTCCTTCTTTTTGTCAGACGAATTGTTGTTCGATCTCGCAGGGGTCGGATTTGACGGACGTGTATTGTTTTGGGGAGCAGCATGGACGTTGCCTGACGGTTCAGGACGAGGTGCTGCGGTCCGATTTTCTTGCGCCGGCGGTGGAGTCGCGGGACGGTTGGGTTGCTCGCTAGGCGCGCTCCGCGGCTGGACACTCGGCGAAGGCCGCTCAATCGATGGCGCGGTGGCTGGCCTATTTGGCTGCTCGTTATTTATCGAGGGCCGCGCGTTGGAAGGCGGAGCGGAAGTCGGTCGATTATCGGGCGATGGCGGCCGATAGCTCGGCTGCACATTTGCGGGGCGATTGTTCGATGGTTCAGGGGCCGGTCGATTCGGCTGCGCGTTACTTATCGAAGGCCGCTCGTTGGAAGGCGGTGCAGGATTCGGTTGATTTTCGGGGGATGACGGCCGATAGCTGGGCTGCACATTCGCCGGCCGATTGTTCGATGGCTCAGTGGCTGGTCGATTCGGCTGCGCGTTATTTATCGAAGGCCGCTCATTGGAAGGCGGAGCGGGATTCGGCCGATTTTCGGGCGATGGCGGGCGATAGCTGGGCTGCACATTCGCCGGGCGATTGTTCGATGGCTCGACGCCCGCTGGTTGTCCTGGCCGAATAGGTTGAGCATCAGATGGCCGCGCATTCGGGGCTTCGCCCAGTGCCGGACGATTATCGGGCTGCGCTGACGCAGGTCTATCGTTACGCGGCGGCACACTTGCCGACGGATTGCTCACCGGACGATTGGGCGCACCGTTGGCAGGAGCATTGGCTGAAGCATTGGCCGGATTTCCCGGCTGGCGATTAGGCGCGCCAGGCGTTCCCGCCACTTGTCCCCCACCGCGATTTGGAGTCCCCGGCTGGCTCGGCGCTGCTTGCCTGACGAGCGGGCGCTCGGCGTTTGCAGGACGAATGTTCTCGACCTCGTTCCGCGCCAGAGGCTGGCCTGGGTGCGCCGCTAACGCCGACTGTTGCCTTTCAAACGAAACGGGAGGTGGTGGCGGCGGAGTTTTTGCGACTACTGTCCGGTTCGCCACGGCGGCAGGCGGCATGGCTCTGACCGGCGTGCGTCCGGCAGGCCCCATGACGCTATTTTGCGTAGGAGCTACCGCCGCTCGCGTCACGACCGGTGCATTTGCAATCTGGTTCGGGTTTAGTTTGACGGCCGCGCTTGCCACGGGCTGAGAGCTCGTAAATGTGTTGCTGGGCACGGCGGTTACCGCGCCCGGCGCCGTCCTATTCACGTAAGTCACGTTGTTTACGTTGTTCACGACCGTGGTGTTGTTGTTCACGACCGTCGTGTTGTAGACGTTCGTTACGGTCGTGCGGCTGACGTTCGTATTCGAAACGTTCACCTGATTTACGTATGCTGGACTGACCCGATACGCAGGTACGTATACCTCTCGCGGGCCCAACGGGAACCAGCCGACTGCCGCACCGCCGCCCACCGCAATTCCTACCGCGAAGTTCGGACCGCCCACGAACGCGACCAGCGCCGGCGCATACACGGCCCTTTCACCAACGGGGCCCGGCACCCAGAACCACGCTCCGCGGCCATAAGCCCATCGTCCATAATGGAAAGGCGCATAGCCCCACGGGGCGTCATCCACCCACGTCCAGCCCCAAGGCGCAATCCAGGCCCAGTGGCCATAGTGGTAAGGAGCCCAACCGACCGCTACTGCGGTCGGCACCCAAACCTCGCCATATTCTGGATCGTGGCGCCACTCTCCATTCTCGTCGAGATCTTCGTAGCCCACCATTTGCGGCGAGACATATCGTGCCGAGCGCGACTGCTCGTCGCGATGGGCTCGTTCCTCGCACCAGTCGTCAAAATCGTCGCGATCGCTTCGCTCGAGCTTGTCGATATTGGCATCAAGAGCATCGCTGCCGGTCAACGAAGCCCGTTCATGTGACTCGATCGTGTAGCTGCGTCCGGCGCCCGTTGCCTCTCCTTTGCCGTCAATCACCTTCACGATCGTGCTGGTTCCATCTTCACTGGCTTCCAGACGATATTCTCCGGGCCGCAGAATCGAAAAGGCCTGGTTAGGCGTGTCGACTTCGAAAATTTCGTCTCTTTCAAGGCGCCGCACGCGGAGATTAAGCGTGCCGGCGGAGAGCTGAATCTGCACCGTACGGTCGTCCAGGTTTAGAAACGAGAAGCCGGTGTTGCCGTCCAAGCGGATCGCCGCCGAACCGATATGCAGTTCGGCGCGTGAATCCATGTCGGCCCACAGCTTGTCGCCTGTGGTCATGGGCCGATTGATGGCGGCCGGCACCCAATCGGATTCGCCTGCCGGCTGGAACGAAACTGCTCCGCGAAGGAAGCTCAGCCGGGCGACACGCCCCGGCGGATCGTCGCCGTCGGCTGCAGCTCGCTGCGGCAGAGCGATGATCATCACTAAAGCCGCACACAAAGTCGCGCAAGCGCAGCTTAACGCCTTCGTTTTAGTCAGCATGAAAGTATCCTTTTTTTCGAATTAAGCTCTCAAAAGGGAGACCGACCTGGTCCCGAACACAATAACACCCGAAATTGGCGCTAGCCTACTCTGGACTGGGCATAATTTGTAGATTCAGGCAATAGCGTACGGGATGCCACAGGCTCGAATTAAACCATCTACACGCCGTTGTTAACTCCACACCTGTAGATGTCCTACAAGCATGTGCGTCCTACGTCGGATAAGGACTCGCAGGCAACGTGGTCAGTCGAATAACCGCTGACGAGAACGCACTTGAAAGAGATCGTTCAGATTTGAACGGGGATGGAGATTTCAGGGGCCAAACTTATCGATGGACCCGAGCTGCTTACTTTTTTGCAGGCTTCGAGGCCCTGGCAAGCAAGCCTAGGTACGTATTCAATTCGGCGGTGGCCTTCTTGGCGTCGCCCGACCCCACTGCGTCTTTCGCGGCGTCCATTTCACTGTCGATGTTCGGCAAGGTTTGGTTCAACCCGCTCGCATCCCATTTTCCTTCCAGTTCGTCCATCTTTTTCGAGGCTCCTTTCATATCTTTGGCGGTCACCAGCTTGAGCGCTTCCTGGGCCAGTGTCTGGTACGGCTTCAGGTTAGGAGTGGTGGCCTGCTGCGCGGCTGGCAGGGTGGACGTGAGAGCGCAGAGCATCGCACAAACTGCGACCGCCAGAAATGCGTGTTTCAGGAAGGTTCGTGTCAACATGTGTATTCTCCGTTCGTATTTGTTCGGGATTTCCGATTTGCGCTCAATGTCTGGCGCATCGTATTCCTCTCCTGCCCCCTTCTACAACGAATTTCGCAGCAGAGCAGGCTCCAGCGACATCGGCGGAGTCCCTACGGCTTGTTCTCGCACGTCTCACAAGCCCCGCTTGCTGTCGCGTGATCGATTTCTCAGGCACCGCTCCGACCCTTAGCCGCACATTTCGCGCCCTCTGTCCGAGCACTACCCGGTCGGCGCCTAGATAACGAATGGTGCGCGGAATGACTCACACGAGCCGCTAGGCGCCCGGGAACGTGCGAGGTGGTGTCAGTCGCGTTAGGGATGACGCGAAACACTCGCTTTTCGCGCCTGCTGCGTCATTTCGACCAGAACCGTTCTGGTATCGGCTGGGCTTCTCACTTCTCTGGAAAATGCGATGCGTGCGCCACGAACTCCGTCTGAGGTCATCAGCCGCACGTGAAAGCCGAGGCGATCAACAGCAGTCATCGTTGCCGCCTGGGCCTCGACGCCGGCGAATACACCGGCGATCAAGAGGAGCGCATCCCGATGGTCTGCATTCATGTGCTGGATGATGCCTGCCGCAGCGTTGGCAAGCGGATCAGGTTTCGCGCCCTCATATTCCGAAGCAGCGACCCACCCCATCACGCCGAAGCCACCGACGTAATACACGTCAACAATTTCCATGCGATAGAAAGCGAAGTCTTCGAAATCGACCCAATGTTTGCTGTTCGCGTAGCGTTCAAGATAGAGCTTACGTGCAGACGCCACTTCGGGCTTGGCTATCGCCACGACGGTTCCAAGCAACGTCACCCTCGATGCGCCTAGAGGATCACCGCTGGCATCAGGTTGAGTGACCAGGAGACTGGCGCGGGGATCAGCTAGCAAGTTTTGGGTGTGCATGGCCATCGTGCTGATCAGGAAAATGGGGCGCCCACGGTCATCTAACCCGTACGGCATCACTGATCCGAACGGGAACCCGGGCCGTTTGCGCGAAAGTGTCGAGAGGCTGCCAATCTGGCCCAAGTAGAGCAAGGTGCGCGCTCGCTCGGCAAACGAAGGCTCAGGGATCGAGGGTTGCTCGCTCGCAGGGACAGGACTCGCGTGCCTTTTTATGGATGAAGACATTTTGATTTCCCCGGAAGTCGGATTAGGGGCTTCGGCGGAGGTTATGGCACAAGAATGGCACAAATTCACCTGTGGCGTCTGTGCAATTCTCGGAAATTACTGAAATGAGTGGCGGGGACGACGGGACTCGAACCCGCGACCTCTGCCGTGACAGGCTACAAGTCACGTGCTGGCGTCAACGGCATCAAGCACTTACGTGTTCGGCTATCGGCAACCGTTGGCGCTATCGGGCACCATTGGCTCGCGAAGCGATGATTCGGCGCGTGGCGTTAGGTCGCGAATCAAATTGAGCTAATGATTTTGCCGACCGTAGTCTTCGCCTTGTCATGAACTGCCGACAAGAGCCTCTTGAGTTCCCTGACCTTCATTTCTTCATCCTGGGGATTGGCGCTGATCCGTTCAGCCAGAGTTTCGCCGTCTAACCACTGTTGCACGATTGGAAGAACGGCCTCCTCATCATAATCTCGCAGGTAGTCGGCTATCCAAGGGATTAACCGTACGGCGTGTGGTAAGGAAGGGCCTTCAGGCAAAGTTGAGAGCACAACGATGCCGGCCACGGTATAGGCTCCGAGTTCACGCCATTCGCCCAGAAGCTTTCCACAATTTTGTGAGTCTAAGCCCTCAAGATATCCAATTGTGTAGTTCAGCGCATAGTAAACAGCCGAGCACAGCCTGTCGTACATCGCGCTTTGCAGCGCATTGCCGAGAAGATTTTTGCTCTCGAACACGCGCGTTAGACTCGCGGGCGGAGTCTACCACATCCCAACGCGCGTTCCATTGACAACCCGGTAACCCAGTAGCACAATCCGCAGACTTGCTTCCCAAAGCATCCCGCCGAAGCAAGTGGGCTCCGCTTTTACATGCTTCGTTCGTTTTTCTGCTCTGCGCACCCATGCGCGTCGGGAGGTACAAATGCAGTTGCTCGTGATATTCCTGTTTGGAGCGGCTATCGGCTCTGCTATCGCGTGGCTGGTTTCGGGATCGAAGTGGCGGGCACAACTTTCAGATTACAAAGTCCAAGCTGAAGGCAATGTGAAAGGAGCAGAGAGCACAATTCAGGAACTCCGCACAAACATTGCGGAAGCGAAGGCCAGCTCGGACGCGAAGCTCAAAGAGATATCAAATGTCCAACAATCTTTGAGGAGTGAGAGCGAGCAAAAGGCAGCGGCTCAGGCTGAACTCAGAGAAGCGCGTTCGGCTTTTCAAGAACTGATCGGAGTTCGTGACCAACTGAATGCAGAGAGCCAAGCTAGAGTTGCGGCGGAAACCAAGCTCAGGGAATCCGGAAAAAATCTGGAAGAGCAGAAGAAACTGCTTGAGGAAGCCAAGGCTAAATTGACAGACACGTTCAACGCGCTTTCATCAGAAGCCCTCAAGAGCAATAATCAAGCCTTTTTAGCGCTGGCTAGGAGCACATTCGAGACAATTCAGGCACAGGCAAAAGGCGACCTGCAAGCGCGGCAACAGGCAATCGATGGCCTCATAGCTCCTCTAAAGCAGTCCTTGGACAAATACGAGAATCAGGTCCAGGAGATGGAACGGGTGCGCCAGACCGCTTACGGCAGCCTTGAAGAGCAAGTCGAGGCGCTTGCGAACACGAACCAACAGCTTAAAAAAGAGACTGGCAGTCTCGTAACGGCGCTGCGGAACCCCCAAGTGCGCGGACGTTGGGGCGAAATGACGCTGCGGAGGGTTGTGGAACTCGCAGGGATGGTCAAGCATTGCGACTTCAATGAGCAACAAACGCTCGACAATGATGGGAATCGGCAGAGGCCTGACATGGTAGTGAACTTACCGGGGAACCGGCGGATTATAGTAGACGCGAAAGTACCGCTCCAAGCCTTCTTCGACGCGGTGGCCGCCGCAACAGAGGAGCAAACGAAGGCGGAATTGGCAAAGCACGGCCAGCTTGTTCGAACTCACATGAATCAACTTGCCTCGCGAGGATACTGGGAGCAATTCAACCACGCACCTGAAATCGTTGTTTTATTCCTTCCCGGAGAATCTTTCTTCGCGGCTGCAGCCGAACAGGATCGCACCTTAATCGAAGACGGCATGGAAAAACGCGTGGTTCTTGCCACGCCTACTACCCTTATCGCCCTCCTCCGTGCCATCGCATATGGTTGGCGTCAGGAAGATATCGCCAAGAACGCACGGGAAATTTCTGATCTGGGAAAGCAGCTTCACGACAGAATTAGAACTTTTGTGTGTCATTTCGAAGGAGTCGGTCCCGCACTCACGAAGGCAGTCAGCAGCTTCAACAATGCCCGTGCCTCGCTGGAGACCAGAGTGTTACCCGGCGCGAGGAAGTTTAGGGAGCTAGGGGCGGCCACGGGCGAGGAAATTCCAGAGATTCAACCAATCGAGGAATTGCCTGCCTCCGTGACGGTAGCGGACCCGACTGACCCTGTTTGATCTGACGAATTTCACAAAGACGGGAGTTGCCTGGATGTCCTGATGTGCGCCTTCTACTTGCTCTTCGGGCTCGAATACTCGCTCAGGCGCTTCAAGAGGGCCTCACCACTTACTAGTTCAAGGCGATGAGGCATATGCTTCTTGATAAAGGGATTTTCCTCAATCTTCGGAGCGAACTCCCATGTCGTTGAAACTATCCCCTTAGTCGCTTGAGGATCGCCCTGTAACACGCCAAGGAGGGCCAGCACTTCCTCTGCGGTAGTCTTCGTGCCGGGTTTATATCGCTTCACTGACTCGATTAGCCGCATTGAGCCGAACCCATTCTTAACCGCGATTAGGTCCCGGCCTAGGTCCCCGCTGCGCGGCGTCAATGTCACCTCGTCGAAGAGGCGCGAACTGTCGTAGCTCGCCGCGATGATCTCCTCCCACTTACGCGGGTCTATCTCGTACATGAGTGAAGGGTCCTTCATAATCCGCGCAATAATGTCGAACAAGGGGAGCGTGACCGCCCTTATCAGTTGCCCTTCGTCCGTCTTCCGGTACTGGGAAATGACTGCCTGACTAACGAGGACCGGGAAGTCAGGTTCCTCCCAGCCTACGGCCGTTCCCGTCATGCCGGTCATTACCGCAATCGCACTTTTGCGGTGTTCTTCCCAGGAGGTGATCAGCGGTACGTTTTGAGATAAGTCAAAATATTCTTCATCGATCATAGGGCCGCGCCCTCCGCGATTGACCTATCCACAGACCAATCCCAGATTTCTCGCAGGCAACGGTGTTCAACGACTGTTCAACGATTTTAGTTCGGCCATCTTGCAAGCTGTTGAAAAAGAATGGCGGGGACGACGGGACTCGAACCCGCGACCTCTGCCGTGACAGGGCAGCGTTCTAACCAACTGAACTACGTCCCCTCAATAACTTACGAAACCGCCAAAACTCGTTGTATAGGTTTTGTGTCGGTTTCCGATACCGATACCTGGGTCTGCCGGCCAGCTTCGATCAGCTTGGACGCCTGCTCAAGATCGCGTGTCCGCGATGTTGTAGCGGTCGAAGACCGACCGCGTCCTGTGCCCGCTGATCTTCATGGCTACCTTCTCGATGATGCCGCGACGAACCATGTTGCGAATCGCCGACCGGCGAAAATCGTGTAGGTTTAGCCCAACATACCGGTCATAGTCCCTGCCGTCCTTGCGCTTGGCAGGTTCGAACCGTCCCAGGCCGGATGTCACCGCCAAAGCATACCAGTCGTGCCGGGGATCGACAACCCAAGTGCCATCCGCACGGGTAAGCAGGTAATCGTTCTCGCCCGCCCTTAAGTCCTCTTTAATCTCCATCTGTTAGCCTCGGGTTACTCCCACTCGTCCTGCAGAGACTTTGCTTAACGAGGTGCAATGTGAAAAACCGGTTGCCAGAAATAGCGGGGATGCTGGCAGGGCTGCTGCTGATGGTAGCAATAGGGATATTAACCATTTATTTGATTGTTTCGACGATTCGTGCGGTCCTGGCGCGGTAACAACTGATTTGCACTTTGCACAGCGCGGCGGTTCTGGTCGTTTGGTTCCATCGCTGAGTGCGTTACCCGCAAGGTTAACGGAGCCGCCTGTACGATAAAGTAATACAGGTTCCGTACCATTGACCCTTTCAGAGGCAGCCATTTACAGTGCGCGCCATCCCTGGGAAACATGTGGGGCCGGATTTGCCGACACGCCGATTCGGCCCCCGCTAAGCCTCGGTTCTTCGCCCGCCACGTCACCGCGAGCGAAATGATCGCAGGCAAAACTTTACTCTCGAAAGCAAAACTGCTCGATGATCCCACCTCAAGGCTAGCACCTGGAAAACACCAAACGAACTGATCGAAATTCTAGACAAGCGCGCGCAGACGGCTCAGCAAGCGGTCAATGAGCAAACCGCGATTGCGAACTCTGAAACCGATCCGACGGAAAAGGCCGTGGCTCACCGATAGCGTAGAAACCATTATTCTTCGTGGATTGACCAGAATTAGGAGCAACTGCCCCGGAATTTCCTCAGTCTTGAGTTGAATGTAAATAAAAATGCGAAAGTGTTCGCAATGGCACAGACCTTCGTCTTCTAGGTAACTAATCTCGGAAGCGAGGAGATAACCAACATGCTTGCGACGATCGCTGTAGTTCTGATTGTTCTCTGGTTGGCTGGATTTTTTGCATTTCACGTAACCACCACTTTTATTCACGTTGCCCTACTTGTGGGCATCGTATTACTCGTCATGCATTTCCTGAGACGCAGCCCAGCGAGCGCGTAGAACGCAGCCAACGCCAGTTCCTGCACGATGAAGCCTATGGCCGCGAAACGACAGGAGAGGTGGCGGGCGCAACGGGGAACTACTGAAAGACCGCGTGCTTACGCAGGACACTGAGACCGGCCTGCGCGGTTTGAATCGCGTATCGCTCTGCTGGCGAACCGCCGTGGTCTGCGTTCATTTCCTGTAGGCGGCGGTCAATCGCGGCCTGTGCGGCGTTGACCTTCCAGTGGTCGGGCCCCAAGAGCGCTGCCTCAAAAGCTTCATCCCAATCGTAGCTAGGTCTCATTGGCAGGTCTCGTTCGTCCCGAATGCGAGCGCGAAAATACTAGACCTATGCCGAGCCTCGTGTCTGTCCAATTAGCGACAGAAATGCATACTCACATGCTGAGAGTCGCAAAAGCTTGCGAATATGAGCGCACGTGGTGGCTCGATCGTTGGTGTCCGGTACAGCACAGTTTGACTCTCGCCAGTCAGGTACACTTTACTCCAGTCGGTCGAGGGTCTGATTATGAAGCAAACCAAAGCGCCCGTTTTTGATGCCCAAGCATTTCTGGATTCAGCTGGTGTAGCTCGAAAGGTTGTAGAGTTTCACAGAAACGCGACCATCTTCACGCAGGGCGATTCCTCTAAACATGTAATGTACATTCAAATGGGGAGCGTGAAGCTCTCCGTGGTCAACGAGGTTGGCAAAGAAGCCGTGGTCGCAATGCTGGGACCGGGGGACTTTTTCGGCGAAGGATGCCTGGCAGGTCAGAATGTCTGTATGGGCACGGCCACGGCGACCACACCCACTACCGTGCTCGTCATTGAGAAAGAGGAGATGGCTCGCGTCCTGCACGGGGAACACGAATTCTCCGATCGTTTTATCAAGTATATGCTTTCAAGGAATATTCGAGTCGAGGCAGACCTGATCGATCAGCTCTTTAACTCGACCGAGAAAAGACTCGCCCGGACTCTTCTGCTGCTTGCTCGCTACGGAAAGGAAGGCCAACCGCAAAGAGTTCTCGCCAAGATATCTCAAGAAACGTTGGCGGAAATGATTGGCACGTCGCGGTCGCGAGTTAATCTTTTCATGAACAAATTCAAG
>Ga0207020_1154_pt1 | contig 12930 bp, 11 predicted proteins | sample Alteio_BWMinCont_48_FD_153500 | JGI IMG/M metagenome (GOLD analysis project Ga0207020, IMG submission 153500) | Enriched cells from forest soil in Barre Woods Harvard Forest LTER site, Petersham, Massachusetts, United States -... | ecosystem: Environmental > Terrestrial > Soil > Temperate forest >... | reverse complement strand
TTGCTGTGTCCATCGTACGAGGAGTGGCAACTGATCTAAATATTTTTCTGCCTCTAGATCAATGGGAGGCGAGTTTTGATTATTTAACTGCTCCCTCAACTGACCCCTCACAAAATCATCAATTCACAAGTATTGGTGAATTACAAACCTATATGTCTGGGGTTACGTATGCTAATCACGGCACAGCAGTTAGACGGCTCAATGCAATTTTAAACAATTATAAAGACCCCTTCCTCTGGGATAAACAATTGGTTTATGGGCCTCAATCTTTTAAAGAAAATATTAATCGCTACCGCGTTGTGAGTCGTGCTGAACTTTCTCGCGTTATTAGTTCTCTACACTTTGCAATGCACGGAATAGCGTCCGTCTGTGCCTACAATCTTGATGATGTTCTTGATGTGTTCAAGGCAATGGGACAGCTCCAGGGGATTGATGGATTCAAGGGTGATTTCACAAATCATTTTATCCTCTCGAAGAAACAAAGAACTTTTACTCTCAATAAATTTCCAAACTATTTAACGGAATGGATGCCATCGGGCCCAGGCCTTATGAAAGTGGCACTCAAAAACTTAGATCAATCCGTTCAGTTCCTTTCATTTACGTGGGGATCTATTAAAGCGGGAGAAGAGAGTGGTTTTGGTAGTTATTCTTTTTTACCGACAGCAAGAATCACTCCTCACAGTCATTTCTTAAATTCCGAAATTGGAAAATTGCAAGAAATGGTCGCTGGCGAAGCAAAGCTTCATAGTGTAGTAACTGGCGAAATGGTTACTGTTAACGTAAGGAACTTCTTTTTAAATCCACCACAGAATTTGAAACTCTTTTGGCCCGTAGGTTATGATGAGGGCCCTGAATTTAAATCAGTCACAGACAAAAGCGGAAAAGTGATTTCTTATCGTAACTATTCCCGTGGAAGTGCAAAGGCCTGGGACTCTGGCACCTATGCTCCTTATCTAAGTTGGGGTGGAAGTGTTAAAGATCCTGCTGGTGCTTTAAGGGTCTTAAACTCAGCATGGGGTGGAGCGCCTTTAATTCCTCCTCTGAGCTTAGCCGTAGAGTAAAGGATCTCAAGAGATTCAAGTCTCCGACCAAGCAAAGCAGGAAACCTGAGAAGAGCAACACTCCCAGCAATTTCATTGGAACCAATGTTAAGCCCAAAAACATAAGACTACTCATGCACATCAAGATAGCTAGGTGGGTTGAGGCATGGCTTCTCTTGGCCATCCCCACTAAAATATTCTTTCCATTACTAGCAAATAAATATTGAATCGCGTTATCCCCAGTGAGCCCCACTAAAATCGACGCAAAAATGCTTGTAACAAGATTCAATGGAATTCGACAGACCGCAAGAATTCCAATCATGACTACAGGCCCCCAAAAAGATGAAACGAGAATAGCAATTTTAATTTTCGCAGGATACTGCCAACTAAGACCGATGAGGATAAACCCGACAAGAGCGAGACTTAAAATAAAGCTATTAAAAAGAGTATTAGAGACCTTGTTTGAGTATTCAGCATAGACCACACCTTCTCCAGCGGGTTCGCAGTATCCCGGTGGACACACTTCTTTGATGTATTGAATTGTCCTATTGATTTGAGATAGGTCAAAACTTTTGAGATAAATTGTAGCTCTTGTTTCGCCATCTTTAGAGAAATATCCCTGAACTATATTAGCGAGAGAAAGCTCCTGCTTGATGAGTCTTGTCGTCGATTCGTCCGTGTTTTTTGTAAAGTAGTCGATGGTTTCATAAGGGCTATCAATCAAATCTACATTTTCATTTATGGATATTTTATTCAGGAGTTCTCTATTTCTTTTATCGTCGTCGTGGTGAAATAAAACTAGGATACTCCCTTCCCAACCCCTGCTTTCTTTCAGATATTTCATCGCTTTTGAATTGGCATGAGAACTTGGAAAATTTGCTCTGGGAGAATCATCCAAATTTAAATGGGAAAACCCGATAAAGCTTAGGAAAAATATGAGAAGGCTAACTCTAAAGAAATATTTCCCAAACGAAAGGTGACTTATGGAATCAATAAATCTTGGCTTCCATGCTTTAGATGAAATGCTCCATAACCCTGCATTTCGAAAAAGCTGTTGCAACAGTGGTAATAGGTAGAACATGGTGAGCCATTCGATGAAAGCCGCAAAAGCGGCCCATAGGCCAAATCGTTGAATAATTTGGAGGTCAGAAAGGTAGAGCGACCCAAAACCTATCATTGTCGTTAACGACGTGAAGAAACTTGGGCAGATGAGGCTTCTGAAGTTAACAATTGGTTCTTTGGGCTTGAGAAGATGTTCCTGAGAAAGAAATAGGAAGTCTTCAAAACTTGCTACACAAATCATAAAGAACAAGCCATTGGATAAAATATCAATAGAGTGTCCTACTAAGGCCATTGCCCCATAGGTGATAACTGCAGAAACCAGTATCGTTCCTACTAGATAAGCTCCACTTTTCCATGTGCCATAAAATATTCTGAAAAAGATCATGATCAAAAAGAGAAGGAGAAGATTTATAAAAGCGTCTTTCCTGACCATTTCCTTGTAATGCCACTGAAAAGCTGATCTGCCGCCTAAGTGAATGGTAATCGACGGGTGATCTTTTAGAAAATTCTGATTGAGATCTTTGAGTAGGAGCCCTATGGGGGCAGGATCAAATTTGCCAAAGCTCGTTTTATGAATTGTGTCTCTAAAAGAGATTTCAATGGCCAAATCCGTCTCGTGTTCGTCAGAAATGATACGATGCCATGGTGTAGAGTGAATAGGGCTTAAATCAAGAAGTGTCGCTCTTGATGGACTATTGCAATCCAGAGATAGGAGCTTAGGGTACCACAAATGACTCTCATCAGTTTGGACATAGCGAAGATCAAAAGGGCTGGTGATTCGTATGATCTCTGAATTATTAAGAGATTGATTCTGTAGCCAATTTTTAATGGCACAAGCTTCTTCGGTTGTGAGCCTTTGGTTCAAATCTTTTGGCGTAAAAACCAAAAAGATAGAGTTTTCATCTCCAAAAGACTCCTTCATTTTACGAAGAGTTTCAGTTGACGGAAAGTTTTTATCAGTGAGATCGTAAACTCTTAGCTCTGTTTTTATGTGTCTTAAAGAAATTGCAAAGAAAATGATGATCACTATCCAAGAAAGAGTAAAAATTTGTCTTCTTTTCTGGGACCAATCGAAAGTGTTGAGAAGAAAGTTACAAAATAACTTCATCTACTCAAGGGAATCCATGAGGGACAAATCGGGCGTTGAAAGGATTTTTGTCAAATCCCTGAGCCCTAAGGTCATCTGATCAGCGCGACAGGCCATGTGATCATATCCTGCGCCAATTTTCATGATGGTTTGTTTTGTGGGTAATTTCTTAACGGTAATGAGGCCAAAAGTAATAGCTGTCGGGCCATAAGGATAAAATCTCATATCAAGGAATTCATCTTCCAAATTCTGGAGAGAACTGACACTTAGACCACCGCCCCCTTTTGAAATATAGAGATTGGGAAAATTAAAAACTAGAAAATGAATTACTCGAAGAATAATTCTTTTTAAAATGTTATTGCGACCAACAACGAACTTAGTGACTTTTGTTTCACTGAGTTTCCGAGATTTTGCCTTTTTTATTTGAGAAGTAATATCTGATATTTTGAGAAGGTTTGCGTCCTTGATTGTAATAGCACTTAAATAGTTTTTACCATCCTCCTCCATAATAACCGGTACATTCACAGTGTAGTTTTCAAATTCGACTATCCTTGTCCCCCAAAATGTTGAGAATACCATACGGTTCAACTGTGGATTTTTCTGTGCGGCTAGAGCCACAGCTTTAATAAGAATGGCTGTATATGGTGGTCTTAGACCCTTTGACTCATAATGATTTGCAATCTTTGTCACGTCAACATCGAGGCTTCCGGGCAAGTGAAAGTGTCGCTGCGATAACTTTTTGAGCTGATAACAAAGAAACCATTCTTCTAAAGTTTGTTTACGTATTGGCATCGAGACTTACCTGATCTGAATTCTTGCCACTTCCATTAGAAAATTCCATGTCCATCGACGACCATAAAGATGGAGTGAGTTCGTCAGTCATACGTATCAACTGTGCAACTGACTCATCCTTTTGAACCCAGAAACCTTTCTTAAAGCGCATGTTAGGGAAGGCCTTCACGTCATCGTCCCTTAGAACAATCAACAGAAGACCTGTTAAAATAAAACTGAACCATGTGGAGAGGCGTCCTAAAAATCCATGTCGTTTTTCTGTGACTGCAAAAATATGTACCTGACTGAGACCATTGGATAATGGAACACATCCCCAAAACAAATGCAGAGGGGGAAGTTTTTTCCCGACCCCGCGCCAGCGTTGATCAGGTCCATATGTAACTGTGACGACCGAACCCCCGGCGAATCGAGCTACATAACCAACTTTTTTGCCGAATAAACTACTTAGAAATTTTGTTTTCAAATTGTTGGTGGGCATTTCACCTTCAAGTTCCCAATCAAAAATAGACGCATTTTTCTGTTGAACTTGATATTTAAAATTGATGTCAAGTCCATGGACAGAAGAGAAGTGCTGAAGGTCGATGCCACTGGCCATCATGACGTGGTGATGGACGTGTAGGAATGCAGAACCAAGATAAATGGAACTCAATTCCTTTGATTCCAAACCCGCAGGATTCGGAACAGCGTAGGGAGCCTTCTGACCTGAATAAACCCATATAAAACCAAACTTTTCCTCAACTGGGTAGGACTGAAGCTTTACACTACCTGGGGTTGTCTGAGTTTTAGAAAGACAAGGGACATTAACTAGATTTCCCTCACCATTGAAACGCCACCGATGAAAATAACACTCAATGTTGTTTTCAACGACCTTGCCATTGCCGAGATCGGCACCCATATGGGGACAAAAGGCATCAAGAATTTTGATTTGATTATTGTGACCCCGGAAAATAACAATTCTTTGGTGACAAATGAGCTGGGATTTTACAGACCCGCGCTTCACATCTTGAGAACGACAAACAGGGTACCAGCCTTCGGTAATAACGAGGGGATTATTAAAGATCCTATGTTGAGTCAACGCCTGGGTATGGAGGTTTTCTTGCCTCGAACTCCCATTTTTAGCCTTTTTATGAAAAACCAAAACCACCCCCTACAGATATCAGTTAATGAAGTTTTGAAACAATATTCAATGAAAATGAGTTGTTCGCATATGCCAAGCTGGTACCGTTAAGAGATGGATGGAGCGACAGCCATATTGATATTTGTTGGGCTTGGTGTCTTGCTTGGAGGCGCTCGCGTTGGAGGTGAATTAGCTAGAAAACTAGACCAGCCTTTCGTCCTGGGAGAAATCCTGGCAGGGGTATTCTTAGGCCCTACTCTGATGGGAACATTCTTCCCTCAAATCGTTAAATTTTATCCCACCACAGGACCAACCAAGAATTTCTTTGAGGGATTTACTTATCTTGCTGTCACTTTATTTTTAATGGTGGCAGGCATGGAAATGAATCTTCCATCAGTTATTAAAAAGAAGCAAGCCGCGTTGTTTGTAAGTCTTTCGGGTATTATAGTTCCATTTGCTATCGGCTATACCCTGGCTTGGCATTACCCAGTTCTTTTAGGAATTGAGCAGGGAATAAATCCGAACACCTTTGCTCTCTTTTTTGGGACAGCATTAGCTATTTCTGCTCTACCCGTAATCGCCAAAATTCTCATGGACATCGGACTTTATAAAAGTGAAGTGGGTTCAGTGATTATGGCCGCAGCTGTTTTTGATGACCTTGCAGGTTGGATACTATTCTCGTGTGTAGTCGGAGCTAATACAATTCGCCCCTCTGGTGCGATTTCTTTCCCACTCCTCACACTTCTATACACTTTGTTGTTTGCGATTACGACTATGATTATTTTAAGACCAGTCTTGAGGAAACTCTTCACTATTCTTTTGGCTTCTAAAGAAAGGACCATCGGTGTTGGTCTTGTTTTCACTTTCTTGTTTGCAGCCATTACACAGTGGATTGGGATTCACTCCCTTTTTGGTGCTTTTATTGCCGGAATCATTCTTGGAGATAGTGGACAACTCACTGATGAAACACGTCAATCTTTCAAGAATTTTATATCATCTTTTTTCACACCCGTATTTTTTGCAAGCATCGGTTTAAGAGCAAATTTTGCAACCCACTTTGATCTGATTCTTGTGATCTTGATAATTTCAGTAGCGTGCATAGGAAAAATATTTGGATGTGGTATCGCTGCCCGATTTGCCGGAATGACTTGGAACAAAGCTTTGTCCGTCGGCGTAGGTATGAATGCACGGGGCGCCATGGAGATTGTCTTAGGTTTAATTGCTTTTCAAAATGGAATCATTACTGAAAAACTCTTTGTGGCTCTGGTTATCATGGCCATGATTACTTCAGTAATGGTAAGCCCGTTAATGAAATATTTTTTGATACAAAGGCGCAAAGCGTAGCCGCTATAGCCTGTTCTCTTCGTTGTGATTTCGTTTTTTTGATTCAACGTGACGCATATTATTTGTTTCTTGTGTAGGGTGTGTTTGCTTTGACCAAAGCGATGGTCTCAGATGATTGACATAATCAATAAACTTGCTCACAGGACGATCTAAAGGCAAAAGACTATTGGGGAAGAAGCGGATATTTTCGTAGATGAGGCCATCTTCATCTTGCAAAGAGTAGAACGCACGTTTGGTCAGCCAAAGTAAGAAATTTGATAAAAGAAACCCTAGGATCCCTTTTCTCTGTTGAGTTACATATATGGGTTGGACGAAAGTTCGCTGTCTTTTATTTTCAGGGCGATACGCGAAGATCATATAAAGCTCTGGCAATTTCAACCAAGGCTTACCCAAGAAATAAACATTTTTCATCATTGTGAGATAGCCAATGCTACCCGCTGCATATCTCATTTTATATTCATACGACGAACCAAGAAATATACGGGCCATTTTTTCTTTAAGATTACTTTGCGGAATAGCACCACGAAGAGTGAAATCCATGATATCTTCATCTGATTTTTCTTTGAGATCCAAATCCATATGAATTTGAATTCCGTGAACTGTCCTCAGATGTTGAGCATCAATCCCATTGATCATTGTGACGTGATGATGACATTTTCTTTCGTATGCCAAGCCTGTTTTGAAAATAATATCACTATGGTGATGGTCTTCTAATTCTTCATGATTTGGCAATGAGGCTTGAGACTTTGAGGCTGGATAAATCCAAATAAAACCGTATTTTTCCTCTACCCTATAAGAGCGGATTCGAGCTTTGAGAGGAATTTCTTTTTGACAGGGAATATCCGTGCACTGACCGTCACCATCAAACTTCCAGTGGTGAAACATACACCGAATATCATTTCCTACAACCTTGCCTATACCAAGGTCCGTACCCATATGAGGACAATAAGCGTCAACGGCCCTGACATTCCCATCTTCACCACGAAAGAAAGTGACCTGATGATCGCAAATGTTAATTGAGCGAGCCTGACCCTTTACCAAATCTTTCGACTCTAGGGCGATGTACCAGGCCTCTGCGACTACCTCCCAGTTGTTGAAGACTGGCATTGTAACAGTTGGCTGTGTCTCTTGATTGTTGGGTGTCTCATCCATACAAATTATTATCATGATGCAACGGGCTAATTGACAAGTCCTATTTAAAAATATTTCTTTTGGGTTCTGGAGGGTTAGAGAGAGGGAGGATAGCTATATTAGTAGCCAGAACTGCTCTTGAGCGAAAGGAAAATACCTTTGAAAGTGTCGGAGATATATCGGGATGGTTGGTTTCGATGCAGAGATCCTGAAGAGAATCACACTGAGGCATCTTCGATTCAGATTGTGATTGAAATGCGTGGTGGAAAAATATCCTTTACTCATAAAAAGATAAATCACTTCTCAAGTGAGACCTCGCGCTAGGCGTGGTTTAAGAAAGCCTTTTTCAGAATAGTATTTTTGACGAATCGCTTCTACACATTCGTTCATTTCCGATTCATATTCTTCTCGTGTTATTCCGGGAAATTCCTTTTGGATCTGATCCCAATGGTCCCTTTCCTCTTCCTTTTCTAGTTTATTAAGAAAGTTTTTTAAAGCGATTCTGTGACCCGCCTTTTGCGCCAAAATCTTTTCAAGTTGCATCCGTATGACACCTCTGCACTCATCATATCCAAAAACAAAGCAGTCGAGTTGTTCCTCGTTCATCTTAATCTCCAATCTACTTGTAGGGTTTCTAAAATCTCTGATGATCTTTTGAATAGGGGATAGCTATATTAGTAGCCACCGCTGTTTTCGAACGCAAGGGAGATACCTTCGAAAGCGTCCGACATATATTGAAAAAGGGATCTGCGGTTTATTGAAAGTCCTGACAACACACTGATGGCCTCTCCGGTTCGGGTACTCCTCAAGCTTGTAAGGGGAAAACGTTATCGGTCTTCGTCATCGTACAAAAGTATTTAAGAGGCGTGGATTTTGAGGATGTCGTCAATTTTTTTCTCTGGTACACCTGCAGATCTTTCAATGTTGTGGGCATAGATCATAGTGGTATTAATATCGGAGTGCCGTGCTAACTGTTGCGCTTCTTGGACCGAGGCACCGGCCATCAAAGCAAGGGTGACGGTAGTATGCCTGAGGGAGTGAGCAGATATACGGGGGGAATCGAGACTTATTCCTCTGAGTCTTTCTTTCACGATTCTCCTGATAGACCTAGTTGACATTCTCTGATGTAAGTTACCATCGCTGGTTGATCCAAAAAGTGGGTCTGTACCCTTAAGTGAACCTCTAGCGGACAGATATTCCATGATCGGCTTTAATGTGCTCTCAGTAAGAACAACAAATGCGTCCTTGGAATCGGCACCCTTTCCCTGTAACCAGAGAACTGTTTCCCCTGATTGCTGCCGTACATCTTCTATTGTGGCTCTTGTTATCTCAATGCAGCGTGGCCCAGTTCTCACCATCAAGTTTAGGAGTGCATAGTCACGTTTACCTTTGAGGGTGGTCCGATCTATGGAATTCAAAAGTTCCAAAACCTGATTGACTGTCAGAGGGTCCTTCCTAAACCCTTTCTGCTTTTTCGTTCCTTTGATATTCTTGGCGATGTTTGGATAAAGTTTTACGCTTTCTGCCCAGGCAAAGAAAGTTCTTACTGCAACGAGATAGGCCCCTTCGGAGTTTGCTGCGAATCCTAACTTCTTTAAGAATCTTTTATATTCAAGAATTGTTGAGCGATCAGGCTGATTGACTTGATTTTCGGAGCACCATTTGAAGAACTGTTTCAGTCTTCGGCGATACCCGTCTCGACTAATGGGTTTGATATCATGAGATTTTAAAAATCTCTCGGTCAGTTCGACGAACTGACCGGCCAAGTTAGGACTATGAGATAACTTGGGTACTGCAACTTCCATCCCTCTATTTTATCACATTGCATTATATCGACACAATTATCGTCGTCCGCTGCCTTCTCCCTTTTTTCTGAGTGGTACCTTAGGCGACCTTCTTTGACGCGAGATATTTTTCTTCGTTGAAGCCATTTTCAAAAGTTGGACAGTTGGCCTCTTTTGCGTTCTGCCTGTTCTTGTGTTCGACATGAGGGGGCATCTCTTTGCCGTCGTTGTGAAGGATAACGTCGGTCATGCAGTATGCACATCTCACGGCCTCATCTTTACTTACCTCCGAGACATTCTTAACGGTCCACCGGAGTTCCCTCATATTATTGATAAGAAATGTTCTTTGGGCCTCAAGAAACACCATTTTATATTGATGACCGAAGTTCATAAATCCCCCTATTGTTGCCTATATCCTATCGGCTTTTATCCTTAAATCTTTAGGATGGGGTCTAAATTTTGTGATCTCCCCTTGTCATGTAGTCCAAGATTTGTTATACTTTCTCTATATTTAGAGGGGGCTGCGATGACAAAGCTAAAATTGGCAAAATACTTAGAGGATCACAATATTTTTAAAAATGAATTTGCAAGAATGTTGGGTGTAAACGCTCCTGTAGTAAGGCGTTTTATGAAACCTGATTATGACCCTAAGTTAAGTACATTAAGCAAGTGGGCAGACGTCTTAAAATGTGATGTTTCAGATTTGTTGACTAAGGGTAACTCTGCAAAATCAAAAAGGAAGACTTAAGATTGTCCAATCCATTCAAACGTGACCTCCCTTTCTCGTAGATTCCCATTGACGCATAGTCCCATATTTGGTATCCTATACTCAGATTAATAATGGTGCTGATTCAGCACTTAAACCAGAAGGAGTATAGTATGCCGCTCAAAACGAAAATCACTAAGTTGCTGTCGCTTTATCCGAGGCAGATTTTTACCTATGGAGAAATCGCCCGGAAGTTTCAGGTAAATACGGGTGCTGTGGGCACTGCCGTGAAACATGTTATGCCCAAGAAGTTGGCAAAACGCATTATTTCTAAAGATGACGCAGCTTAAGACCCTCGACCGGGATGGGGGTAAGATCCCATCCTGGTTACTTACACGTGGTTTAAAACTATGGAAAAGAAAACATGTCACCTAATTTCTCGACTTTCCGAAGAAATAGGAAAAATGAAATGGCAGAGTCAAGTATTGTCGCTTGGGCTTCAAGGTCAGCTGCTTATTATAGTATTAAAAGAGACCAAAGAAAACTACGCCGCCATCGAAGATATTCACAGAAATCTCAAATCCCTCTTAGATCGCAAGGAATTTTTAGGGAAGGTCGCTTTAAGCCAACAAGTCTACTTTTCAGATAAATATCACTATTGCGTTCCAAAAAAGAATCTCAAAGCACCTCGATGGATTCAACATATGATCAAAACAATACCTGTTCTCCAGAGGCCTCTACTGTTTGTAGTAGATGAAAAGAAATCTAGTACAGTGGTCGAGGAATAGAAATGGCGGACGATCTGTTTAAGTCGGTCACGATTCCAAAATTTTTAATAAAGCTTCTTTTAGAAAAATACCCCGATGAAGTGGACGATTTCAAAACTATCCCAAAAGAAAAACAATATGAATATCTATTGCAGCGTGGATGCCTGCTCAGGAAGAGGGGGTACAGCCAACAGGAGATACAATCAAATTTATGGGTGTTGAGCTTAGAAAGGTTCCGCCCTCACATTACTGAAAATATGTTGGAAGAGATCGTTCAGAGAGCCGTGGTTGAAGACATTCACGGATTGCTGCAAAATCGAGAGAAAATCGAGTTGAAAAATTGGACGTTTGTTCCAGAGGAGCGTCATATCTATTTCAAAGGGCGACTGGTCTTCAAAATGAACCGAGATCAATGGTGGGTTTTTGATATTCTAATTGAGCGATACAGGCAAAGCATCCCAAAGATGAGGGGCTCTGACGCCGTTATGTTATTAGATGAAAAACTAGATAGATTAAAAAAAGGTGAAAATGACTCAGAATCCTTCCAGCGTCGAATTGTGAAACACAAGGCTTCTCGCAATTTAAGAGACTGGGCTTTTAGGATGGGAAATTCGGGAGATAGAGCTTACGGAACTTTAGTTCGGACAACGAAAGGTCGAGACGCTGAAGTTTTTCTGAATTTGGACTGGGAACCTACAGAAGACTTTTTTCTTTCGGAGTAACCCTCCAACTACTCTCCGACTTTCCCTCCAATATTCCTCCGCCATGGTTGGTACTTCGTTGGGCGATGGAACTAGGAGAGACTGAGAAAATATGTCCCCAATGCAAGAAGCTGCTACCTCTGCAAGCATATTATCAGATCCGGGCAAGTAATGAATCGAAACTACGCTGGGAGAAAGTCTGCAAGAAGTGTAAAACTAATTTTAGAAAAATAAAGAAAAACAAAAGTCGTAGAACCCCTGGTTCCTACATATCGGACGAGCTACCCAAGTCTGCCAAGCACACAAAATCAACGATTGACTATAGCCACTGGGAGGTGCGGTATGGTAAAAAATTAAATGAAACTGAGAGATTCGAAATAAAAAATAATCTCAGTATGTTTTTGACGTTGCTTGCGGGGGAGCATTTGAAGTGAACGCATTATTCGGGGATAAAAAGTTCAACGATTTATCTGAGTCGTCGTTGAGAACCAAATTTTCTAGAAAAGAGTTTGTCCCCGAAACAAACTACGCCGTGGCGATGGGTCGAGTTAGCATTAAGATCAACAAAGACAAAGGGTTTTCTGATGAGGCCCAGTTGGAACATATTCACAACTATGTGAATAGTAAAAATTTAGTTCTTGTTCGTGAACCGTGGGATGTTGCCGAGACCGCATCAAAACATGAAGAGAGAAAAAATTTTCTTGATTTGATCGAATTTGTCGAAGAAAGCCAACACACAAGCAAACCCGTCAAGCATGTTATTTTCGTTTATACGTCTCGTGGGAGCCGAAATAAGAAATCTAAAAGAATAATTGAGGAATTGCTCGATCTAGGCGTGGCCGTGCACTTTACCCAAGACAATCTGATCCTGCATAACAAGTCTGACTTTGGGGATTGGATTCAATGGGAGGTTAAGAGTCTCAAGGATCAAGAGGATGTGGAAAGACTTAGAAGCCATGTCTGGGATGGCACCATAAAACGAATTGAAAATGGCCTCTATCCTGGAAAGGCTCCCATTGGATATGTAAATTACAGAGCATCCAAAAGTTCCGAGAGTATTTTTATCATTGATGAGAAAACCGCTCCTTACGTTGTGAGAGCATTTGAGCTTTTTGCTACTGGTAGATACTCGGTGCCAAAGTTAACGGAAATTCTGAAGACTGAGTTTTCTATTCGAGGTTTTCAAGGCAGACAGACAACTCGTAGATATGTTGAGAAGTTCCTACGAAATCCTTTCTATTATGGAGATTTCAAATACGACGGAAAAATATTTAAAGGTGCTCACCCCGCTCTTATTTCTTATGACCTCTGGAAGCAAGTTCAAGATGCCTTCAATAAGAGAGGTTGGAAAATGCCATGTCTAAAAAGTCAAATGGCTTATACGGGATTGATTAAATGT
>Ga0207020_1153_pt1 | contig 12995 bp, 9 predicted proteins | sample Alteio_BWMinCont_48_FD_153500 | JGI IMG/M metagenome (GOLD analysis project Ga0207020, IMG submission 153500) | Enriched cells from forest soil in Barre Woods Harvard Forest LTER site, Petersham, Massachusetts, United States -... | ecosystem: Environmental > Terrestrial > Soil > Temperate forest >... | reverse complement strand
CACGCCCTGGAGGAATTGCAGGCCAATACGCCACCCGGCATCCTGGATATGCTGCATATAAAAGGCCTTGGCCCCAAAAAGATAGCGGATATATGGACCCAGCTTGGTATAGAATCACTGGGGGAACTGGAATACGCCTGTAATGAAAACCGCCTGGTAGCCCTTAAGGGGTTTGGGGCTAAGACGCAGGAATCTATTTTGCAGAATATTGTTTACTTCAACCAGAACATTGGTTTCCACCTCTGGGGCGAAGTAGAGGCAATCGCAAAAACTGTACTGACGCAATTGCAGAATTTTTACCCGGCATATCTGTTTGCCATTACCGGCGATATCCGCAGGCAGAACGAAACAGTAGAGTTTATAGAGATCGTTACCAGCCTTCCTAAAGAAACGCTGAGTAAAGACCTGGCTGTAAACCCCGACACGATGATAGAGGAAAAAGGGGATGATCAGTTGCTGGTGCGCATGCCCAATCAGCCAAGGGTGAAGTTTTACATAACTGACAAGGGACATTTTTATCATACTTTGTTTAATACAAGCGGCAGTGATGAATTTTTGGCGGCTTTTTCAAAACAATTTACTTTACCTGAAATGTTGGAGAGTGAGGATAAAATATTCTCTGATAATACGTTACAGATAATTCAGCCGATGCTTCGCGAGTCAGAAAGCGTGATCGGCAAGGCAATCAACCATACCTTAAATGGTGTAATACAACCGGCTGATATAAAAGGAATTATACACTCGCACTCTACATATAGCGATGGCGTGCACACTATAGCCCAAATGGCGCAGGCGGCGGAAGATCGCGGACTGGAATACCTTGTACTCAGCGATCACTCGCAAACGGCGGTTTATGCTGGTGGCCTCAAGCCCGACCGCATTGCAGCCCAGCACCAGGAAATAGATGCACTCAATGCAAAGCTTGCGCCATTCAAAATATTTAAGAGCATAGAGTCGGATATTCTCGGTGATGGCAGCCTTGATTACAATGAGCAGGTACTCAATACTTTCGACCTTGTAATTGCAAGCGTGCACAGCAACCTTAAAATGACTCAGGAGAAGGCCATGGAGCGTGTGCTGACTGCCGTAAAAAATCCTTATACCACCATTCTTGGCCACCCAACGGGCAGGTTGCTGTTATCGCGCAAAGGGTATCCGCTGGACCATAAGGTGCTGATAGATAACTGCGCGGCACACAATGTTGTGATTGAGATCAACGCCCACCCACGCCGCCTGGATATAGACTGGCGATGGATAGAGTACGCCCTCGAAAAAGGGGTACTACTTTCCATAGACCCGGACGCCCATTCTGTTGATGGTTTTCATGATACCTATTATGGAGTGATGATAGCCCAAAAAGGCGGGCTTACAGCCGACCGGAACCTAAGCAGCTTCACGTTGACAGAGTTTGAGGCTTTCCTGGAACAAAACAGGCAGAAGAGGTACAACCAGGTGTGAGCCCCGTGGCATCATTTTTTTAGTGTATAATTTATAATTTAACTCACTAAAACACACTTTTTATGGATAACGTACTGGTTTTTGACGACAAGGCGAAAAAAAGGATAGGCATGATATGCTTTACGCCCATAATTTGTTTTCTCCTCACGCTTTTATACTACATTTTCCTGTTGCTGCCTATGGCAGATGGTCATACTTTGCCGGGACAGGTGGTTGGCATAACGAATCAGAATTATGATACCATCCTGGTGCTTTTGGCCATTTCCGCGATCATTGCCACTTGTGTGCTTATCTATTGTATTGTACTTGTAGCTAAAGTAAAAAATATGTCTTCGCACGATAAGCTAAAGTGGATACTGATACTCTGCATATTTGTGCCGATAACCACCATAGTATTCTGGGCTGTGATTATCAGGAACGAACCTAAGTTTGTTCATACGTACCCGGACATAGCATAGCCGGAGCTAAAAAATAATAAAACAGGCTGCCTCAGAGATTTGAGGCAGCCTGTTTTATTTTGCCGAGAAAGACCTCTCCCCGTCCCTCTCCAAAGGAGAGGGTGAGGTCGAGTATGGCCCTCACATTGCCCCATTTCATTTTCGAAGGGATGTATTCAGTAAAAACACCGATTTTTTGGTGACTTTAAAATTGGGAATTTAGGATTTGGAATTTTAAACCTTTATTCCAGTTTGAAGTTGGAATAATACTGTTTGGCGGTTGCCTCCCATTTTTTCGCTTCCGGCATGTTGCCCATTTTCTGGTAGCAGAGGGCTATGTATGGAATATCTTTTATAGCGTTTTTCTGGTCGAGCTGGATTTCCTTATTAATAATGTCGATAGCCGCCGGGTACTGACCTGAAAAGTAATAAGCTTTAGCGAGGTTAGAATAGGCGTTGATGTAATTGGGATTCAGGGCCATTGCTTTCTTGAATATGTCTACAGCCTGGGCGTACTTCTGTGTATTTAGCGCAATAGCTCCGAGGTTATTGATGGTGTTGGCATCATCGGGCTTTAATTTTAAGACAATTTTGTAATGATATTCGGCGGAATCGTACTTAGCTGCCATAAAATAGGCCGTACCGGCCTCGCTATGTACGTCGGCATTATCGGGCTCAAAGCCAAGCAGCTTATTGAAATTCATGGTTGCAGAGTCGTACTTCTTCAATTGTACGTAGGCACGGGCAATGTTGAGGTAGGCATACTTAAAGTTCGGATTAAGCTCCATAGCCTTTTTGAACAACGGAATGGATTCCTGGTATCTGCCGGCAGTAAGGTATATACTACCAAGATTGTTATTGGCGGTAAAGTTGGTAGGATTGAGGTCGAGCGCCATTTTGTTATACTTCATGGCTGAGTCATACACTTTCTGGCGGTCGTATATCCTGCCCATTTCTACATATAGGTCGGCATAGTCAGGGTAAATTTTTGTACCGTCGCGTAGGTAGGTAAGGGCTTCTTTGTCCGTAGCTAACTTCTGGGCAGTGTCTTTAAGTGTGGGGTACAAGTCTTCGGCGAGGGCAGAGGCTACATTATGATAGAGCCTTACGTCGTTAGGCGACCTCAATATATCGGCCTTGTAGAGGGTTACATTGTCTTTCCATTCAAAATTACGTGCAATGGCCAGCCCGCCATATATGAGGCACAGTGGCGCCAATATCATCAGCACTTTGGAGCTTTTAATGAGCGTAACATCAAAAGCATCTGTTTTGATGACCCATTTTTCGATAGCCAATGCCATCAGGATGCAAATACCTGCGGAAGCGAAGAATGCGAAACGTTCGGCAAGTTCGGCGCCCATAAGGAAAGGAAAGTTGGAGAACAGGAAGATAGTACCAAAATAGAACATGATGCCAAAAGCCCAGGGGTCTTTCCTGTTCTTCATAAAGCGGGTTACCATAAAGTATATCAAAGCGCCATTGGCCGCAAGTGATAACCAGAACCATATGCTGGTGAGATCGGCAAATGGGATGCTATTGAAAGAATAGGTGCTCAAAAGCGGGTAGGGGATAAACATCAGTTTTAGGTAGATGCCCATAACCACTATTTTGGTAGCCAATAAAGATACCACGCTTGGCGCTTTTGCAAGGGCATTATCAATGAATTCCACAGTGGCCGAGGGCTGGTTGGCATCATAAGCATTGAGCACCGAAGAGCGGATACCGAGGAAAATACCTGTGGCCAGGATAGTGCCGGCTGTAATATATACGGCGCGTTTCTTATCGGTATTATCGTAGAAAAAGAATAATATGGGGATGATAGCAAGGAATGCGATAACTGTTTCTTTGGAAATGAGTGCAAGGAAGAAAGTAACAACGCCCAGCGCCAGTTGCAGCATTTTGCCATCTTTCATATAGTTCATGTACAGATTGAGCGACAGGAAGGCGAAGAAGAAACACATCAATTCGTCACGGCTCTTAATATTCGCAACTACCTCTGTATGAATAGGATGCACTGCGAATATTAAAGCGGCAATAAAAGCGATTGCGGTTTTTTTGCGATCGAAAAACTTATCGAGGAACAGGAAAAACATAATAGAACAGCCTGCAAACCAAAGCACATTGAAGAAGTGATGGGCCACCGGCGATAACCCGAACAACTGGTATTCGATAGCGAACATCACCAGTGAAAGCGGGCGGTAAAGGTCGTTGGGGATAATGAGGTAGCCCCTCATGTGGGGGGTAGAAAGTAATTCGGGTATGGCCTTCATACCCTGGAGCACCATATTGTTTTCTTTCAGCACCATTACGTCATCCATCACAAAGCCGTTCATAATGGTATTGATATATACCGCCACCGACACAAGGCCCAGGATGATGCATAGGTTGCGGATGGAGAATGTTTGGTTATCCTGATTTATCATATTCGGCAGGGGCTTTGCTGGTGCGGCGGTTTTTGCCGCAACCGGTTTTGGCGCTTGCTGGGGCTGAGGGGTAGCCGGTGTACTCGGTCTTTTATTTGGTTTGTTTGCCATTGGTAGAAGTATCGTTCAATCAAGTCAAAAGTAAAAAGTAAAAACCAAAAAATGTAACTGTTTTTGCTTTGAACCTCTAAGGGGCAAAGAAGGGCGCAAGTTTCAGAAGGCTTGTTTGGTTATTTTGAACCACGAAGGGCGCAAAGAAGGACACAAGGGTCACAAAGGGTTGTTTTCGTTATTCTGAACAAGGGCACAAAGCTCATATAATGCCATTAATTACACGTTTAACCCCATCTTTAAAAAGGAGAGTATTGAAATTGATTAATAGACCCAATTTGCAGCGAGATAACCTCAAATAAGTTATGATCTGGGCCATGTGCAGATCATTCAGGGCTTCGACAGATTTGATCTCGACGATTAATTTCTGCTCGACTCTGAGATCAATTCTGAATCCCGCGTCTAATCTTACTTCTTCATAAACAAGCGGAAGCGCAATTTGTTTTTCAACGAATAATTTTTGCTTTGAAAGTTCATAAAATAAACATTCTTCATAGGAACTTTCTAAGAGGCCCGGGCCTAAAGCTTTGTGAACTTTAAGGCCAGCCTCAAAGACAATTTTAGATAGTTCATTTTCTGTCATAAATTTTATGGTTTTGTATTCTTCGTGTAAAGCTTTGTGTCCTCAGTGGTGTAGTGACACAAACGTTAGCCTTCGTGAATTTCGTCCTTCTTTGTGACCTTGGTGTTTAAAGTAACCAAACCTTCGTGAACCTTGTGCCCTCCTTTGCGCCCTTAGTGGTAAAAGTAAGATGCGATAGTCTCAAATTTACCATTTTCACCAATACCGCTGGCATGGTTTGTACAGCCGCTTATATATGGAAACTTCTGTTTACACAAAGTGCTGTATTGTAGGCGGGGGACCTGCCGGTATCATGGCCGGGTATTTGCTGGCAAGGGCGGGTATTGATGTTGTAGTATTAGAAAAGCACAAAGACTTCAACCGTGATTTCAGGGGTGATACCATACATCCATCTACGTTCCAGATCATGGCAGAACTTGGTCTGCTTGATGAATTCCTGAAAGTACGGCACACAGAGGTGCCGCATCTCAGGGCCATGTTTAACGAAACAGAGGTAGAGATAGGCGATTTCACGCATCTGAAAGTAGCCCGGCCTGTATTGGGCATTATGCCTCAATGGGATTTTCTGAACTTTATCACGGGGAAAGCAAAGCAGTATAATAAATTCAGGCTGATAATGGAGGCCAATGTAAATGAGCTATTGTGGGAAAAAGGCAGGGTAGCCGGTATTGCTACAGACACTCCTGAAGGGACGCTGCATGTATTTGCCGATGTGGTTATAGGGGCAGATGGCCGCAGTTCTTTAGTAAGGGAGCAGGCAAGGCTAAAAGTTATAAAAACGGGTGTGCTCATAGATGTGTTGTGGTTCAGGTTAACAAAGACGGATACGGATCCAACGCAAACGCTGGGAAGGTTTTATCACGGCAGCATAATGATATTGATAGACCGGTTCGACTACTGGCAGGGAGGCTACGTGATAGAAAAGAACGGGTTTGATAAAATAAAGGAGCAGGGGATAGATCAATTCCGGAAAGAGTTGCTCAAAGTTACCCCCTTTCTTGGCGAGCGTGTGCAGGAACTGAAAAGCTGGGACGACATTAAGCTGCTGAGCGTGGCCATAGACCACCTGGAACTGTGGTATTGTGACGGCCTGCTTTGTATAGGCGATGCGGCACACGCTATGTCGCCGGTGGGTGGGGTAGGCATAAACCTGGCTATACAGGATGCAGTAGCCACCGCCAATATACTATACAAACATCTCCACAAAAAGGAAAAGATAACAGAAAAAATACTGGCCCAGGTGCAAAAAAGAAGGGCGATGCCTGCGAGGATGGTACAGATGATACAGATGCAGATACATAAAGGGATAGCCCATAGCCGGGTCAATGAAACCTTCAACTCCCTGCCGCTGCCCTTCAGGCTGCTAAAAGCATTTCCAATCCTGCGGCGCATCCCTGCAAAGCTTGTGGGTATGGGGATAAGGCCGGAACATATACGGACGCCTGAGGTGAGGGGGCTTTAATGTGCACCTGCAATTTCAAGGGTTGCTTGCACAGAGAAGGTTCCGATGATCACAAAGAAGCACAAAGTCAGCGTATGGATTGCGGGATTCGTTCCGTTTTTTCATAGTTACATTACAAAAGGGTTTTCTGAATCTCCAAAACTCGTCATGTGCCCGAATAAATTAACACGGTCCGTACCTCCTCTGTTCGTTTCACAAACATTATCCCCTCACATACCTTCCAAAGCGTATATTTGTCTTATTCAAACCATCCACTATGGAAACCAACCGGGAATTGCGCCTTGCTGTGCTGATTGATGCTGAGAACGTGCCATCGGCTAATATAAAGGAGATGATGGAGGAGATTGCCAAGTATGGCACGCCTACTTTTAAGCGTATCTATGCCGACTGGACAAAGCCGCATGTGACGCGGTGGAAGAATCTGCTTTTAGAGAATGCCATAACACCCATACAGCAGTATAGTTATACTCAAGGCAAAAACGCATCGGACTCGGCGATGATCATTGACGCTATGGATATACTGTATACCGGCAGGGTAGATGGTTTTTGTATCATATCGAGCGACAGTGATTTTACCCGGCTGGCGTTGCGCTTACGGGAAGCAGGAATGAAGATTATTGGAATGGGTGAGAAAAAGACACCGGAGCCATTTATAGTGGCCTGCGATAAGTTTATTTATATAGAGATACTCACCGCAAAACCAACGCCTAAGATAAAGGTGGATAAAATAGATAAAGTGGTTGAGGCCGAGGTAGAAGTGGAAACCGAACAGAGCCCGCTGATCAAAAAGATAGACGATAAACTACTGGAACTCATAGCATCAACCGTTACCGATATGGCTGATGAAACCGGCTGGGCGTTCCTTGGCGAGGTGGGCAACCTCATCATCAAGAAACAGCCGGATTTTGACGCCCGTAATTATGGGTATAAGCGGCTGGCCCTACTCATTAAAAGCACAGGGGCTTTTGATATGGACGAGCGGCTTACCGATAAGGGGAACGGCAACATAAAGCATGTATACGTAAGGGTGAAAACGGTGAAGAAGGCCGAAAAGGTGAAGCCCACCAGGAAAAGCGGCAAGAAAAATCCCGGCGCCGGTAATGCGCCAAAGATGGGTGGTTAGTACCGCAGATGCTTGAATTCTGTTTTTTTGTTTGAAATATTGTTCAACCTCCTCCCCGGATTGATGTCTCTTGGCTTCTGCCGGCTTCGCGGGCAGCTATTCACATTTGCTTTTGGGTGTTCATCGTTCTGGCTTTCCTACGGCCTTACCAGGAGTTTTTAGCCCAGTTTTTTGAATATCAAATACAATATTGTGTTTATTTGTTCTTAGAAATAACGAGCAATTGTTAATATTTTGCAAATATGTCATAATGATTATACCTTTGCACCCCCTAAAGAGAATTTTTACACCCCCTAAAGAAAAATACCGCCGTTACGAACCACTTTTTTTGAACTGTTTATTAGTTACCCGGAATGCACCAGCCGACGCATGAATAAAACAATAGGTAACATAAGGGCAGTATGGGACAATCTCATAGGAGATGCCGCCGAATTCTCTATGGAGAACAGGGCATTCAATTATGTTTGTATCAGCACGTTCCCGATGCTGGCTACCGTTGGCGTTTTCGATCTGTTTATAGCTCAGTTCCTGATGTCGGGTATCATTGTTTTGTTGTTATTGGTATTGTGCGGTGTTTATTATTTTTCACGGTATAAAAAGAACTACCAGGGCGGGATAGTGATTTATGCAGTGCTGAGCTACGTCACTTTAATACTCAATTATTATATTAATTCGGGCATTTCAGGGCCTACGATCATATTGTTCTGCCTTACTTTCCATTTGCTGATAGCAATAGGTAAGCCGAAGCAATTCATCTTGTGGATATCCCTGCACCTGGCTATTGTGATAGTATTGGTATGCAGTGAGTACCTGCATCCCGGCTGGGTACCCGATACCTATTTAACCAGAAGGGCCAGGTTCTTCGATATCCTGTCGAACTTTGCAATAACGATCGCCTATATTTTTGGCATCACTAACTACCTTCGAAAATCATTTGAGAATGAGCGGGCGCTGGCTGAAGAAAGGGCACAGGCCATTATGGAGCAAAATATCCAGATCACCGAGCAAAATAAGGCACTGGAAAAAGTAAATGAAGAAAAGAACAGGCTTTTCTCCATCGTTTCGCACGATCTCAAATCACCTATGGATGCGATAAACGGCTATCTTTTGCTGATATCAGACGACTACCTGCAGGGCGAAGAGAAAGCAAAAATTGAAGCAGAGCTGATAGATCAGACAAAATATACTTCCGATCTTTTGGTGAACCTGCTCACGTGGGCGAAAATGCAAATGGAGGGCATCACTATGAATCCGGTTCGTGTGAACATGAAGGAACTGGTAGAAGAAACAATGGTCGATAAAATGACAATAGCCGCCCGGAAGGACATCAGCCTGTCGGTGTCGGTAAATGAGGGTATCGAGGTGATGACAGACAAGGATATGCTACAGATAGTACTGAGGAACCTGTTGAAAAACGCTTTAAAATTTACCCCGGAAGGGGGCGAGATATCTGTGAAAGTGCGCAGGAAGAACAACGTTATGGAACTGTCGGTAAGAGATACAGGGATGGGTATACCTACCGACAGGCGCGACCAGCTATTTACGTTGAAGACACGCTCTACATATGGCACCAACAAGGAAAAAGGTACAGGGCTTGGCCTGATGATGTGTAAAGAATTTATGGATTCGCAGAACGGGGCCATATGGTTTGAAAGTAAGCTGGGGGTTGGTTCGGTGTTTTATATTACATTGCCGGTTTTGCAGTCGTAAACCTGGGTAAGCCCCCCAAACGTTAAACGAAAAGACCAAGGCGCGGAAGCTCCCTGCTGCCCTCTGTTTCAATGCAATTGCATCCTATTGACAATATAATCATATTTTTAAATGAATGGACAAACCCGCAGTGATATTTATCCGGGCCTTGAAGTTGAGATCATACAAAAGAAAGACCAGCGGTCGGGCAACCGCACATCCGGGGTAGTGAGTACCTTGCTTACAAGTGCACCGTTTCATTCACGCGGCATAAAGGTGAGGCTGGAAGACGGGAGTGTAGGAAGGGTAGTGGAGATAATAGAACCCCAGCCAAAATAGAAAAGCGCGGCAAATCCTGAGACATGCCGCGCTACGATTATCATAAAAAAAATAAGCTCGAAATTTAAGGTGCTAAATAACACCTCCCTTCTGTTATTCTGAGTAGCCACTTTTTCGCCCGCTACACTATCCAGATTTGACAACTTTTCAAAAGTTCTAATCTTACACGGTATAAACCAACAAGTTGCAAACACGTCGTTGTAAACTAGCCGAAAGAAGGGCCGGGGAGAGGTTCATTTATTTTTTCCAAACCCTTGTTGCAAAACGCTCGCTTACTACAAGCTCTTTACTGCCCGGGGTATATTTATAAAAACCTTCGCCTGATTTTACGCCCATGTATCCCGCCTGCACCATATTGGCAAGCAAGGTAGCCGGAGCATATTTCTGCGCGCCAAAGCCCATGTGCAGTACATTCATGATAGAGTAGCAGGTATCGAGGCCAATGAAGTCGGCAAGTTGCAGCGGGCCCATTGGGTGCGCCATACCCAGCTTCATGATGGTGTCAATTTCCTCTACACCGGCAACGCCTTCCTGTAGCGCCAGGACTGCTTCATTGATCATGGGCAGCAATATACGGTTAGAGATAAAGCCGGGATAATCATTCACCACGCAGGGCACTTTGCCTAATTGCTCAGCCAACTGATAAATAGTTTGCGTCACTTCAGCATCTGTGCCATAACCGTTGATGATTTCTATGAGTTTCATTACCGGCACGGGGTTCATGAAGTGCATACCTATTACCTTTCCTGGGCGCCTGGTCACGGATGCTATCCGGGTAAGGGAGATAGATGAGGTGTTGGATGCGAGGATGCAATGCTCGGGGCAATGCTGATCGAGCTGGCGGAAGATATTGAGCTTCAGCTCAATGTTCTCTGTAGCTGCTTCCACAACAAGGCTGGCGTCCTTTACGGCTGCAGCCATGTCGGTATAAGTAGTAATGCGGGCGAGTGATTGTTGTTTCACTTCCTCGGTTATGGTGCCTTTTGTTACCAGGCGGTCCATATTTTTTCCTATTGTTACAATGGCTTTATCAAGGGCTGCCTGGTTAATGTCCATCATATTGACATTAAAGCCGCATTGCGCAAAAACATGGCTGATACCATTACCCATAGTACCCGAACCAATTACTGTAACAGTGTTTGATTTCAAAGACATAAAATTTTCGTTTCGTTTTTTTTTGAGCCGCCAAGGTAAGCATTCAACGGTCAAAATTCAAAAAGAAATAGTACACCAGTGTTAATAAAATATGGCTTTATATATGAGCAGGATTAGCTATGCCTAGCGCATGAGAATGCGTATAAGTAAAAATCATAAAGCCTAAAACGACCAAAAGACCATTTTAGGCTTTATATGTAATTTAGGAGCAAGACTCGACCTCACCCTCTCTCTTGGAGAGGGCCGGGGAGAGGTTTCTAATACACGTGCTGACCACCATTAATGCTCATGTTGGCGCCGGTAATAAAGTTGGCGTGTTCTGAGGCGAGGAAGGATACCAGGTACGCTACCTCTTCGGTGCCGCCAAGCCTGCCCAATGGTATCTGGGCTATGATTTGATTACGTATTTCTTCCTTCACCGCCATAACCATGTCTGTGCCTATATAGCCAGGTGAAATGGTATTTACTGTGACGCCTTTGTTAGCTACTTCCATAGCCAGGGTTTTGGTGAAACCGTGCATACCGGCTTTGGCGGCAGAGTAGTTGGCCTGGCCAAACTGGCCACGCTGCCCGTTTACTGAAGAAATATTGATAATGCGCCCAAAGCCTTTTTCTATCATATGGTTGATAACGTGGCGGCTACAGTTGAATACACTATCGAGGTTAGTAGACATTACTGCTTTCCAGTTATCATAGCTCATTTTGCGGAAGGCGCCATCTTTGGTAATGCCGGCATTGTTTACCAGTACATCTACATGGCCAATCTCAGCGGCAATTTTGTCGATCATTTTTCCGCATGAGTCAAAATCTGCTACATCGGCATAATATATTGCTATGTCATAACCCTCTTCATGCAGTTTCTTTTTCCATTCTATGGCTTTTTCTTCGTTGCGATAGTTGGCCACTACTATGTAGCCATCATCATATAATTTTTTGCACATTGCGGTACCCAGGCCGCCAGTGGCGCCGGTAACTAATACAACTCGTTTTTCTGATGCGGTCATAAATTTGTGGTTTAGTAAATGAAAGATAATACAAAACATTAAGGAAGAGAATTATCCCAAAAAATTAATTGGCCGTAAGCATAATTCTCATAGGGCTCTATAAAGCTAAGTTTATGTTATTTGGCAACGATTTGTACGTATTTGGCAACAATAAAGGCAAATAGACTTACCTTCGCCGCAAAATTGTAAAAAACGATGGATTTTAATACTTCAGCGATTACCGAAGAGCTTGTATCAACAGGCGAAAAGATAGCGAAAGGGTACAAAACGCTACAGGAAATGGGCCCGGTGGAAATAGGGATGACCCCAAAAGAACTGGTATGGTCGAGCGATAAAATAAAAATGTACCACTACCTGCGTGATACGCCTGCAACCTGCGCCACTCCTGTGCTTGTATCCTTCGCCATGCTCAACAGGCATGATGTACTGGACCTGCAGCCTGATCGCAGCCTGATGAAGAAATTAGTAGCTGAAGGCCTTGATGTATATATTATGGATTGGGGTTACCACAATAAGAGCGACCGCTACCTGACCATGGAAGACTACATTGATGGTTATATGAATGATGCAGTCGACTTTTTGCGCAAACGCCACAATACTGATAAAATACATAAAATGGGTATCTGCCAGGGCGGCACGTTCTCAATGATCTACGCATCTCTGTACCCTGAAAAGCTAAAATCGCTGACTACTTATGTAGCCCCTTATGATTTTTCCAATACAAGCTGTATGCTGTATAAGTGGACAAAATACATTGATGTAGACGCTATGGTAGATAACCTGGGCACTATACCAGGCGAAATGATCGACGGGGCTTTCGGTATGCTGAAACCAAGCATGAACATAAGCAAGTACCTGGGTGTGATGGACTCGCTGGAGGATAAAGACAAAATGATGAATTTCCTGCGTATGGAAAAATGGAAGGCCGATCTTCCTGCAATACCCGGTGAAATGTACCGTAAGTATATCAAGGACCTTTTCCGTGATAACCTGCTCATCAAGGGCGAGTTTGAGCTTGGCGGCAGGAAAGTAAACCTGAAAAACGCCACCATGCCTTTCCTTAATGTTTACGCTACCGAAGACAACATTATACCTAATGACAGCACGCTGAACATTATGAGTATAATAGGTTCGAAGGACAAAAAAGAATACGCATTCCCTGGTGGCCATATTGGTGTATTTGTAGGCGGCAAGTCTCAGAAAGAGTTGGC
>Ga0207020_1127_pt1 | contig 13041 bp, 4 predicted proteins | sample Alteio_BWMinCont_48_FD_153500 | JGI IMG/M metagenome (GOLD analysis project Ga0207020, IMG submission 153500) | Enriched cells from forest soil in Barre Woods Harvard Forest LTER site, Petersham, Massachusetts, United States -... | ecosystem: Environmental > Terrestrial > Soil > Temperate forest >... | reverse complement strand
GGCCTTGACAAGTTGTTTCGCAAAATAAGGCCCTATGCCCCTTACAAGACCCGAGCCTAAATATTTTTCGATACCCTCAAGACTTGTTGGCGCGATATCAACTACTCGGCGACGTTAGGCCTAGGAAATTGCCTAGGTGAGCACAGCAACAGCGTAGCCAGAACGCTGGCGGATACAATGGACTTTCCTGATCTCGTATTACCTACTCGGATGTGGGGCGTAAAAAAAATCTATTGTTAGGGCGTTATTGTTGATACTTAAGCACTGACGAGATGATGTAAGAAAAACAATAAGCCTACCACCTATGAGTGCGCATAGTAGTATGTCGAGATCTATGGTGATGTCTGATAGTATGGTGATGTCCGATAGAATGAAAAGGTTTAGCAGTATGTCGAGATCTATGGTAAGGAACAGGCCTAAAAAACCAAGACTTTTCATGACGCGACACGCTAGATAGATACGGCTTAAGTTCATTTTTCTCAGAATCTTCCGCATTTTTACGCAGCCGCGGCGGCCAGGAATCATAAGAAGGAAAGTTTTGTCTTGCCGTATACCCTCTATTATTCGGTATATCAGGATTTGCATCTAATGCAAGCAAATAGGTTAATACATCGGTGTAATCCCGTTTTCTGTTATTATCAACTGAACAAGCTAATTCACTCGCTGCCTTTGCTGCTGCATTCAGCGGAGTAAATCCATGCCGGTTTTTTTGTTCAAGAAATTTTCTGAAGGCTTGTTCGAAGGCTTGTTCATTGCAATCCTCATCAAGCTCAAGCCAAGCATGCACTAAGCACTTTACAATCTCCGGATGTCCCTCTTTACAGCTTGTGTTAAGTGGAGAAAACCCAAACTTATCCTGATGGGTGAGAAAATCCTGAAATTCCTCGGAAGAAAGGCGTCTCTCGGCAACTTCCAACAATGTCTTTACGACCTCTAGATGTCCCTCTTTACAGCTTGTGTTAAGTGGAGAAAACCCAAACTTATCCTGATGGGTGAGAAAATCCTGAAATGCCTCGAGAGAAAGGCGTCTCTCGGCAACTTTCAACAATGTCTTTACGACCTCTAGATGTCCCGCTTTACAGCTTGCATTAAATGCAGAAAACCCATCATTATTCTGCTGGGTGAGCAAATACCGAAATGCCTCGGGGGAAAGCTTTCTCTTGGCAACTTCCAACAATCTCTGTACGACCTTTAGATGTCCCCCTATACAGCTTGTGCTAAGGGGAGAAAACCCAAACTTATCCTGATGGGTGAGAAAATCCTGCAATTCCTCGGGAGAAAGGCTTCTTCTCTCGGCAACGTCCAACAATGTCTTTACGACCTCTAGATGTCCCTCTTTACAGCTTGTGTTAAGGGGAGAAAACCCAAACCCATCCTTATGGGTGAGAAAAGACCAAAATTCCTCGGGAGAAAGTTTTCTCTCGGCAACTTCCAACAATGTCTGTACGACTTTTAGATGTCCCGCTTTACAGCTTGTGTTAAGTGCAGAAAACCCATCATTATTCTGCTGGGTGAGAAAAGACCGAAATTCATTGCGAGAAAGGTTTCTCTCGGCAACGTCCAACAATGTCTTTACGACCTCTAGATGTCCCGCTTTACAGCTTGTGCTAAAGGGAGTAAATCCAAACTTATCCTGATGGGTGAGAAAAGACCGAAATTCATTGCAAGGAAGCCTGTCTTGGGCAGTCTGTAGTAATGCAGAAACCAGATCCGTGAAACCATGTCTACACGCTAAAATCAAGACAGAAAAACCCGTATTCGTGCTTTTTATTTGTATAAGTTCGCATAAAGCGTTTGGATCGCGCCTACAATCCATTTTGAGGCGCTCCAACAGGGCAATGCTTAGTTTTTGGTCAGCTTGTTCACAAGCACCCACGCTGCCCATTAACACCGTATATCCTTCCTTGGGATCTACCCAGAAATTGGGCATTCTGAACAAAGAATCACCAAATCTTTCAAGTATTGCGGTTAACAGGGTTCTCACATAGGCCTTTTGCTCAGCTAGTGCATGTGGTAGATAATAAAATAGATGTTGTAGGAATTCTGAGAAATAGGATGCAGTATGTTGTTCTTTTTTTTGTAAGTCGGATAATTTGGATAAAATTATTGCCAGATCGCTTTGCTTAAAAGATAAAGAATAAATATCATTTAACAAGGGACATCGATTTTTTTTATTTCGAAAATCAAGACAGGGCTGGCGTTTAATTTTTTTACGGTCATTACTCTCCGTAGATAATCGTTCGTGAGACGAATCAGTACTTCGTTTTCGTTTTCTGTCGTTAGTAGATGAATATCCCTTACTTTCAAAACGAGCTCTTTCTTCTCTTGAGTGAGGACGAAAAGGTCTAGTATGTGTATTATTTTCTTGCCCATCAAAATTACGTGGCACGGCAACCTCTTCAGCTAACAGAACGGAGCATAAGGATACTTCTACTAACTGAAGGCAATATTAAGGTAATATTAGTTTTGTGGATATGATGTCCAAAATTAATTGCCACCGTTTTCGGTTAGCTATTATTTAGGAATGAACAACAGATAAGCTTACAAAAAGGAGCGACAGGATGCCTGCTTCAATGTCAATTCAAGTATTAGTACAACACACCTTTCCATTGTTTGGATATAGAAAATTATTGGGGCTTGGTGTTTGTTACGGGGTCACGATGCTGGCAAATGATGCCATACTGCGTGGAAGACCAGGGATTCATGAATTTGTCAGACGTTTTCAGCTGCTTGCGCAATATAACGCTGATAATACGGCTCTCATGAGAGCAATAGAGAGCACAAGAGGGAAGCGGGAGTTAGGAGAACAGCTTTCACTAGATGAACGATTGCTGCTGGAAATGCCAGCTTTTATAGAAAAAATACATTTTCTCCAAGATGAGGAAAATAGGCTTGTTAAGCAAGAAAGCCGTCGTCGATTGAGCAGTGATACTGACATGCAGCACGCTGAAGGAACAACGGAGCTAGCGGCTATCGCAGGAATTTATGCACCTGGCGAACTGGAGCAAAGTTTTACGCAGCTGAGAGCGTATGACCATCTTCAACCCCACTCTCTACTCCATGCGATCAATCTCAATTTTTACAATATGGAACACATCGTGGCTGTCGCCTACGATGCAGCACTCGGTAAGTATCTATTGTTTAATGCCGACGATCCAGTGAGTGAGTTTACTGCTCTCACAGCTTATGATGCAGCATCCTGCGCTAAAAAAATTCATTTGGCTTTTACAGAAGAGCATAACCCTTTTGTAGGGCTTGTTAGCAAAGTGTATGGATTGGCCAGGGACAGTGCTAGGCTCAGGAGTATGGTCATCAATCCTTGGAGAAGAATACCCGTCATGTTGGCTATACATCAAACGCTCACGCAAGAAAAAATTGAATGGACCCAGCAAAATGGCTCTTGGTTGCATTTAGCTGCCATCGCAGGTGATGATAAAACGGTTAATGATTTACTGAAAGCAGGGATAAATCCCAATATAATATACCAAAACGTTGGTATAACCGCCCTACATATTGCAGTACTGTATAACCATCCGAGAGTTATAGCTGCTTTGTTAGCCAGCCAGCAAACGGATCGTAATTTGCTCACGTACGCGGACCATTACTCTGCTATCTATTTAGCAGCACGATATGATCGTGAAACAATACTGAAGATCTTATTAGATGCACCGGAATCGATTCCTAGCATTGCTGATTGCGAAGGCTTGACTCCACTTCATATAGCAGCAAAAGAGGGTCGCAAACAAGCGGTGCAAATATTATTGGAGAAAATAAATCCTAATGCACTCACGAAGCAAGGTTCTACCCCACTCCATTTAGCGACGCAGCAGGGACACATTGAAATTATCAATATTTTATTAAATGATCTGAGGGTTGATGTGAATGCCGCTAATGCAGAAGGGGATAGCGCATTTCACATCGCTACTAAAACTGGTCAAGTAGAGGTCACTGATATTTTGTTGCATATGGAAAGAGTCCATGTTAATGCCTTCAATGAGGATGGAGACACTGGATTTCACCTGGCAGCAAAATTAGGTCATATCAGAGTGATGAGAGTTTTATTGCGTCTCCACTCTAGAGTGGCTAGTAATTTGCTAACTAGAGATGGGTATACTGCTTTGCACCTGGCGGCAAAGGCAGGTCAAGCCACTGCCATGCAGCTGCTGCTAGATCACCAATATCATCCATTCAATATCAATGCGCTGAGTAGAGATGGGCAAGCCGCTATTCATGTCGCTGCAGAGGCAGGTCAAGTCACAGCAGTACAAGTATTGCTCGAACATCTAGCCATTGTTAATTCCTTAAGTGGTGCTGGGTATACTGCTCTGCAGCTGGCCGTGTTACGAGGATGTCTTGATGTTACCAAGCTTTTGTTATCGTCTCCCGCCGTGCATATAAACGTCGTTGACAAAGACGGTTGTAGCCCGCTGTACATAGCAACAGATAGGGGCGATATTGAGATTATGCGCATGCTATTAAGCCAAAAAAATATCGATGCGAACCTTCGTGATCATGTGGCAGAAAATACAGCACTTCATATTGCTGTAAAAAACGAAAATGTTGAAAGTCTGAAATCTCTTCTACAGCTATCTACAATCGATCCCAATATCCCAAATAAAGCGGGTAATACTGCACTGCATCTCGCTGCAAAAAGTAGTCTCACCACACTGATACAACCCTTATTAATGCACCCTAAAATTAATAAAGAAGTACTGGATATACAAGGTCGTTCAGCGCTACAAATTGCCGAAGCAGAAGGTTATGTAAGGGCTGCCAGTCTTTTACGTGCTTTACCCTTACCTAAAGGTGATGCTCCAACTGTATTAGCGTGCGGTACACCTGGAATAACACGTTCTGTGATTGCCAATGGATGCCGATTAATATCCGAAGAGCCGAATAAATTGGCAGAGGAGCGAATGCTACGTCATTACGAGATAGTAAAAAAGTGGTCTGAAAAAATTAATGTAGAGGAGGGTGTCAGTTTGGTAGGTGCAGAAGAAGCACATCAGATCGAACAACTAAAACAAAAGCATTTACGATCAACAGGTGGATGGAATAGAGCAGCACATACCGTCAACCAAGCCTATATGGCCTATCAAATTGCTAAAGGAATCGCCAGCGGTGACCCAGCTGCTCTTGCCTGGACAGTTGTAGGGATTGGGTGTTCTGTTGCAGGTAATGCCGTTACAAAGCAATTGCGTCGTGTAGGGACAGAAAGCAACTTCCGTGGGTTAAGGACACTAGGGCGACCAGAATTGGCAGTTCCAATTGGCCAAGTGATCACAGCTTTACCGATCATCGTGAGCTTCTTACAAGATCTCCATCGTTTTCAAGTAGGAGAAGCCGATGGAGCGGCTGAGAACCTAATGGTCGATGCCGAGGTACTCACTATTTCGCTAACAGAAACAGGATTGGAGATTATCGGTGCTGAATCAAGTCCAGTAGGTACTCTGCTCACGACATTGCTTCTGATCAGTCTTGATATAGGCAAAGCGGTGGAAATGGTTGAGAAGCTCAAAGAGGTGATTCATTTATCGAGAACTGAGATTCTGCGGGAGGGATTACGTGCCTTCTTCGAATTGTCAGTGAGTACTAAGATAGCCGATGCGGAAGAGAGAGCTCTACAGATATGGAATCGGTTGGAAGATAATATTTCTCGATTTTTTCAACATCCACGAGACCGTGTAAAAATACCCTATATCAATACCTTGGTCTTGTCACTTGGTAGTACGATAGTAACGGAACAACAAATTTACACGGGAGAAAATGAAGAGATAACAGAGTACATGTGGGTTGCTCATATATTACGCTGTGAGACAAAAACCGTAAAAAAAACAGTGTGGGGAGCCAGTGACGATAGTGTTTATTTAACCCATTTACCCAGTGCTACGCGGGATGAGTACCTAAAAGCTTCCTCTTATGCGTCGAATTTAGTTATCCTTAATTGGGCGACGTTTTTTTGCTTTCCACGAAGTGAATGGGAGGTGCAAACGCATGTAATGGAGCTTCGTACCACGCCAGCTTATAATCCTATACAAAATATCAATTGTAAGAGACAGATCGGCGAGATACACAAGAGTACGCAGTATACCCAGTCTCCCAGGCAGTTGGTTGTAGATGATACCGCAGCATGGTTGAACAGAAGCGTCGCTCATTCCACGCATTGCCATAACGCCGTCATTATGCAGCGCTCACAGGAGCTTTACCAGTTGCCTCCCAAAGACTGGGAACGCTATGTTTTGGTCGATTTAGGAGCTGGTAACGATCGGTATATAACGAATGTAGATCAGCCACACATCATCTTTTTAAAGGCTGGACGTGTTAGCATTCAAGGAAGCCAAACAAAAAATGATACGGTAATTTTTGATGATTGCGTGACAACAGGTACGGTTGATCTCTTCGGTGGTTATAACGTGGCTGATTTTTCGCATTATTGCTCAGAAAATGAAAAGATAGAATTCATGGGTAGTCCCAACCAACGAGGGGGGCTTGTAGTGAGGCCGGCTGGCCGTTCTCAACTGGAGCACCTGAATCTGCAGGGAGCTAGACAAGTTTTAGGTAGAATCGATAAAAAAGATATTTATCGTGCGGGAAAGGACATAGAAATTTTTAATGGTCAAGGTGGAAATGATGAAATAACCATTGATCATCAAGAAAGGATTGGAACAGTTCTACTCTACGCTGGGGATCAATTAATATTACGAGGTGAGCCGAACGCAACTCATGTCATACTGTCACTTCCTACCGTCTTTCCGACCAATGCTTCTATACCTATCACGATCAACATGCAAAACATGACAGGCTTATCTGGGATGGGTACACACCTCATCACAGGAGGAATTTCAGGAACATCGTTGACGGAGATTACTGATCTTATTTTTAAAGTTTCTGAAAAAAAACTGACTCTACGCATACAAGGACAGTTGGTACAACTCTTCTATCCTCCAGGGAAAGGAAATAACGGGTTACTACCGGCGGCGGTGTTGGCTTTCGCTACACAAGAAGGCTATTTACTGTCTCCAGTCGTCGTCGATCATCCTACAGTCGATGTTGTGGCCGTAACAGCCGCTCTGCTGTATGTGATGCCAAGGCCGTTGGAAACTTTTGTATCGATAGTAGCCAGGATGCGGAACATTAGCGCCCCTATGCTCTCTTTCAGCAAGCATGCAAGCCTATCCGCTGGCGAAATTATCATGGGCGGTGAACATCCACAGGTGTTTGATATCATCAGCCCTACACATGCCAAGAATACGGCTACTCCCTATCCTAGTATCCATACAACCCGTAAAAAATATTTCTTTGCTGGATCCGCTGCAAGTACCTTTGTCATTCGAAAAAGCGATCGTGTAGAACTAGATTTATTGGTATCCCCTGTTGAGACAACAGTCGATATGATTGATCTGAGTCACATGCCAGATGGAGCACGTCATATTTCACTGTCAGCGGTAGAAAATTCACTGAAGTTAACCGTTGAGATAGGGAACTTCAGTAGCCGAATGTCCAGTACAGCGACAGTAGAAATAAAAAGTTACAATCGTTTGTACCGAAAGCTGCTCTTACTGAAGGAAAAGCACGGCCAGCATTATGAACTCGTGGGTAGCTTAGCGAATCCCCGAATCGTTTTTAGCGATGAAGCTAAGGTATTGTTCTTGAATAACACGCAAGGCATGGTTGCTCTTGATGCAAAACAATTGACCAATTTTCGATATTCCGCGCTGGCAATACCGTATCTAGCTCCTCAAGACACACGATGTTATCGTCATGGCGATGCTTTGTTTATCGCTGGAAAAAATCATTACGGGTTACCTTTGTCGTTATTCATGCCGAACTTCTATACCGAAAATTGGGGAGCCCGCTGTGGCTCAGAACTTTGTAGATTTGGTCTATTCTTTGGAGGCGCGGAGAAGATGCCGCGAGTACACTGGCCATGGGAGCACTTACAGACTTTACTTGCTTCGCCCGCCACATATATCGATTTCCTAAGAAGTGTGCATGGGTCGTACATACACACCTATATCATCGATTTTACGTATCCTTTTGTATTGATTGAGCTAAAACCTGATGCCTATACCATCCTAGATTTAAGTGCTAGTCATTCGCAGATAGGTCGTTTTGAAGTGAAACGGATTGACGTGGGACGCTTGACACTCAGTATGGCCAGATCATCTACCAAAAGCTATGGTCAGAACGCGGTACCGGATAGACAGTTGCCGAAACCTACTGCATGGCAAACAGTCCGAATCGTAATAACAGGCGTACCGACCAATTCTACCGACGCCATGCTTGGATGTGGTGTGCTAATAAACAGTCAATATATTGATCTTCTTGCTTTGCAAGCAGAATTAAACGGTGTTAAACGTGTCAACGACGAGCTAAAAACGAAGCTTCGTGTGGCCCACCGAAAAGTGGAACAGACACCTACACTGTCATCACAGTCCCCTGTAACTCGGAAAGCAATGTCTACAGTTCTGCGTCGACGTCCAACGACGACGGCAGTGCCATCTTTTGCGGTTACTCGGAAAGCGGGGAGGGTAACATTTAAGCGACGTTCAACTCTATTGCCACCGGACGAAACGACCGTGTCATCGTCCGCTCAGAGAGGGAAACGAGAGGTTTATCAATTTGAGTTAGATCGAGTTGATCACATCGCGGATAATTATTTAAAGCAACATGATCACGCAAAGAATAAAACGGCTCATCCGTCTAAAAAAGCGGTTCAGTTAAGTAAGCCACAGTTATCTCAAGAGACCCAGCATAAGAGAAATATGACAAATGAAAAAAGACAGTCTACATCATCAATGTCTGTGAATGATCACAGAAACCGAACAGTGGGGTTCTTTAACCAGCGATCGATGCAGCAAGAAAAGCAGCAAGAAAAATTATCAGTGAGCAGCGAGTTACGGTGGCGGACTAACACGACTCAATCTTCATGGCATCCTCCTCAACGTCCTCATCTGTGCTCAGAGTTATGGAAAGCAGAGTCGATGAGGACTACGCCCAGGATTATGACAACGCAGAGAATCCAGGGCAGTACAGAACAATCAACCTCGCGTGTAACGGCACAAGGAGATACGCAAGGTCTCTTGTTGCTTTGTCATCTGTTCTTTAAAAAACCGTTAAACAAATCACACAATCGAACGTTTGGTGCGGATGATGTGGTACGTCATGAAAAAACGGCACAACGGATAGAAAGCAGGATGCAAGAAAAATATTTCGGAAAACCTGCATCCCCAAGGATTGGAGTTTGATCTACATGCTAATTTTTCTGCACGTTGAAAGTAAGAGAATCGATGGTTGACTGTGTTTTGTCGTGTACAGAGTAGAGAAAACTGTGCACAGTGCTTTGTGTGTTAGTCCTGAAATTTCACTGAGGTCTGCTGGGACATATCCGGCGGAGCGTGTGGTCTCTGTGATTTCAGAGGTTTGAAAAATGGACTGTAGCTTTTTTCGGGTAGACAGGTCATTGTTGAAGCAGCAGCATCATGTACTGCTTGTGGTAGGGGATTTTTCTCAAGCGTAACTGCATGCAAGTAATTAAGGCAATGTGTCAAGGCTAGCATCGTGTGAGGACGCGGGCCTGGTTTTTCCGGGCATGAGCTGTGAGCTATCATAGTGCGCAAATTGCCAATATAGAAAAACTTGGAAATATTGTATGGGACACCATCACCGTATTGCTGAAGGAAAGAATATGTTGTTACAAGCAGCATGTCGATCACAGGAACGTGTAATAGCTCCCTCCATAGGGAAGATGATGGTAACTGCTGCAGCGTTTCTAAAGCTTCGTGTGCTGCATCGTATTGCATTGAGGGTGTGAAGTCATTGTTTACACTCGACATTGCATTATAAAATGGAAGCAATTTTTGACAAAAAGTCTCTTGAAAAGCGATGAGGAAATTTTTTATTGTCGGGTTTTGAGCAGTAACATCAGCTACAATTTTCTTATTGAACTCAATATTTGCTTCCCAGATAGCATTATTGGGAGGGTTATGGAAATCATGGACAATTTTGTTACGTAGCAGCGTGGTAGTGGAGCCGTGCTGCTCTAGCTTTTTGCAAAAATTAGCAAGAATTAAAATATGTCTCAAAATGGCTAATGCAACCACTCTCTGTTGAGAGGGTAACATGTCATGCCATGTCATGTGGGTTAGCTGCGTTAAGCTATCCAAAGTCGACTGCATACGCGTAGGAAAATTGCTTGTTAACGGAATTATTTGTCGCTCCTCTAACTCTATACTGAAACTCCCAGATCGAAGATCTTGCATTTGAAGTATCATTGGGCCTGCAGAACTTTTAGTAGCTTGAATAGGCGGCTTGCATTCCCAAACCTCCTTTGGGTCCTTTTTTTTAAGCGGGTGCGTAGCAATAGGCAGCACAGAATCATTCTCTAAGCTATGGGCCGGCGACTTACCATGTTGATTAGATGCCGATGACTGCGTCGTCGCAGCAGGAACCCTAGGTGAGCTCACTGCAATTTCTGTCGATGAAACGAGTGGGGTAGTGGTTGTAGGTTTTTTCTTTTTGTGGGTATTTTTTTTCGGTAGTTTGTGATTGGAGGCATCGAGCTCACGTCTTTGCTGACGGCTCTGACGGATCCATGTCAATGGTTGGTTACTCATAGTAACACTTCCTTCTTGGAGATGTTCGGTTTCTTGGCTTGCTGCAGGCGTAGCGCCAGCTTCAGCAATCGGTTTTAGGGGATCAGGTACTGTCGGCTGCTCGTCAGGAACATGGCTTGATCGCTCAGGTAAACCATCGTTTTTTTCTAGCTCAACCTCATGATATTCATGGGGGGGGGGTTGTAGCAAGGATGTGACGTATGGCATCCAGATCAATATAGAGCGTTTCTTTTCGATTTAGCTGAATGCACTTTATTTGGCATCCAAGCCGCAAAGCATGACGCAAAGTTTGCATATCTTGATGTTTGTCTTTTAAGTTGATTAATCCTTTTTCAGTAAGACATTTAAATAATTCAGGATTGCAAATGGAAAACACAAATAAACCGGATTGATAAATATCTAGCTTTTTGCTATCCACTGTGTTAATGAATAACTTTATAGTTTCAATATCATTGTTTTGCAGTGCTATATTGCAAGGAGTAGGTCCTTGTTCAGGACCGTGAGCGCATGCATTGATATCGGCGCCGTGTTTGAGTAATAGCGTCATGGTATTTACATCTTTCCTATAGATACTCATAGGTAAAGGTTGATGAGGCCAGATGTTACTATCGGCTGGGGATTTCGGATTCGGATCAGCGTTATGTAACAGCAATACCTGAACAACAGCGTGATGGCCCTGCTGAACGGCTAAAAATAAAGCAGTTTGCCCATCATACCCAATAACATTGGGATCAGCTTTCCGAGAAAGTAATAATTCAGAAACAGAGGAATCGCCATGGTAGGCAGCCAACATGAGAGCGGTAAACTCTGTTTCTTCTTCTTCAGGTGCTACATGTTGGTTAGCTGTTACATTTAGGTCAGGAAAATACTGACCATGATAACGAATTAAATGCTTTATGTAGGATAGATTGCCAGCAGCAATTGCTATTTGCAGAAGGTTACATTTACTGTATGGTCCCTTATCTCTTTTTTGTCCCTCCAGCAACCGCTTAAAAACTGAATTATTCCGGATATTGGGATGCTGGAGTACACTCTGCTGCTCATATTTCAAAATATAATGCAATAGATCGAAGGGCATCCCAGGGACACATGGATGATTAAAGCACTGCAATTTATCGGTTATACTATCTCTTGGTATCATCAATTCTTGTAAAATTTTTGAAAATCTTCGTCTTGTGGCTGGGTAGATCAACGGAAGTGTACCGGCAGATTGAGTTGTCTGATGTAAGTATTCACGAAGCCACCTTTTATCCTTACCCGGTGGTACATTCATTAAAATTGCTTTATATTTTTTAAGTATTGTATCTTCGCTTTGGGTTGTATCATGCAACATGAAAAAAAGTGGGTTCGACGGAATGCAGTGATTAGATGAATTTACATACAACGGTAACAAGCTATAGCCCGATTCGTTGAGATAAGTTAACATTTCATGCGTACCGAACATGGCTGTATACGAATACAAAGTGTGATTTTTTAAAAAAACTGAAGAACAGTATTGACCAGCGGGAGGAGTCCATGAAGATAGAGCATTTGGACATAGATCATTGATATTTCCTTGTAAGGTTTTTTGATCACCCAGTTCAAGCAAGGTTTTAAATGCTTCAAAATTGCCCATTGTTCTGCTGTCAAAAAGCAGGTTCTCTTGCAACAGTACTATAGCTATCATTTGTGAAATGATAAGGTCTACTAAACGCGCGCTCGCACGGAGCTGCCTGAACATATCTTGCAGGACTGGTAGTTGCACTTGCTCATTTATGTATAACTGGAAAGACTCATTAACCTGTATTCTTAGATCATCAATCCATTGCCGCTGTTGTTTTTCATAGAGTGTTTTGTCTTGCGTGACTATAGTTAACTGCGCTTCCAATTCGCTCCGTTCTTGTGCCGTTGCCGTGTTATTTAGCTGCTGTTGCAAGGCACGCTGTTTTTTTCCTGTTTCCATTTTTTTTTGCTCTAATGTTAGCAGTAGTTTGATAAGGATCTGCATTTTTTTACATATCGGCTGAGTGATTAGGTTAGCATCAGTAGAGGAGGCAGGTTCTTTTACTAGAGCAGATTTCACTTTTTTATCTCCAATTACACAAATGATTGGTGTAGGTATATGATATGCGAAGTATAATATTTGAACATTAACAAATACTTATGGCCACAAACTGTCGTGTTTCTGCTTGGGAAAATGTTTGTTGGAGACTTTTATATAAACGCCTTTGGTTTTCTTTAACTGCTAGCACATAATCTGCTTCTTGTTCTGTAATTTGCTTCGCTATCGTTCGCTGACAGCCCATCGCATCTAAGGTTACAATGGCCCCTTTTAACACTAATTATTTTAATAATTTAGGCACTGCCGTGGATTTCATTGCTGTGGCCATCTACGGCAAGCTGTCCTAAACTTAAGGCTTGTTCCGTCGCCCAAGCACTCACGAGA
>Ga0207020_1152_pt1 | contig 13090 bp, 17 predicted proteins | sample Alteio_BWMinCont_48_FD_153500 | JGI IMG/M metagenome (GOLD analysis project Ga0207020, IMG submission 153500) | Enriched cells from forest soil in Barre Woods Harvard Forest LTER site, Petersham, Massachusetts, United States -... | ecosystem: Environmental > Terrestrial > Soil > Temperate forest >... | reverse complement strand
AATATGGGGTTTCATCAAATATTTTCTTCGATTCGGAAACGGAAATTTGCATTTCTTCAAGAGCTTTTTCTACTGCGGTTGAGAGTGGATGAGTCACTTTCGTAGTCATGGTGGACCTCCATTACTTCTTTCGGCTTAGATTCGTCACCCTGTTTTTAAGAGACGTTTCTTTTGTTCATCAAATTCTTGCTGAGTCAATGCGCCAACTTTTAGCAGTTCATGTAGTTTGGTAAGGTCGTCAGCCGCCGATCCAGAACCACTCTGCGATTTCTTTTCTACTTTCGTTGATGAATCCTTAGAATCAGATAATCCCAACAGGAATTTTATATGAATGAAAAAAACTCCAAATCCAATTAAGCACATCCAAGCTAAATCAATTATGCCGATAAAGGCATGCCCATTCTCGAACGCTCTCTTTACGTCATCCAGTGATGATATTACTGACCATGGAAAGAGAACGGTAAAAATCCAGCCAGCCCATTTTCGTTCTTTCGCAACTTGATACGCGATGGCCGCAAGCAGACAAATTGGAATCAAAACTAAAAATATAGCCCCAGTTTCTATAAGCAGTGTATCTTGGAGAACGTTTTTGAGTAGTAATAGGGCCAGGAACAAATAAAAACAGGTCGCTGCCTTCTTTGGATTAGTCATAGATTAAACCTCCTAACTGAATTGTGGTCGGTCTTCGACCAGTCACTCCGTAACAACGAGATCGCTGATAGGTGTTCCCCATCGACAGAAAGGTTGAAGATCCAACGTCACTTCAAAGTTGATCTTGTCTGGATCTTTCTTGTCTGGGGCTTCTGTGATCTTTGTAAAATACTTAAAGTATTGATCCCAAAGAAAATCCTTATGTCGTAGCGCATCTTTGGTAGAAAGTTTCTCAATTTTCTTTTCACCACCATCTTCGCTTCCCTCTTCGTCGCCTTCTGCTCCAGATGCAGGTGGCCCCTTATCTACAAATTTTGTTCTCTGAACATCAGGCGGTATCAGAAGTACAAACCCATTGGTAAGAAAATTGAGATCGAGGTAATACCACTTAAGAGCTGGATAAAATTTCTTCCCGTCCTTCAAGACAAAGAAGACATCTTTGGAAATGTAAGCTTTAATAAACTCACGCTCGCCAGAAGCATTCGGATACGGAGTGCTCATTCTCCAACTTTTGTCGATTGGCTCTAATGTATCTTCTAATGAAGCTTTGCCAGACATTACGCTGGTCGAACGGTCCCGTTTTACAACCGCCATGTCAAAAGCTAGTGGAGCAATTAATGGAACAATGTTTTTTTCTCCAGATTTAGAATCAATAACCGACAGAAACATCATTTGAGCACTACCTGCAACACCAGGAGTACCTACGAAATCAGTAGTGGTCGCCCATCGTTGATTTGAGAAAAACTTACTCATATCATTGAAATTATTTTCGCTATAGCCTTGCATTGCCAACGTGACTTTGTCTTGCGTAACCCTTGACGAAAAATAAAGCTGGAGATTTGGAGATTGATGTGTTGATTGAAACAATTTTCCTTCAGCTAAATAGTCGCGAACTCTCTTTAGTGTTTCTCTTTGAAATTTATTGGCTGCTTCAACCGATGTACCAACTTCCACTTTTGGCGGCTTAAAAGAAACGTGCTCGACTGCTCTCAATTTAGGTCTGTCTTTGTCGCAAAGACTATCTTTAAGTTTTTTTGAGTAGGATTTCGTAGTCTCTCCTGTATTAATTTTTGGCATTGGCATTAGAGTCATATGTATGCCACTCACGGAGAATAAATCTGGATTAGTATAAAATACGGGACCTTCATCAGATTTAGGTCCTAAACTTGCTTGTCGAAAATAAATATTTTGAATCAATGCATCAGCTTTTTGCTTTTTAGAAGCTAAAGTTACCTCGGTGCCAAACGTCCACGGTTCACCGAAAGTGCCTTGCATTTTTATTTGCTCGTCTGCAATGGCAAGAGGGGTACCTACCTGCATAACTAAAATAAAAAGGCTCAAAAAATAACAATTACGCATGTTGCTACTCCTCATCAAATAGAATGTCTAAGAACTTTGTGTCACCAGAGCCTTCACCATCATCTTTCAACGGCAACGAAATGGTTTTTGGTTTCTTGCCATTGGCCCTAACAATCAGGGCCTTATCGTTTGCAGTCGCGGTAATGACGGTGGGGTTTGATTTACAGGGAAAAGTTTTAGTCAATGTGCCTTGGACCAGAATAGAATTACACGGCGGGACACTGCTGATACTTATTCGATATGGCTTTGACTTTGTGTTAGCTTCAATAAGGTTGGAATCTCCTTTATCACCGCCACTGGAATCTACCTTTGCTTGACCCAACGAATAACTACATCTGATCCAGACTTCAAACCCTGCTTCCTTTTCTTCAATTGATTCATTTAATGGCTTACAGGTCAGGTTTTTAATTTTATTTTCATAGCTGACCTGATTGTGGACAGCGACATCCGTCTCAGTCTCCACCGTCAAGCTCTTGAAATTTATATTTTGGCTTAGATACTGGCTTGCAGTGGATGTACAATCTGTGATTGCACGCGCCCTTGCGTCCTGGACCGAAGGACCCGATGCCTGACAAACAACTTCTAATTCGTTTTTTGAAACCATCTTAAAAGTATCTTTCTTGGCCCAATCTGGTTGACCAAAGACCACTGCGGACACAAAAAGAACGGTGCCAAAAAGCAATAGCAACAAACAATGATTCATTGACCGATTCATACCGTCCTTACTTCCTCGTTACTCATTCCCATTATCAACTTGGGTGGGTTCACTGGATTTTGACGGGTGACGATCATCGGCCTTTGCGGTGTCAGTCTTCCCTTCAACAAAGCGGTCCCATTGACCATCAACTTGCTTTTGAAAATTTTCGGAAAGCTTGTGTTGACTCTCGCCCTTATGAACGGCTGAGTAAATAGCCTGTTTAAGGTCTGATTCGGGCATGGTGACTAGGCTGTAGATTTTGTAATAAATGTGGCGGGAGCCATCTTCAGATGATTGAGCGTACCTTTTCCACCAGTGACCACCGACGGTCATGGAATGGCTAACCAGATTTGATGCCTCTGAACCGATCCATTTGGCTTGAGTTGAGTCAAAGGACGCATTTTCCTCAGACCCTTGAAAAATGAATTCCATTCTATTTTCTATGGCTTTTGAGAAATTAGCCCGTGCATTATTCTCGCTTATTCGCATGCCAGCTTCGGGGCGCTCGTCGCCGCGTAAAGTAGTTACGCCAACGCTGAACACCTTACCGCCTTTGATGACAAACGGCTGGCCTTCATCTGCCCATTCAGGCTGAGACTTGTCGTTCATTGTACTTAAGGTCTCATCTTTCTGGAACTTGACTTCATTAGTCGTTGTCTGCGTTGGCGTTGAACTGCAAGCGCCCAAGCCAAGTGCTGAAACAGCTACCACCGAAACTAACATTAATTTTTTCATATACGATCCTCTCAAAAAAAGTTTATCTCTCACCCTTTGTACGAAGTGGCATAGAGCACGACAAAAAAGGAAAACATCAGCATCATAAAAGTAGCTGCGGTAAAACCAGCGGCCTTCTTCAGCATTTCTGAGGACCCTACGGCCTTTCCATGCATATGGTTTTTAATTGGCAATAACAGGATTGCAGGTAGTGCTCCATAAATGACGCTCACGAAGGCAACGGCGATGCCAGCGCCCAGCTTTGAAGTATCCGCCAGGTTCTCCATGACGTGAATCAGACCCATGACACTTGCTACACCAGCAAACAAAAACCCAAGTGTCGCCGTGGTATCAATAATGGGAGAGTCTTCTACGGTGACTGAACTTGATAGGACCCTTTTAAAAAAGCTAAAAAATCCTTTAAGGCCATAAGCGTAAAACAGATAAACCAAGATCGGTCCTAAAACTAGGATCGCTGCTGTTCCCTGCATTACAGACCCAACATGACCACCCTCAAGAATTTGACCTAACACAACAAGACCTAATGTCGAACACCACAAAAATAAAACCTTCATGCACGTCCCTCCTTTTCAATTGAGTTAAGATACTTTCTTAAAAATTTCTCCCTTTGCCCTAAGAAAGTTTTCATTTACTTTTCCTTCTCAGGTTCAGATCAAAGATGTTCTTCACTTTTAAACTGTTCACGTCTTAGTTCAGCTTCGCAACATGATTCGCAATAGTAGAGATGATTCAAAATATAGAGTGTCTGTGGTGTGGTTCCGCAGTGAATGCACAAAAGCGATCCAGGATAAGGGTCAATTTCCTCAATCGAGTTGGGTTTAGGATCAGTAAAGGGCCACATATTTTTACTCCTGTTTTGACATGTTCATAGTCACGGTGAACTTCCTATATCTTTGATTTCTCCTGTATAGTTTTTTTCTTGAAGCCTTTGTGTAAATGTCTTTCCACTGCAACCAAAGCAGCCCCTATTTACGGAACACGTCCCGTCCATAAAATTGGGCATGCTGGCTTCAATGTCTGTAAGAAGTCCCGCGTCGTCGTCGTAGTGATATAGTACGTAGGCGCATTGACGAGGATGCGGACTGGGGTCCGTATATTTCACTTTCACTAGACTGGAAGTCTTATTTTCGACTTTGCCCATGGAAACTCTTTTGGCTTCAAACTTAAAAGCCCCAGATCCAGACACCGTGTTTTTAATTGCATTTTCTAATCCATTTAGCTCTGCATCGTTAATTCCAGGCAATGAGGCTTCGTCTGGCTGGGTTATTTGTTGTGTCGAAGAGTAAATCTGTGATCCTATTTCTTGGTGGAATTTCTTATATCCAATGCCTACAAGCACGACGACGCCAGCTACAAGAAGAAAATATGGAAGTTTTTCGATCATGTCCCACCAACCTTTCTAATCATTCCTCGTCTACTGTCACTTTTCTTTTGTTTGGAACGGCTCTTTCAATTTTCACTTTTAGCCAACCCTCAAAAACTCCTTCAGTGAGCACTTCATCTAATGTCGGTGGACGACCATCATTTCCCGTCAGCAAAAACTCAAGCGATACCCCAAAGAATTTTGATAAGGACAATAAATTTTCAGGATTGGTGCTGCGACCAGACAAGATGGAGGTAAGTGTACTCTGACTAATACGACAACCTTTGGCGACGTCTCTCGCAGAGATGCCCTTCTCCTGAATCAGTTTTTTCAGTATGTGACTGAGCTTGATCCTATCCATCGTAAGTAAAACTCGGTTCATGTTCCTACTTTCATTAAGACAATTTAACTTCCTGTTCATCGTGAACAACTTCTTGTTCAGTTCGTTAGTCTTGGTGAGTCATGAACCTGCTTTCTATTCAGGCTTTCAGAGATGCGTCTAAAGATGCGTTGACTGGATGGGCTACAAGATGTTGTTCATGATTTTCCCTCACCTACTAAAGTATAACGCACCATATAATTATTGTCGATCAAAATTTGATAGTCAAAATTTGACTACCTATAATTAAGCATTTATACTGTTCTTAAGATGGCAATAAAGAAGCAGAAGAAAGACCCTGGCAAATACCCTACCTATGGGCAATACGGCTTTAGAGCTACTGGGAAAGAAATTAAGCTCATCCAAGATGAAATAGATGCCCTTTATCTCAAGTTTAATAAGGGTCGTGACCCGCAGGACCCTAAAGATCGAAAAGCTGTAAAGGTGAGTGATATAGCCTTGAAAGCCTTAAGAATGGGTCTAGCAGCTCTCAAAGGACGTTCTAAATGGGAGTTTGATGAGTAAGATTTCAAAAATAAATTTTTTGGAAAATTTTTAATTTTATCCTGAAAAAATATTTTTTAAACAATAAGTCTACCGATCTCATCTTTACGCTTTTTTAAAATGGGACCCTTTCCCCGATTGAGTAGTTTTCAATGAAGTTTTTGAAAGCTAGGTCAAACTGAATGGCATATATACTTTGCCACTATCCCTCTTAAATTGGTTTTAGCATCAATTGCAAAGCTTCTTATTAAACTTCTTATTAGTCAAATTTTGACTATCAAATTTTGATTGACAATCATAACGCGATGCCTCATACTGAAAGTATGAAATTGAGGGAGATACACGTTATGAAGCTTGCTAAAAACATCCAAATGCAGCCCACGAATCTAAACGAACTCGCTCGTAGGTATCAAACCATCAAGGATGAGATAGAGGCACTTGAGGAAATGCTTAAACCCTATCGCAATTCCTTGGAAGACGCCGCTAAGAACTCCAATGGCGCTTTGATATTAGATGATTTCAAAGTCACGGTTACGCCAGCTTCCCGCGAAGTGTTCTCATTGAAGGAAGCTAGAGTCATTTTAGGCGAAGTTCTTAAACCATTTATTCGAGTTAGTAAATATAGCCAATTAAAAGTAACCGAGCGCAAGGTCGCTTAAAAGGGGGATGCCATGAGCACACGAAGTATTATTGTAATAACAGGTGATGGCAAACATGGAAACGCCGAAACAATCCGTCTCTATAAACATAGTGACGGGTATCCTACTGGGAATCTTCCGATTATTGCGGAAGCCCTCACCAAAGCTAAAGAGCAATGCAAAGAAATAAATGAGCGATTCCAAATAGTCAACCCTAGGGGTCCAAGTGTTGAGCAGGTAACGGGCCTTCTTATTGGCTCGGCTACAGATAGCTACGGCATGGGTGCTAGGCTTGACGATGACGGCGACGGCAAGACTGCTGTTTACAATGAAAAATTTAAACCTAAACATCTTGGAAACCAAGGGGACCTTGAGTGGATCTATATTGTGAATCTTGATAATAACACCGTCAAAGTTTTCGGCGGCGGTTACACAGGCGACGGCCCTCAACGTGCTTATAAAAAAGGTGTCGTTGATCCCCGTGACTATGCCAACCAACTCAAAGATGAGTATCAAGCCAATGAACTTCAAGAAATTGAGGCCGCAATCAAGGCCGTTGAAGAAACTGGCTTTAAATTGAATCCAAGGAAGAAAGACAGAAAGAAAAACAAGACGACCGAAATTGCCTCGAACGAAGCCACTCACGTCTTGGTTCCGTTTAAAGCCACCGCATAGGCTCCTCTTCTCCACGGACGGGGATTTTTGATTTGAGGTTTGTATGAGTGCTAAAATCAGGTGCGCTCTCTACGCACGCACATCGACCATTTTGAAACAAGACCCGAAGCTCCAGTTGATAGCAATGCGCGAGTACGCGGCATCAAAAGGCATCGAAGTTGCCCATGAGTTCGTCGACCAAGTCACAGGCAGTAAAGAAAAACGTCCTGCCTTGGACGCTCTGGTTGCCGCTGCGAAAAGAAAAGAATTCAGCGTCCTCGTTGTGGCCGCTATTGATCGAATTGGCAGGAATTGTAAACATCTTTTGACCCTCATTGACGAATTACATGGCTACGGGGTTTCCTTGGTCTCACTTCGTGAAAATATTGATCTCACAACCGCAATGGGAAAAGCCATTTTCCAAATTTTGTCTGCCGTGGCGGAGCTTGAAAAAAATGTCATCAGTGAAAGAATTAAAGTCGCATTGGCCTCTAAGAAAATACTTGCTCAAAATATAAAAAATGGATGGCGCTGTGGAAGGCCACCTCTGTTAAGCGAAACTAATGACAGGATTATGGTTTTGCACAAATCGGGCAGATCAATTCGATCCATAGCTAAAGAACTTGGGGTTGGGAAAACCTCAGTGGAGAGGGCCATCAGGGGTCACAGATAGGTGTCTTCCAAACCCACTTGAAAAATCGTTTGTTTGATCCCTGAAATTACAGGCTTTTTCCTGTTATTTTATTGCCCCATGACTGTCGTCCAATTCAAATGGTTTTGGGACAACTAAAAGTTCTTAGGTGACTACTTTTAGTCGCGTCTCCGTTGAGAAACCCGAATCTGCGCTAGTAGATTGAACTGCTGCCATCTCTCTCTGTAGTTTGTTAAAGACCTCATACGCCCTTAAAAACCTATCAAATTGTTTTAAGAAAACAAGCGAAGTGGAAAATTCACCTGTTCTATATGAATCATTTATCTGATTTTTGATATTCCTGCATAAAAAATGTAGTGTGTACATTAACGTATCTATAGCCGTCAACTCAGCCATTCTTATACGCTCATTCATTCGTTCCTGAGTTTCTTTCGCGTATTCTTGTTTTTCCTCGTACCAGTCAAACTTTTTCGCAAAGTAGAGTACGATTTCCTTTTTCACTCGGAACCGTTGCGCAATTTGACTGGGGCTTAGCCCAGAGAAGTATAGAAACTTCATTTCCTCTTTTTGCTTATCACTGGTCGTGGATAAGCCAGGCGTTCCCGCGAGTTCAAAAGTTTCAAGACGCCGAATATCTTTTTCAGTTAAATATAGTGCTTCTAATGGCATTTTATTGGAAATCATAAAGTCTCCTTGACCAATTAAAGATTGTTTTTCGGAGAACAAGTTTCGATTCGACTGACTGCATAATTTTTTACCCATAAACTCAAATAGCCGCATGTTTGGTGCAGCTTTTTTGGGATCGCCGACACGAAGTGTGGCGCGTATAAACGTCGAAAATCGACGTTATTTGAGACTTTAGCCCACAAATCTGTAATTCTTACATTTGACTGGCTTATGAAGACCAATCCTATAAAGAACACCTTTTGTACTACCGTCTAAACCTTGGCAACCGTATGCGAGCATGGGTTATATTTATAACAAGGTCCCTAATAGTACGCGACACCGCTATGACCTTGGCAATGGGGTCACTTGTCCAGGATGCGAGTCTTTTCGAGACACCCCAGCACGCATAACGAGTCCTTTCAGAGGCTATGCGCCGATGAACCTTAAAGATTAGGTGGTCCCGTCTTTTTACTGTTTCTTTTTAAAGCGGTCAGCTAAATGGTATCGAAAAGGATGTGCTTTTTTGCCATGTCCTGTCTTTTCAATAACCCCGTTTCTAACCAACTGTTGAAGTAGCCATCGAAAGGTCTTTCTTCTAATCTTAACCAATTTTTGAAGCTCAGACTTTGTTAGTGGGTCCGTGTTTAGCTCTTTCATTGTTGTGATTATGATCTCTCCAAGCCTTAGCTTTCGTTCCGCTCCCTTTAGTAAAAATACTTCTGGGGTGTCAAAATTGTTCATAAACAATCTCCTCTTAAATATAAAGATTGTCGGCGGGACCTGGCTTAAGACTGTTATCGAGTGGAATTTTAAAAATGAGGCTGAAGGTATCAAGTGTGTGACAGGGAAAATAGCGTGTAACTGGTGGGGTCCGAACTTCGTGGGTCCCATCAGTTGATTGGTAATATTTGTTGGCATCGAATCACCCTACCAGATCAATTGGGTAGAGAACATTTTCAAACCCTGACAGTTGGGACCCACGAAGTAAGAGATAGACTCTCCATAACGTAGATCAAGCCAAGGACTGTTGCGGACGAGGTTAATAAAATTGAGGCGACTGGAGTGGGTTGGGTCATTTGAGGTGCGCCGTTTGTTGGTTCGTGGTTTTTAAGAGGAGTTCCTAACGATTCTGGATCGAAAACAATCACAACAATTTATTTTTACCCCAAACTAGAATAGCCACGTGTTTAGCGTAGCTTTTTTGAGGTGCCGACTCGAAGCGTGGCGTGTGTAAAGGGCAGGTTTTGCCTGTTTTTTGACTTTAGCCAAAGTTCTGTAAGTTTTGCGCTACCGACTGACTGAGGAGACTAGACAAAAACCTAATCTCGAAACCCCTTAAGGCATAGCCTCTAAAGTAGTACCCGACACCGCTTTGACCTTGGCAATGGGGTCACTTGACGCTTAACGAAATCCCTAATGGGCGTGCGCGTACTCCTAGCATGTACCTTTTCAGGGGCTAGAAGCCGATGTACCTTAAAGGTTGCCTCAGTTTTAATAATTGAAATTAATACATTATTTGATGAGGTCTGACGGTGCTACCTTCAACACCCTAGCGAGATTCGCGATGGTATCCAGTTTGACATTAGGGGTATGTTTCCCTTCAAGCTGTTGAATATATCTGACGCTAATATCAAGCCTTTCCGCTAGTTCTTCCTGAGTCAGGTTCCTAGCTTGGCGAGACATTTGAAGATTTCTTGCAAAAGCCTTTCTAATATTTGGCATTGGACCCCGTAGTCAAGGCTACGGGGTTAGAATCTCATCACTTTAAAATGATTAACACGATGCCACAACTACGTGTATCTCATCTAAAGAGAGTCTTTTTTGCTCAGGGAAGTCGTTTAAAGTAAGCCGTTTAAAGATAGACATGTCATAGTTAAGGGGTACTCTCCTCCCGACAAGTAAAACCACAGAGGAACTTGCCGAGTGTGTCGCTCCATTTGAACGACTACTTACGAAGGGTTTCATGTGAGAAAAGCCAAAACCCCTGCCTCAATAGAAACCTCAGAGAGTGGTCTAGTCCCATCATTCCCGATTGTAGGAATTGGAGCATCAGCAGGTGGGATGGACGCCCTTACGGAATTATTTGCACATTTGCCGCCAGATACAGGCATGGCATTTGTGGTTGTTCAATACCTAGACCCAACATTTGGAAGTCGTTTGGTCGAAGCTCTGTCACTCATTACGAAGATGACTGTGGAAGCAGTTAGAGATGGCACATTGGTTAAGCCTAACCATGTTTATGTCATTGCATCAGCTTACTGCTTCATTTCAAATCGGGACAACCAGTTGAGTTTATCCACGCTAGAGCAGGATAAAAATCGGTATGTAATTATTGATGAGTTCTTTTTTTCGCTTGCACAAACTCATAAAAATAGAGCTATCGGAGTAATTCTGTCGGGAAGCGAGACAGATGGTGTTGAAGGACTCCGAGCAATAGTCGATGTTGGTGGAATAACGTTTGCTCAAGAACCAGGTTCTGCAAAATTTATGTTTAAGCCCTTTAGTGCTATCGACCTGGGAGTAGTAAACATGGTGATGCCGCCACAAGGCATTGCGGAGGAATTAACCAGGATTTCAATGAACTCTTCGAGATAGCCAAAAGACGGTAACGCTTGCACCCCACGCCAATCAGGTTTTTCAATTAATCTATTTTGACCGAAATCTTGAGAACTTCACAAAGGTAAAAAAATAACCCCATCGAAGGGATTCGTTTCTTTTGCTCAATTGACTTTACGGTAGAGACATCAACGTCCACCAGTTCCGCCAATTCTTCTTGGGTGATTTTTTGGGTCTCTCTTGCGAGTTTTATGGCATCTGCTACCCTATGCAGATGGGTCATTACCCCTTTTTTATATTTCGACGGTATTTGTTCAATTCTTTCTCCAATTTCTTTCATAGAAATTACATTAGATATGGGATACAATCAGTATTACAGAGACAGGCTGTATCCCTTCTAAGTAGCCGACGCTTGAAGTGAAAGGGTGTGGTTATAGACTCCCAAAAACCTATGATAATTTTGGTTGTAGAAGATGATGAGTCCATTCGACAAGGACTAGCTGATGTTCTTGAAAACGAAGGCTACAGGGTAATTACGGCGAAGAACGGTGAAGAAGGTTTGGAGCGCCTATGGGAAGATCAGCCTGACTTGGTAATTCTTGATCTAATGATGCCTGTGATGGATGGATTCGAGTTTAAGAAAATTATGGATTCTCACCCAGAGAGACGGACCATCCCAGTTATTGTTTTTTCAGCCCACGGTGGATGGGTACCACCAGAAATGAAAGTGGCCTGTGTCCTCGACAAAAGTACCCCGTTAGATAAAATTTTAAATGCGGTTAAACGGTACCTTAATATCCAATGACTTTTCGTGAGTACACGAAAGAATTGCCGTCCTGACAGAATTGCAACTGTATTAACGAAGTAACAGGCCGTTACTTTTGGGGCTGTATTGCGAAACCATTTCTGACTCCGAGAGTTTTTGAAAAACTCCTTTCTTGCTCGCTGCGCCATGCGTTAGAATTTTTAGTTCTATGACTGAAGAAAATAAAAACGACCAGACTGAGCTAACAATAGGTGAGCCGACACGGTTTCTCAACCGTATTGCGGAGACTGACCAGGTCGATTACAAAACAAAGTTCAGTAAAGATAAGGAAGAACTTTATAATACGGTCAAAGTATTTGCTGCGATGGCGAACTCTGGCGGTGGGTTAGTCATCTATGGGATTCAAAAACAGCAACTTGTTGGCATTGACGATGTTCAGTCCGACCTTCTTGACCCCGCACGACTAAAGGGAATGCTCAACGGCTTTTTGTCGCCTGTTCCATCGCTCTCTACAGAGTTCATCACCCACCGATCAATGAAATTCGGATTTGTCTCCGTTGCGGGAATTACAACGGCACCTGTTCTCGTCGCCAAAAGCACTAATGACTCCAACAACAAGCAGGTCTTACGAGCAGGTGCATTTTACATTCGAGACAATACGGAATCAGTCGAAGCCACAAGCGAATACCAGATTCGTCATATCCTTGACCAAGTGATTAATTTTCAAACTAGAAAACGTGTCTCGGAGATTGTGCCGATTTTTTCTAACCAAACACCAAAAATGATCGAAGAAGTACCGTCGATTGAAACCCTAGGGCGTAAGCAAGCAAAACAGTTTTCAAATATTGATACTTCAACGCCTATAAGAGAAGCGATTTATTACATAGATACAGGCCAGGTTTTTAATCTCGACAAACTGAAAGAGATTTTTAAGCTTGGATATAAACTCTCTGGTCTTGTCTGGCCTCACTACGCTATCAACGTAAATAATTCCAAAGTCGGAGCTTCTGAAGGCGGTTTTATATCAAGCTTTAGAAGTGACGATGATGGTAGGCGGTTTTTTGCCAGAATAGATCCAAACGTCTCTGTTTATTCATGCTCTACTCTTCTGGAAGATAATTATCCTACTCGCAGTGCCTCCGAGGATGAGCATTTTAAAGGTGGCGTTGGAGTTGGTCTAACTTTAAACCTTGTCGTTTTGGCTGTCCGTCTTGGACATGCTTACCTGAAAAAACTAGAAGTCATTGAGGAGCTAACATTAAGATATTCACTTAGAAATGTTAAAGATCGCAAACTGATAATAGAAGAGTTCAGCCGAGGCGATTTTTATACTAGCCGCGTATCTCTTGACGACAATATTTCATCAAAAATTACAATCCGCAAATCTATGTCGGATGACGACTTGAAAAAAATCTGTCAAGAATTGGTTTCAAGGTTGTATGAAGGATTTAATTGGAGCGACCCTCCTTC
>Ga0207020_1097_pt1 | contig 13125 bp, 8 predicted proteins | sample Alteio_BWMinCont_48_FD_153500 | JGI IMG/M metagenome (GOLD analysis project Ga0207020, IMG submission 153500) | Enriched cells from forest soil in Barre Woods Harvard Forest LTER site, Petersham, Massachusetts, United States -... | ecosystem: Environmental > Terrestrial > Soil > Temperate forest >... | reverse complement strand
ATGCTATCCTCTTTCTCGCCTGGGTCGGGATTGTTCAGTTGCCAGGAAAAGCGATACAACACCGTGAATCCCATTAGGGCAGCGGGAAGGGCAGATTGTCGGTCCGACATTATTTTTTTGCAAAACCCCAAGGAGTAGCGTTAATTATACGTCTTATTAACGGCGCCTTTTGTTATTTTGTACCATGTTTAAACGAATGATGGCGTCCCTGCTTGCGATAATGGGATATTTTGCCGTTGAGGCGCAAGTACGCAGTGAGGCAAGTGCTCCCGATTCGGGAAGCCACCTGCGGATAAGCCTGCTTACCTGCGGGCCGGGAGATGAAGAGATATACGAAGTTTTCGGGCATACGGCGGTGAGGGTGATGGATAGTGTTGAGAAGACAGATATTGTATTTAACTACGGCATGTTTGAGTATGGTGCTGACTTTCAAATAAAGTTTATGAGAGGAAAGTTGCTTTATTGCGTAGGTATTGAAACCTTCCAGGAATTTGTACAGGAATACGTTGTGGCCAAAAGAAGGGTAGAAGAGCAGGTATTGTTGCTTGATGGTAAACAAAAGGAAAGCATTTACTCCTTCCTGGAGTGGAATGCGGAACCCGCAAATAAATATTACAAATACGATTTCTTTTTTGATAATTGCGCGACCCGTATCCGCGACATTTTCAACAGGCCGGGAGTATTTGGAAAGGATTTTGTTTTTGGCGATGTGCGCCCCGCAGGTAAGGCGCTTACGTTTCGCGATATTATCAACAAATATTTTTACAAAGACCATTGGACGAGACTTGGTGTAAACATATTGCTGGGTAGTAAAATAGATGCGAAAATGACCAATGCCGATATTATGTTCCTTCCTGATTATCTTAGGGATGGTGTGGGCAGCGCTACCGTGAAAGGCGTTAAGGTCGCGGCAGCCCCGGTTCAGTTGTTACCGTCGAGCCAGTCTACCGAAGCTGGGATCAACTGGGCATTGATATTTACATCGGTACTGGCGTTACTCACAATTATCGGGCTGTCGGTTCCGCAGTTGCATGTTTTAGGCCGTATTATGAGTACTTCATTGTTGTTCATTAGCGGGTTATTGGGGCTCCTGATATTGGTTATGTGGTTTGCCACCAATCACCAGGGGTGCAGCAATAATTTTAATATTTTGTGGGCGTTGCCTACCAACATTATCATTGCATTTTTCAACCCGAAAGGCAAGAGCAGGTATTCGGTGATCGCTAGTTTATTGGTTGTTGTCGTGTTTATGCTTCATGTGTTGAGCATACAGGGGCTTATTATAGAACTGGTTCCTGTACTGATTGCTTTATTGTTCATTTATGGCACGATTTATAGAAAGAGCACAATAAAACCAGCGATCAATGCCTGAGCTAAATAATCCGGTTTTACCGCGCATGTTTTACCGTAAGATGGGATCAGGGCCTGTTATGGTTTTACTACATGGGTTCCCGGAAAACGGATTGTTGTGGCGCAATATATGGGACAAGTTATGTGGTTCCTTTACATTGATTGTCCCTGATTTTCCAGGCAGCGGAAATACGCCACTTGAAAACGAAACCGATATTGCGCAAATGGCGGATATGGTGAAGGAAATACTCGATTATGAAAAAGTGGATTCAGCAATTATAGCAGGGCATTCCATGGGCGGGTACGTGGCGCTGGCGTTTGCAGGTTCATACCCAGCAATGATAAAGGGTATTTCGCTGGTTCATTCCACACCCGTGGCCGATGATGTGGAAAAGAAAAAAGCGCGGCTAAAATCGGCTGAACTGATCCGCAAAGGCGGGAAGGAGTTGTTTATCATGCAGATGGTACCTAATCTTTTTTCGGACGCCTTTAAACAAAGTAACCCTTTGATGGTCAAAGCGCAAACAGAAGAAGCGCTTAAAACGAGCAGCGATGGCCTTATAAATTTTTGCGATGCAATGAGGCTTAGAAATGATAGCAGAGCAATGCTAAAAACAGCCGGATTTCCGGTACAATGGATAATTGGTTTGGATGACAATATTATGAGTTACAAAAAAATATTAATAGAAAGTCACCAATCTGATATTAATTTCGTAACTTTTTATCGTGAATGCGGGCATATGAGCATGATTGAGGCTCCAGAAAGGCTTGCCAGGGATATGGAAATATTTGGCAGATATTGCCAAAAATCAGAGTATAGGGTGTATGTGTAAACGGCTTTTTGCCATATTATTTATTGTTGCATCGCTTTGTTTTACGAAGGCGATGGCTTCACATATTGTGGGGGGCGAGTTTACTTATAAGTACATTAAAGATACGATAATAACGGGTGCAGTTTTCAGGGTGTATACTGTAGATCTGAACATTTACCAGGACTGTGTTACAGGGCAGCCGGAGGCAATTGCACAGGATAATCCTGCGTTCTTTACGATTTACGCAAATAATTCGAATATCCCCGTCTATGTTGATACCGCTGTGTTTTATGATGTGCCAAGTGCTATAACTGTTCCGGCAAACTTCAGCAATTCGTGTGTAACCAATATTCCCCAGCTTTGCCTGCTCAGAAAATCATTTATCAAGACCTATTACCTTCCCGAAAATGAGTCTGGCTATACTTTTGTGTACCAGCGCTGTTGCCGTAACGCAAGTATTGTAAATATCGTTGACCCCGGTGATAAAGGGGCCACCTATTATTGCACAATACCTGGTGGCCTTACAACTAATAACAGTGCAGTTTTTAAATATTACCCACCCCAGATCATTTGCCTGAATAATCCGCTGTACTATGATAATTCTGCAACTGACGCTGACAACGATTCACTGAGTTATGAATTTTGCCCGGCCCTTGAAGGGGCGAATGATGCGGATATCAAGCCGATTGTTGATCCACCGCCCCCTTTCGATACAGTTGCTTATTTTAGCCCGCCATATAGCTACGAAAACCCGATGACAGGTTTCCCGGCGATACAAATAGATCCTGTTACGGGGATCATTACCGGTACACCTAACCGTATAGGGCGATATTTGGTAACTGTTTGCTGCAACGAATGGAGAAACGGCGTACTGATAAACACCAGTAAGAGGGAGTTCCAGTTTGTGGTTACAGACTGCTCCAAAGTAGTAATAGCGAACGTACCGCAATTTTCAAGCGCACCGAATACCTATATTGTAGATTGCTCTGATTATACTGTACATTTTATCAACCAGAGTAAAGGTGGGTTTGCATATCACTGGGATTTTGGCGTGCCGGCTGTAACCACCGATACTTCAAGTGCGTTTGAGCCGACTTATGTTTATCCTGATACGGGTACATACCTTATGAAACTCGTTGTTAATCCCGGGACTACCTGTCCCGACAGTATTGAAAGATTTGTGGAAATCTATCCGAAGTTTGTTGTTTCGTTTTCGGATAGCGGTAATCATTGCCCCGGAGCCCCTATAGATTTCACGGATAAGACCATATCTACAATGAAACCCATAAATTACTGGAAATGGAGTTTCGGTGACGGGGACAGTTCTCTTGATGAAGACCCTTCGCATGCATACAAATACGGGGGCACGTATAATGTGGTCCTTATATCTCAGAATGCCAAGGCTTGTGTTGATACAGCGCTGCGACAGGTGCTGGTAGAAGATTTCAGGCCGTTTGCCGGTAATGACACTGTAATTGTGAAGGGCGAAAGTATCAGGTTTAATGCGCAGGGTGGTGTATCATATTCATGGACGCCTGCCGAGAGCCTTGACCAGACTGACATTGCCGATCCGAAAGGGTATTATCCTGACACCGGGCTGTATACGTATTATGTACATGTTCAAAGTGCATATGGCTGCCAGGGCGACGACACGATAAAAGTACTTGTTGTAAACCAGGCGTCGTTCTTTGTGCCGACCGCTTTTTCGCCAAATGGGGATGGCCTCAATGATGTGTTCAGACCGACTGCCGTTGGTTACCGGAGCCTTAATTTTTTCAAAGTATACAATCGCTGGGGCGAAGAAGTATATGTAGGCGAAACCCTGGAAACCGGTTGGGATGGGACCTATAACCACCATAAGGCCGATGTGGGGGTTTACTTCTGGCAGATCAGCTTTACAGACAGGTTTGGCAAGGAGGGATATTTAAAAGGCGATGTCACCCTGATCCGATGATTTTGCCGGTTCGGGTATTTTTGTTGTTGTTTATAAGTCGCCATATTTCCATTGGCATGATTGTTGATCTCCTCTCTTCTTGTCTTCCCACCTTTTCTTTTTGGGGGATACAAAGCAATTTTTCGGGTATATTTCCGTTAGTGTTTCCGGTGTTTCTGCATTTGTTGATAATGAGCATTGTTAACCCTGGCGTATTTATTTTTTATATAAGACATGCCATACAGAGGATAAAAAAAGGCCCGGAACTATATGCGAATCATAAGAGTTATTCATATTGTACTCTTGTTCATGACGGTTGGCTCCGGTGTTGCGTATGCCTCGCATATTGTGGGCGGGGATATGACGTATAAATTTGTAGACAGCGGGGTGAGTGGCAATAGATATGAGTTGACCATGATCATTTACGAAGATTGCATCAACGCAAATCCCGGCACGATTGCAAGTGATACAACTGCAGTTTTCACGGTCTTTGATGCAGTGACCAACGCCCAAATTGAGGTAAAGCAAGTTGACTTCATGTCGACTTTAAGTGTTCCTACCAACTTCAGCAATTCATGTGTTGCAAACGCACCGTCGGTATGCCTTGTTAAGACTACTTATTTAACAGATTTTATTTTGCCACCAAGCCCTACGGGGTATATCATCGCTTATCAGAAGTGCTGTCGTAATATAAATATCATCAATATAGTGAACCCCGGCGGCGGCGGCCCTACTTATTATTGTGTTATTCCGCCAACCACTCTGGCACCTCACAACACCAGCGCGATATTTAAAAATTTTCCGCCACAGATCATCTGTTTAAACAATCCGCTGGTTTACGACAATAGTGCAACAGATGCCGACGGGGATTCACTGAGCTACGAGTTTTGCAACGCATTGGTAGTGATTGGCGAACCTCCACCTTCGCTTTATCCACCGCCCTACGACAGTGTCACATGGTATTATCCTATTTATAATTACAACACGCCGATAACTGGTTTTCCTCCAATTCGCCTGGACCCGGTTACTGGCCTCCTGACGGGCACACCAAACAGGGTAGGACGTTACCTTGTTACGGTATGCTGCCATGAATGGCGCAACGGGATAATGATAAACACAGTGAAGCGGGAATTTCAGTTCGTAATTACCGATTGCTCAAAGGTGGTAATAGCCGACATGCCGCAATTTTCTACACAGCCTAATACCTATGTACTCGATTGTAATGATTATACCGTTCATTTTATAAACACGAGTAAGGGGGGCAATACGTATCTCTGGGATTTCGGGGCGCTTGCGCAAAACGCCATGATAAACGATTTTGAACCTACATTTACATATCCCGACACCGGTATATATACCGTAAAGCTGGTTGTGAACCCCGGTGGCACGTGCCAGGATAGCATCACCAAATTAGTGAAAATATATCATGTTTTCCATGCGGCATTTATTGATACCGGTAATTATTGCCCCGGCGCTCAGATCAACTTCCTGGATAATTCAATAGTAACTATAAAACCGGTTACTTTCTGGCAATGGAACTTTGGGGATGGGGGCACATCGGTGGAGCAAAACCCGTGGCATACGTATCAGTATGGAGGAACCTACAATGTAGTACTCACCTCGCAAAATATAAAAGGTTGCACGGATACGGCATTAAACCATGTTGTGGTGGATAATTTCCATCCTTTTGCCGGTGATGATACGGTTATAGTGAAGGGGGAAAGCATACAATTTAGTGCGCAGGGGGGCGAAAAATATTCATGGTGGCCCGATGAGCGCCTGAGCAGCAGCAACAGCTCAGGTCCTATAGGTTATTATCCCGACACTGGCCATTTTGCCTATACGGTTCGGATAGAAAGCGCTTATGGATGCACAGGCGAAGCGTTTATTAATGTGAAAGTTGTGGACAATGCATCGTTCTTTGTGCCCAATGCATTTTCGCCTAATGGAGACGGGCTGAATGATGTTTTCAGGCCGCGGGCGGTAGGCTACCGCAGTCTTAAATATTTCAAAGTGTACAACCGTTTTGGCGAAGAGATATACACCAGCGAAAGCCTTGAAGAAGGCTGGGATGGCACTTATAACCACCACCATGCAGATGTGGGTACTTATTTCTGGATGATCACATATACCGACCGTTTTGGTAAGGATGGCTTTTTGAAGGGGGATGTGACATTAGTGCGGTAAATTTCCTTTTAGTTTAATAAAGACATCGCGGTACTTAGTCCATGGACAAAAGAATGTTCAGCGGGGGACGTGTATCCTAAATTAAAGTTTTAGTAACTATCTGATAGCATTGGCTTCATACAGCTATTATAACTTCACTATTCACTCAAAAAATTATACATTATGAAACACGATCATCACGAGCAGGCAGCTCACCACCACACACAGGCAGCCCACCACCACATGGAAGCGCACAAAAATCATGCTGAAGGAAATGACGAACTGGCAGCACATCACGCGCACCTGGCACATGGTCATGATGCACATGCAGATGAACATGCAAGGGAAGCTTCAAAAAAACACACTGCAAAACATGGTAACCACCATGCGGCAGAACATCAGAACACGCACGAATAATTGCAGGCTCGCAATTTGATGCATTCTGCTGGTTTTCAAAAGCATCTAACAGTAGAAAAACTTCAAAGAAAGCCGCCCCGGGGGTTTAATCCCGGGGCGGCTTTCTTTTGATTAAAAGAACTGATGATTGTTAATTTCCCGGTAGTGAATTAGTTGGGTTGGTAAACTAACCTCACCATATTCATATTTCCTTTGCTATCCGTGAATTTACAGAGGTATATACCCGTAGCCAGTCCATTTGGGAGATTAAGAGCGGTAGTACCTTCAGCTATGATGTAATGCTGTAACTCCTTACCTTCAAGGGTATATAGGCAGAACGTACCTCCCAACGGAGTTTGTACATTCAGTGTGCCATTGGTAGGATTAGGATATACGTTAAATTCTGTAACGGTGGCAGGTGGGGGATTGTCTTCGCCGGTATGGCCGGGCTTGCACCCCATGCCACCACCTGGTGCTATAGCGGTCACACTGCCTGTCATAGTACTCGTGCAACCTGTGTAGGTATCATAACCCAGGACGGTATAAACACCAGCTACGTACTGGGGTGGGAACGTAAATGCGCCGCCTGTAGAGGTGTAAGTAGCAACAGTAGTCGTTCCGCCAAGTATAAGGGTGTACACAATGCTGTTGGTTGAGGAGCTTAACCCGACCGTTACACCAGCCACTGCACAGCCATCACTGCCTGTAACAGTATGAATTGCAGGCAGGCTATTTATATATATCGTTGCGTGGCCAACCATGGCAAATGAACATCCTGCAGCCGGATCCGTGGCCAATACGGTGTAAGTGCCGGGCGCCGTCTGAAAACCGTAGTCTATAGCAGTACAGCATCCTGGCCCGGGAACCGGAGCACCCATAGCAGTCGTTCCGTTATATAACTGATACTGTACTCCCACATCGCCGGAAGACTGCTTTACGTCAGATCCAGGCCCGCCAACACAATAAGGCCCTCCGCCAATGACGGTATAGATATAGTCTTCAATCAGGATCGGGCTACCTGGCATAAAAGCATGGCAACCAGATCCTGTAACAGTAGCAAGTACAGAATAAGTGCCTGGTGATGCCTGTGGTGGGAAGGTTAACGCGCTTCCAGTTCCTGTGAGCAATGCACCCGTTACCGGAGTACTGTAACGATATAACTGGTAATTAACATCGGCCGATGATCCAAAGGTGTAAATAGGGACTCCGGCGCCTCCCTGGCAAAAACGGCCGGTACCTAAAATGTATGTTGGAAACATTGTAGGCAAAGAACCGGAAATAGAAACGACCGCGCTTCCGGCCATCGGGGCCGTACAATAATATCCGCTGGGGCCCATGGCGGAAACTGTGTAAGTTCCAACTGCTGTTTGAAGGCCAAAATCAATTGGGTGATTGGTTCCAAGTACAGTTGTAACGTAGGTACTGCCATTGTATAAAGTATACGTTACGCCGGTGGTGCCAAAACTAAGTCCGACGTGGACGCCAACATCGCCGGCGCAATACGAGCCACCTCCGGTCACGTGGTATGCGGTCGGTCCCTGGATAACATCTGGAGCAAAAGTGCTGTAACATGCTTCTGTTGGGTGGGTGTACGTTATGGTTGGTGTACCTCCCGCAACACCCGTAACAATTCCTAAGGACGGGTCTACCGTTGCTAAACTCGTAGAGCTACTGCTCCATGTACCCCCGGGAATTCCGGTTGTAAGAGTAATGGTATGTCCTGTGCAAACGTAAAAAGGTCCCGAAATGGCCAGGGCAGGAGGAGGCGCAATTACAGTGACTATGACGCTGGAAGAACAACCTGTTGAGGGCGCGATGTAGTAGACGGTAGCGGTAAAAGGAGCAAAACTTCCGATGATGACCCCCGAATAAGGATTTGGAATGTTAACAACAACTGACGGGCACCACCAGGTACCCCCGGGGGGTGTAGCGCACGCCAGTGTAGTTGTCTGCCCCTGGCATACAGTAGTAGTGCCCGTAATAGGCTCGGGTGTGTAGTTTACGATCACAGGCATGATAACAAAACATCCTGGGCCACTTGAGTACGAAATAATATCAGTCCCAGTCCCTACTCCCGTGTATTTGCCGGTGGCGGGGTCTATTACGCCATCAACGATGAGGCTGTTACTCCATGTGCCGCCCGCAGGGGTACTTGTGTAAGTTACTGTTTGCCCTACACATATACTTGCCGGGCCAACGATCGGCGTCGGCAACGGAATTACCGTAATCGTTGCTGTGCCCGTCATGGTTGCAGCGCAGGTACTTGCGGGGTTGGCTACGATTGTATAAATACCCCCCGCCGATTGGTACCCAAAGTCAAGCGCACTGCCTGTTCCGGCAAGAATAACTGTGGGTATCACCGGGGAACTTCCGATATACAACTGGTAAGTGACACCAATGTCAGATCCACTTAACATTATATCAAAACTTCCGCCTGTTCCGGAGCAGTATGATCCGCCACCAATAATCGTATAAGGCGATGGTATGGACAGTATAGTTATAACTGCGCTGCCTGCCATGCCGCTGGTGCAGCCGGTTACTGGGTTTATTGCCTGTACGGTATATGTGCCAGCTGCTGTCTGGTACCCAAAATCAATTGGTGATCCTGTTCCGGCGACAAGGCCGCCAATGGCAGACGTACCATTGTACAACTGATATTTTATCCCTGCGTCAGAATTGTCAAGGCCAACATCAACGCCCGTGCCGCCTACACAATACGAGCCTCCCCCTGTAACATTATGTACCGTCGGGGAAGGATTAACAATAATTGTTGCGCTGCCGGTCATTACTGTTGAACATGAGGTGCCGGGGTTTGCGACTATTGTGTATATACCGGGGACGGATTGAAACCCAAAATCAAGCGCACTGCCGGTACCGGGCAGGATAACAGAAGGGATGACCGGGGAACCGCCGATATACAACTGGTATGTAACCGCAGGATCAGATCCGCTTAACCCAATATCAAAACTTCCTGAGGTGCCAGCACAATAAGAGCCTCCTCCTGTAGTAGCATAGGCAATAGGGATGGGCGTTATACTTACCAGGGCACTGCCGGTCATATTACTTGTGCAGCCCGTAGTTGTATTCTCAGCGATAACTGAATAGGTGCCTGCTGTAATTTCCAGGCCAAAATCAAGCGGCCCGCCGGTGCTTGTTATGCTTGTTATCGCTACGCCTCCAAATATCAGTGAATATTTAATTCCTGCATCTGAATTGCTGAGTCCAATATGTACTCCCGTGCCCCCGGCGCAGTAGGTGCCACCACCTGTTACGCTATATATCGTTGGGGCCGGGCTCATGTTTATGGTCGCAGTGCCTGTCATAGTTGTGGTACAGCCGGGTACCCCTGTGCCTATTACCTTATAAACACCTGCTGGAAATAGCCCCAAGTCAATTGCCGCCCCGGTACCGATTACCGGACTGCCGACCGCCCCGCCGCCAACTAAAAATACCTGGTAGCTCACGCCTGCATCGGACGATAATAAACCGATGTGCGCACCCGCGGTACCTGCACAATAAACTCCCCCGCCCGTAACGGCGTAGGCAATTGGTACCGGCACCATTGGGGTAAATTGGAAATCTGTGACAATTCCATTGCCGAGGGCGCCACCGGCACAATAAATAGTTACACTAGTTATACCGTATCCCGGATTAATCAGAACATCCGCATGTGAATCATTGGCGCCACCGAGTGTTACGATATGCGTTGAGCCATCAAGAATTGCTTCCGGAGCAGTGCCATAACAACCATCTGAATACGGCGTTAATGTAACCATTGCGGGAGTAATGGCAGCAGTATTGACTGAAATCGTAATGTCATCTCCAGGTCCAATAACGGAGATACGAGCCTTGATAGCCATGGCCGGGTGAGTTGGATCGAAGGTCCATGTGTAAGACCCGGGATTAGGGGGTGTGGTTGATCCGGTACCGGAATAACCACCTATCCAATAAGGTCCTGATGTACAGTGCGTGGCAGTATTGACATAATCTATGCTGGTCACTGTGACATTTGTACATCCGTAAGTCGCTGTGCCGGCAAGGTTTGTTACAGGATAATATACCTGTCCTAAGGTCTGCCATGCAAACAAAAAAGAAAAAAGCATCAAAAGCAGCCCGCTTTTAATATGCCTGGTATTTAATATTATTTTAGTCATATAAAATCAGTTTTTTGAGATTAAGAGATGTGAGCCATTATTTGTTAAGGAAAAAATGTTTTTCATCAGTTGCATTGTAATAATTACCCAATTGCGGCGGCCCATGCGCTGACAACTTGTTTAGTATTTTTATTATCAAAAATGCAGGAGCTGGAAATAGAGACATGACAAGCGTATTAGTGAATTAATACGCAAATATTAACTTGTTGATAACAAAACGAATGGTTATCCATGCCAATGGCTTAGTTAATTTATTGAATGGTGGGTTTCATTTATTGAATGGGAAGGGGTATCCTGTGGGATTATTCGGCATGTGATTGCATACTTGTAAACAGCTTGAGGAAATCTTCCCTGAAATTCCGCGCAACAGGTATCTCCTTTTTGTTCTGCATAATAACTATACCAGAGGCTTCATAACGGGTAACATAATTGAGGTTCACTATGTAGGAGCGGTGCACATGATAAAATGGCATTCCTTCCAGGAGCTGCATATACTTACCAATGTTGTAGGAACTGATTAATTCAGTGTTTTGCGTCACCACTTTAGTATAGTTGTTTACGGCCTCAAAGTATATAATGTCGGCAACGTTATAGTAGTTAATCCCTTTCCCACTTGGTATGCCGATTTTTGAGTGTATGTGCGCCGCCGCATTTGGATGTTGCTTTGCAAGTTTTTTGTTTTTTATCCTTTCCAGCGCCTTATCTATGGCATTACTGAGATCGCTGTCCCCAACAGGTTTTACAAGGTAGCCGGTGGCGGAATACCTGAATGCTTCCAGGGCGTATTCTGAAAAAGCGGTCACAAAAATTATTTCGCTTTCCAGTCCCGGAACTATTTTCAGGATATCCATTCCATTTTTCCCTCCTATCGAAATGTCGAGAAATAACAGGTCGGCTTTAATGGTGCGCAGAGCCTCCAGGCCGTCCTTCCATGTAGTATATGCACCAACGATTTTTATATTGCTGTAGAGGCCCTTTATGCTTTCAGAAAGCAAGCCAATCGCGTATTCTTCGTCATCTATAATAATACAGGTAAACGAATGGTTCATGAGCTAAGGTCTTTTATACTCAGTTTTACAATGGTCCCGGTCAGTGGCATTTCTTTGTCAATATACGCCATGTCTATTTTTATTCGTTCATATTTATTCAGGATCCCAATAAGATCTTTAATCAGTTCGCTACCATACGACTCGTGTTTCAGAGAATTCCCGTATTTGAAGAGTTTGGCATTTTCCCGGCCAATACCATCGTCATCTACGATATAAACAATTCCATTTCCCTGATCTTCCTTTTTTATTTCTATTTTTAAATGCCCTTTACCCTCCTTGTGCAGCAATCCATGTGTTATTGCGTTCTCTACTATTGGCTGCAGGAGCAGCGAGGGTATGTTGACGCCGGTATTAAGCGAGGGGTCTATGATTATTTCAAAATCGAATTTATTCTTAAACCTTGTTTGCTGCAACTCAATATATGTAGACAGGTTATTTATTTCTTCGGACAGGGGAATGAACCGGTTTCTTGACGATTTTATATAGGCCCTCAGCAAGTGCGAGAATTTATGAATGTGCTTATACGCTTCATCTGGTCTGTTTGTTTTTACCATATACATGGCGGCTCCGAGGGAATTAAAAATGAAATGAGGGTTCAGTTGTGAATACACTGATTTTAATTCTACTTCCAGTTGTTTGTTTTTTCGGACATTCTTACGGACAACCGCCCGTTTTGTAATTACAGAAACAACGTAGATAAGTATTGTCACGAGCGATAATATCCAGACCGATATCAGGCCCCTGCCAATCGGCTCTTCATACCAAAGCGGGACAATATACAAATGGATACTCCTCGCATCGCTTCTCCATTGATTGTCAGAGGCGACAATCTCCAGATCATATTTTTTTCCAGCCGGTAATTTCGGCAGATTTAACTCGCTGGTATTCATATCATGCCATGCGGAGTCCTTCTGAACGATGCGGTAAATATATTTTACACGCCCCTCTCCGGTCGGGTTAATTATATCGAATTGCAATCTCGTATTCCGTTGTAGAATTTTTATTGTATCGTCCTTGCCAATATCATACTGGCGGTCATTGTATGACACAAGCAGTTTGTAACTAAATGAGTAGTCCCGGGCGATTGTATAGTTGGCATCAGAAGGCATGTTCACCAGGTAAAGTCCCTGATCGGTTTTTAACATCACTTTATTATCAGAAACCTGCATGTCGTCAACAATAGTATACTTTAGTCTTTTTGTATTTGGGTAAAAAAACGGTTTTGATATTTTGCCACTGCCTTCTACCTTGCTGAACAGAACACC
>Ga0207020_1151_pt1 | contig 13210 bp, 9 predicted proteins | sample Alteio_BWMinCont_48_FD_153500 | JGI IMG/M metagenome (GOLD analysis project Ga0207020, IMG submission 153500) | Enriched cells from forest soil in Barre Woods Harvard Forest LTER site, Petersham, Massachusetts, United States -... | ecosystem: Environmental > Terrestrial > Soil > Temperate forest >... | reverse complement strand
CGGTGGATTTAGTTAGTATACGTGTTTTCATATTTTCTTGTTCGAGCGTCAATGAATTAAATGTCGCTACTTCAACTTCATCATCAATGATTAATACCCGAATAGGTTGTGTATCTTTTTGTAAAAAAAGATCAATTTTATTAATTAAATCTTCAGCCGTGCAAGGTTTAATTAAATACGCCATCCCTCCTGCGCGTACCGCTTTTAAACGCAGTGTAAATTCACCCGTTTGGGCAGTAATAATGATTGGAATAGGAGGAACTGCATTTTTATTTACTAAGATTAACTCATTTTGTAACTGCTCATCAATCAGATTGATATTAATGATAAAAACAGCGGGTACTTCTTTGCGAATTTTTTCGATTAACTGCGTTTTATCCGTAAAACTTGAAAGTGTGTACCCAAATGTATTCATTTCGGCGGTTAACTGGTTTGTCCAGTTTTTATCATTATCGAGTATATAAATTAATGAATTTTTAGTTAATTGCGTTTTTACATTTATAATCGGGGCATTGTTTACTTCTTTTAAAAGAATGGATTGTAATTCTTTTATTAAAGTTATAACAGAATTTGTATTTTCAGTTATTAATTTGGGATCATCAATAAAAGTATTTATTAAGATCTCCAAACGAGATGCCGCATCAGATAGAGTGGCATAACCATAAATTCCCGCACTCCCATGTAAATTATGTACGATACGGTGGAACAAATTTAGACTTTCCGGCCCTGGTTTATCTAATACATTTTTCCAGAGAATGATTATTTCATTAATTTTTTCTGGCAAGTTTTTTTTATATTCTTCGCGAAGTAATTCTAATTTGTTCTCCAGTTCATCTCTCATGCTGTTTCCTCAATTTTATTCCAAATGCCTTTTATAGTATCTGCTAGCGACATAGGGTCAAAGGGTTTACTAATTACATCAATAGCACCCAACGACTTATATGCATTTATTTCATTGCTTTGCACTTTTGCCGTCATAAAAATAGCAGGAATAAATTCATAACCTGGCAGCTTACGAATTTCCAACAAAGCAGCTGGACCATCCATTATAGGCATCATGACATCTATCAATATCAAATCTGGTTTATAATTCTTTGCAGTATCAATTAATTCCTTGCCATTTGAACAATATTTTACTTGAAATCCTCCAATATCTTCTAGGGCGATTTTAGCAATGACTCGAATATCAGCCTCATCTTCTGCATACAATATTTGAGTAAGCGGTTTATTAGCCATAATGTCTCCTATATCATGGTATCCAGTGCCTTTTTAATGGTAAGCAGTAATTTTTCATTAGACGTTTTTGATTTTACTAACGCCGCTTTGACAATTTCTGAATATTTTTGATCTAAGTCATAAGCCGAGTAGATGATAACGGGCAATTTAAACTCATCAAATAACGGCAAAAGATCTGCGCCAGAACCATCCGCTAATAATAAATCTAATATCACCAAGTCAAATTTAATACTCTTTACTTTTTTTATTGTTTCTTTTAATGAGCGCGCCAAAAAAATATTGGCATAGGGTTCAAATAAATTTTTAATAATGACATGCGTATCATAATCGTCTTCTACATGTAAAATGTTAATTTCATCAGGGTGCATTTTCGTCTTTATTTTTTTGATTGCTTTTAACAATTTACTAAAATCGATGGGTTTATCAAGCCAGTCAATGACGGATATGGCGTGGCCATTTAATAAATTCTTTCCAGAATGCGCAATCATGGATAAAACAATAATAGGCAAATCCTTGGTATGACTATCCTTACGTAACTCACGAATAAAAGTGATACCATCCTGGTCCGGTAATATCAAATCCAGTAATAATGCATGATAATGTCGCTTATACAACATCTTTCGGGCACCTTCCGCATCTTTTGATATATCAACATCAAAACCCGCTGTTTGTAAAAGCTCACTAATAAACTTAGCCTGTTCCATATCATCTTCGCAAATTAATAATCTTTCCTTATAGTTTGACGCTATGGTATTCTTACCTCCTTCTATCATATCAACTAAATCTTTTTTGTTTTTAGCGATTTCAGCCTCGTCTTTCCAAATAGGCATTTCAACATAAAATGTGGTCAATTCATTCGGAAGACTAACAAAATTGAGTTTGCCGCCTAGAGAATCAACTATTGTTTTACAAATGCTTAGACCTAAGCCTGTACCACCTTTAGCACGTGTGCTCGTTGAATCCGCTTGTGAGAATTTTTTAAATATTTTAGACTGAAAGTCGATTGGAATACCATGACCTTTATTTGAAACTGATATGCGTATAGAATTATTAATTAAATCAGTTTTAATCTTCACAGTCTCGCCGGATGGAGAAAACTTAACCGCATTCGAAATTAAATTCGTCATCACCTGCATTAATCGATCAAAGTCACTCTTTATTGTGATATCGGGGTCTATTTCCTCAGCTTCAAGTTTAACGTGAAATTTTTCAGAATACAGCATATTATCAATGATCGAATTCATGATTAAATTCTTGACATTAATTACATCTCTTTTAAAATCCATTTTTCCTGCTTCAATTTTTTCTAGATCAAGAATATCATTGATAAGCAGCAAGAGTCTTTGGCAATTGTTATTGGCTATATCAAGTAATGTCTTGGCCTTTTCGCTAAAATTTCCCGCTGATCCGCCAAGAATTAATCCAAGTGATCCGCGAATAGAGGTAAGTGGAGTTCTTAATTCGTGGCTTACAACGGACACGAATTCATTTTTAATGTTTTCTATTTTTTTACGATCGGAAATATTACGAACGTTGATAACAACAGCGTCTTGTTTATGGTAGATCAACCTTGAAAACTTGATTTCAATAGGAAAACTTTCGCCATTTTTTCTTAATCCGGTAAACTCATAGGTTGATCCTTTACTCTCTTCTGGATGAATAAATGTCCAATCAGGAATAATTGTCTTAATATCAGTATCTATTAATTCATCTTTTTCGTAATTAAACTCTTTTAGTGTTTGAGAATTAACTGAAAGTATTTGACCTTTTTTATTTTTTGTTATGATACTATCTGTAGCAGATTCTAAAATGGCTGTATTCGCATTGGCTAAATCTTGTGTCAATTCATACTGAGCAGTAAATTTTGCTTCTGATTCTTTTCTTTCTGAAATATCAATGAAAGTCCCTGACATTCGAGTAGGAATACCTTGTTTGTTCCATAATGCAAGTCCAGATGCTTGAATCCAGCGATAATCGCCTGATTTTGTCATTAATCGATATTCTATAGCAAATGGGACACGATTATTCAAGTGTTGGTTGACTGCATCCCACACACGCTTATAATCGTCAGGGTGTAATATCCTGTTAAACATTTCTAATTTATCCGGAAACTCTTCTTCGGTGTAACCCAGCATTTTTTTAAAATTAGGTGAATAATAAACAATATTTGTTTTAGGATCCCAGTCCCATATTCCAACATTACTGCCTTCTGTTGTTAGCTTGAAACGTTCTTCACTTATTTGCAATTCTTTTGCCATTAAAAGCTGTTTTCGTCTGAGAATATTACCTTGGTATAAATGATAATTTAATAATATTAAACTGGTAAAGAATAATAATCCACTCAATCCGATAGAAAAAATATACAATATATTACTTAGTTTTAAATGATAAGATGAATTCATCAGACGTATGTTTAATAATTTTAATTCTTCATTATTTATGTCAGTGAGATATTGTTTAATATTTTTATTTATTGTTAAAAATTCTACACTTGTTGACATTTTTATGCCCTCAGCGATTTTATTATGGGCATCAGAAAAATTAATTTTATTCAACAAATCAATCCATTGATCAAGTTCTATCTCTAATTTTTTAATCCTTAATTGTTGTGATGGATTGTCTGTAGTGAGAGTTTTTGAAATACCAAGATTTTTGTGAATAGCGAACACTATATTTGAAATGCTTTCAGTTCCAGGAAAAAGCAGATTATACCTTGTTCTACTTTCTGCATCAAGAACTGATATTAGGGTTTTATTATTTGCTGCTATGACATCGCGTGTATGAAGAACCCATCTATTGGACCTAGCCAAGTCTTGTATTTCTAAATATGAGACAATACTACTGCCTATTAAAAATAGCAGACCAATTAATAGCGATACGTTAATTAAGGCTCTTTGTGAAAAATATTTCATAGCAGGCCTCGCTTCCCTAACCACTCATGCCTATATTTCTATTTTACAACTATAAGTGACTATATAGTTGAATGTTTCTCCAATTGGATAGCTAAATAGCGGTTATATTCGTATTGTACAATTTATATTCAGTTCATATGCGATAATTTTGAGTAAACAGCAAACTTATAAAGAGGTGGAAAATCAATCACTTCAAGAAGATGATAATCCCGAAAGCAGTTTTTAAAGGAATCATTATAAGAAAATAACATGATATAGTCGGGTGGAATATTAAAAAAATAGCCTTGTTTTCTTATATCTACGAATACAATGGTTGGATTATGCCTTCTAAAATCGCTTAAGATCGTGTTAATGTAAAAATCCAGGTCTTTTTGGTGTGATTTATAAAATGCCTGATATGTATTTAATTCTTGTGGATTATTCATACCGGGCAGCCAAACCATGCTCCAGAATCGCGAGACATAATTCAATTTTGCGTAATCGATTAAAGGAAATACGACTTCAGATGCTTTAGTAAAGAAATAAACTTTTTCTTTAGAATATGGTTTTATATCAGTAATCATGTGTTGATATAAATTTTTATAATATTGTGAATATCTTAGAGTATCGGCAGTTTTATAAAATGGGTATATAAAAATTAGCATACCAACTGACGCTAAAAATCCATAATAACATTTCGTTTTTGGCAAGAATAATAATAAATTAAGAAATAACATACATATTAATAAAGATAATTGATATTTTCTTAATAAAGTGATAGATAAATAATTATAGAAAACTACATTAATTACAATCGTCACTAAAATAGCGATGAATACTTTTGTCTTATTACTTTGGTTATAACTTATAAAAAGCAATATAGAAAATAGAATAATCAATAATAAAAAAACCATCACGGGATAATTCTCAATGCTAAAAAAAATATATGACATATGTGTATTATAATTATATAAAAGAAATATACAAAATATGACAGTTAAAAACATTTCTGTTTTAGTCATTGATTTTTGCATTATCATCGTAGAAAATAATAATGCATATAATAACAAATCATATGTAAAGAATGGTAACGCATGATAAAGCCATCCTGTTTTTTGCCATAAAAATACCACCCAAAAACCGATGGCTGTAATGAGCAGAAGCGTACTCAACTGTTTATAAGAAGTATATTGATAACGAATCACATAAAATAAAATTAGAAAATATCCATAAATGGATTGATCATTTAATAAGAGTACCCATAAATCTTTTTGATATTTAGGATAGTACATGTGCATAATAAGAGGAATAATAGTGGATATATAATCATAGTTAAATAATAAAATAATTGTAAAATAGTTAAATCCTACTAGATATATTATTATCATTTCTCGGCGTAAGTGGGCGGAAAAACTTTTTCGAGTATAAAGATAATAGATTTCTATCATGAATAAAGGCAAATAAAAATAAAATTTGAGAGCAAAGCCGATACCCGCCATCATACCAATTACAATTTCTGTTAAAGATGAGATAGAACGGTGCTGACATTTTACTCCGGTTAATAAAATATAAGGTGTTATTAATAACAATGATATGTGTTCTCTTTGGCCAAACTCCGACACGGGGATTATCAAAAATAGACTGCAAAGTGTCGCCATCAGTATAAATATCAATAATTTATCATTTTCTGTTATTATTTCTTTTAATAAAATATAACAATAAAACATGGATACGGCGGAAATTAAATAAATATATATTCGTAAAGCCAGTATTTCATTTATATGTAATAAAGATTGCAAAAAAAGCAGAGGAGTATATAAATAAATAATCAAAGGTGGGTTGGTTTCAAAGAAATCATTCGTGTAGCTTCCACCCTTGATCAAACGCTTTGCCGCGGTCATTAACCAGCTGACGTCGGTATTTAATAATAAACCTTCCTGCGCTATCCATGCAAATATGCATACTATCAAAATAGTACTAAAAGATATAATGCGGTTACTATCAGAGTACATTCACTTTAAACCTATCTTGATTTTTCTAGCATAGCGTTGAATTTAAGTATGATTGAGTTCGGAATAAATCGCATCAATAAAATAGTTACTTTATTAAACCACCCTGTCACAATTACACGTTTATTTTTTAATAAACCATCGTAAGCCATTTTTGCCACTGTGTCCGAAGACATGATAGGTAACATGCCACTTACCATGCGTGAATTTTCCATCCCTGCACGTTTTTGGAATGAGGTACGCGTCACTCCGGGACATAATGTAGAGACAGTGATTCCATCTTTTCTATATTCCTCAAAAAGTGCTTCCGAAAGAGACAATACAAAGGCTTTGCTAGCAAAATACATGGCCATGTATGGACCTGGCACGAAAGCCGCGGTTGAGGCAACATTTAAAATCTTTCCGCTTTTTTTTGCAAGCATGTAAGGCAATATTCTATAAGTTAATTTAGTCAAGGCCCTCATATTGACATTAACTATACCATCTACGTCGGATTCATCTAATTCATGAAACTTTTTCATAATGCCATAACCTGCATTATTAATTAAAATATCAAGATCAGATAATTCTTTGGAAAATGTATTACAAATAATATCCACACTGTCCATTTGATTCAGATCAACCGATAGAATTTTAACCTCGCATTGATATTCCTGTAAAAGATTATTTTTTAAGTTCTCTAACTCTAGAGTAGTACGCGCAATCAGTATTAATGAATAGCCATTTTTAGCGAATACTTTCGCAAGGTCCTTACCAATTCCTTTTGAAGCACCTGTTATCAATACGCTCTTTTTCATAAAACTATTTTCCTAAATAATGGGTTGGTGGGATTTTTCATTTATCTTTACGTCACGAAATTTATCAATCAGTGATTTTAAATTTCTATTTTCAATCAGCACACTATCTACTGTTTCTCCATAAGCGATTTCCTCTCGATTAATAGGAGAAGTACGATGCTCTGTTAGCCATTGCATAATAGCATCTCTCTCATATGAATGACCGTCTAGCTTACAAATAACAGGTCTTTCCATGATGACTTGCGTTATAGGACATATGTACTCATACACCGAATCAAAATCGTTTGTTTCCAAAACAGGATTTAATTGCTTGGAATAATACCTTTTTATTTCGTGCAGTGTATCAGATAAATTAGAAATAATACGATATGAATCGGGAGAAATATCACGTAATCCAACTAATTCAGTGACTTTATCACTAATTGTTCTTGCCACTCCAAATAAAAGAATGTATTTACCAATAGAGGGAGTAAATAATGTCGATCCTGCAATCATTGTTCCTCCCAATGTTCCATAATAAATAACTTGATTCGCGGTCTCTCTTTTTTTATCACGGGGTGTCATCAGTATTCTGACTTCGACTTCTCGTATTTTATCTACCACTAACGATAATTCCCGTACTAAATTATAGATATCATTGGAGTCTTCGGATTTAGATTCCGATCCATTGAGATTAAATTCATTAATAATATTATTTATCTCATTTAACAGATCCGATATGACTTTATGTTTTATAAAATCAATAGACCCTTGGCCTTTTAAGTTAGCGGCTTTTTTTAGTTCCGCTTCCTTATAGCGTAATTTAGATAATAAAACTAACGCGGTCTCTAACTGTTTGCACGTTTCAATGCGGGATGGAGGATTTTTATTCCAAAATGTGAGTTTCCTTAACATATATACTTCTCCTTTTTTTATACTATTGTCACTCCTACATAAGCGACTTCGTCATTGCGAGCGCAGCGAAGCAATCCAGAGCTGCTTGAAACTCTGATGCCCCTCTGGATTGCTTCGCTGCGCTCGCAATGACGAAGCCCCTACCCGGGATGACAGTATTTCACCTAAAGACTAATCAATAATTTTTTAACATATGTCCGGTACTCGTCTTTTGATTTCTCACAAGATTCCCCTGATGATTCGACTTCCGTCTTTTTACTAAATAATCCTTGTTTTTTTAACAAATTATGAATTTGTCTATTTGTTTTATTTTGTAAATCAATGCCATGCCATTGCAGTGTGGGGGTTATCATGGGTTTTTTATCTGGAATCTTTTTAGTATGTGTTTTAGGTAGTTCTTTTTTCTCCTCCTCTTCCGCTAGGGAGTTTAATTGAATTGATATCGCTTTTTGTAAATCACTCGATATTTCATTTTTGGAAAGTTCAACTAACTGTTGATGAAATATATTTAATTGTTGCTTAGACATATTGTCAGTCTCGTTTAACATCACCCGTAAGACGGCCAAGGCATGAGTTGTGCTCAAGGTGTCCAACTTCATTACCATATTTGATACAAACGCATATCCTTGACCGGAACTCGCATGATACTGCTTGCTATTACAAATAAATGTAGCAGCGAGATAGGATAAGATGTCAGAGAGGGTTTCCGGCTCTTTTTCCCATTTTTGATAAAATAAATTATATTTTTCTTCACGGGATTTACAACTGGAATTGATCAAAATAAATAAATTATCAATACTATCGGTCATTTGAGTATGTAAAGAGTGATCAAAATCCCTCAATACCATCTTATAAACGTCGGGCTCTTCTAAGCTAGCTAAATATAGCAAACAGGTTTTTTTCAAATTTCTAAATGTTAAATCCTCCCGGTGCAGAGGGTCTCTTATCTCTAACGATTTTTGATGACAATCATGATAGACTTTTAAAAATAAAGGCCTTAATTCTTCAGCCAATGTTTCCACCAGACATTCTCTAGCGTATCGAATAGCGTTGATATCATCCGTGGTTGTCCCCGTGATTTCGCTTAATTCTAACTCATCAGGTAAGAGAAGCATTTTTGAAATAAGACGGCAATCCGCTTTTTTATCATTCAATAAATGTCTGAACACATCGATTATTTCAGGATGGACAGTCACTTTTTTAGTATTTTTATATTCCTCTATTAAACCAACTAATGTATTCGTGAGATATCGACGGCTGGCTTGAAACCGATTATAGGGATCATCATCATATTTCATCAGAATACTATCATCTTCATCCTTTTGTTGATAACTTAATTTTACGGGTGCAGAAAATTCACGCATGAGTGATGGTATCGGTCTTCTTCTTACGTTCTTGAATGTAAATTCATTTTCAGTATCACTGAGTATTAGCACTTTTTCACTTTGTATTTCTTTTCCTTTTTCATCTAATAAGCACATTTTAATAGGAATAGGTAAAGGTTTATTTTCTGGGAAATCAGATGGTGATGTTTGTTTTGCTTTGAGAGTATATGTTTTCTTTTTTGGATCATACTCATCGATTAATTCCAGGGTGGGCGTTCCCGCCTGGGTAAACCAATATATGAATTGAGATAAATCTCTTCCGGATACCTCTTCCAGTGATTTTAAATAATCTTCGATAGTAACCGCATCCCCTCGATGCGTATCAAAATAGTGCTTCATTCCTTGTTGAAAGGTCTCTTTTCCCAGGACATTCTTTAACATTCTAAAGATTTCCGCTCCTTTGCTATATATACTCGATACGGCATTTTCTTGGAAATTTTCATATTTTATGAAGGAGTCAGGCCTTGCCGGATACTCGTCCTCCTTAAATTGAATATTTTTCATCTGATCTACAGTATCAATACGATAGGATCTTGAAAACGTATCTTCCATGAATGATTGCTCTCTAAAAGTGGTCAATCCTTCTTTGACACAAATTTGAAACCAGTCTCGGATAGTGACACGGTTCCCGCTCCAATGGTGAAAGTATTCATGTGCAACCACGGATTCTGAAAATTTCAAATTATGTTCGGGTGTTGAATCAGGCATGGATAAAAGGTAGGACTCACCAAAAATATTCATTCCTGTGTTTTCATCAGCAGCAGGATCAAAATCTCTTACGCCAATCAATTTATATTCATTGAGATCACACTCACGTCCATACGTATTTTCATCCCATCGCATCGCTTTTTTTAACGTATTCATTGCAATAGCGCATTTTTCTTTCTTGCCTTTATCAACGTATATTTTTAACGCGATCTTCCGTCCCTTATTCGTCTCATACGTATCTTCAAAACAGTCAAAATCACCTGCGACTATAGCAAATAGATAACTGGGTTTTTTGATAGGATCACTCCATGTCACCCAGTGCTTTCCGTTTTTTAATTTCCCTTTTGCTGCAAGACTTCCGTTGGATATCAAGATAGGATACTGACTTTCTTTAGCCACGATCGTTGTTTTATAGGTCGATTGTACATCCGGTCTATCAATAAAATAGGTGATTTTGCTAAATCCATCGGGTTCGCAGAGTGTGCAAAATTTACTTTTTGTTATATATAAACCTTCCAGGCTTTTATTTTTTTTGGGATTAAGATGGTTTTTGATAGTCAGTTTAAATGACTTGGGCGCGTCTTTTATGGTGAGTGTGCTGCTAGTGACTGTATAGTCTGACGAATTTAATTCTTTTTCATTTATTTTAATGGAATCTAAATTTAATTGAATACCATTTAACATGAGCTCATTTTGTGTTTTTTTTGCGTCTGGATTTTTTCTAATCGTCATTTCAGATTTTATTGTGGTATTTTTTTCATCAAGATCAAAACGAAGAACAGTACTGTCAATAATATAGTTAGACATTTTGTAATTGCTTAAATAAATTCTTTTATCACGCTTCCGTTGCATAGAAATATTCCTTTAAATGATGATGTTTATCCGTAAGAGTTTGCGATATCCTATCGCATGTATATCATAATGCATTTATCTTAAGGAAATATTAAAATTATTCATGAGCTTGCAATAATACACCCTGTGGTATTTAATGCAGTGTTATACTATAAATATAGAGATGAGAGGAGTTATTATAATGATATGGGTTATCACCATTAATTCAAATATATGTCGTATTTATAGTTGCAAGAATCGTCATCAACTCACTCTAATAAATGAAATCAATCACCCAGAAAATAGATTAAGAGATATAGAATTAACATCAGATAAACCGGGCCGTTACAGTGCTGGAATTTCAAAGCGCGGAGGCGCTTATTCACAAGAAACCGATCCTAAAGAAATCAAAATAAATGAATTTATACGACAAATTGCAAAAGAACTTGATCTGGCACGAAAGAGAAATGACTACACTCACCTCATTCTTATTTCGGACGATCATACAGGGGGTCTATTATTTCAATATATCAATAAAAATGTTAAAGCTATGGTTAAAAATAATATACATAAAGATTTATTGCATTTATCAAAGCGTGAGTTAGAAGATTTTTTAAAAATTCACGCCCAATATCCAGGTTAAAGATATGTGAATATGGCTAAGTGGTTGCTGTTGCGAAATAACAAATTTCACCCACTTTGTCATTCCCGCGAAAGCGGGAATCAATTCATAATGGATCCCCGCCTTCGCGGGGATGACAGTGTTTTGTGCCAATTTTAATTTCGAGACACCAACTAAGTGGTTCCAGTTGCGACAAATGTGGTGCTAACTGTGCCATTAGTTATTACACAAACAGTCGTTATAAGGGGAGCGACTGCTTGTGAAGTAATGGCATACGCCCCAGCAGGTAAGGTACCCCCTGCTAATGCACCTGCCATATTCAAACAATTTGAAATAACAACGCCTTTGGTTGAGTTTTCGACCCTAGCAGCATAATTGATTGTATTAGCAGCAGACAATGCAGCAGCAACACCTGCAACTGCTGCAGTCCGAGCATCGCGTGACAGGTCTATAAACTGAGGAATAGCAACCGCTGCCATAATACCCAAAATAACAATGACAATAACCAACTCTATTAGAGTGAAGCCTTGTTTGTCATTAAACTTATGCACATGCTATACCTTGTTTACAACTAGGTTGTACCCGTAGCAAGGAAAGTCGTGCTCAGCGTTCCATTGGTTAATGTACATGTAACCGATGAACCTACAGTAACAGCCGTTGAACTAATAACATATGCGGCACTAGGTAATGTATTCCCTGCCAATGCGCTAGCCAGGTTGGTACAATTTGAAACAGCAATCCCTTTTGATGAATTTTCAGCTCTAGTAGCATAATTAATTGAATTAGCCGAAGATAACGCACCTGCAACACCGGCCAGCGCGGCATTCTTGGCGTCCTGTGATAGATCGATAAATTGTGGAATAGCAACCGCTGCAAGAATACCTAAAATAACGATGACAATAACTAATTCGATTAACGTAAAACCCGAGTACTTCTTGTACATAAATGAATCTCCTTATGATAAGTTTAAGATTAAAATTAACCTTTAATTGTGCTTAACTAATTTTACCATACTCCATATCGGCATATAAACAGCTAATGCTAATAATAGTACCATACATGCCACCAGAATGAGAAGTAATGGTTCAATGAGATCGATTAAATGCTTTAAGTCATAATCCACTTCCCGTTGATAATAGCGCGCAATTTCTTTTAACATCGGTCCTAATTCACCCGTTTGTTCACTTATTGCTAACATTTGTAACTCTAAATTGGTAAATAATTTACAAGATGAGGCTGCTTGTAAAATACTACTCCCGCGCTGAATCGCATCACGCATTAGATCGACTTCTTTGCGGGCATACGCATTCGTAATGGCCTGCGATACTAATACAAGTCCCTCATTGATAGGTATACCTGAGTTTGCGATAATAGAAAACGTTTCTGCAAAACGCAACAGTATCATTCGCTGTATTAAAGAACCAAATACCGGTATTTTTAATTGAAATCGATCCCAGCGATACCTTCCCTCTACTGTTTTTAAATAACGCTGAAGCCCAAATCCAATAAGAAATAGAAGAAGTACGATATAAACCCAATGGGTTAATATGAAATTGGACATTCCAATGAGTAATACCGTAATTAATGGCAACTTAATGCCTGCTTTGCTATAGACGCCAGCAAATACGGGGATCACAAAAATATTAATGATAACAATCCCTGCCACAATGGCGGTTATTACGAATGTAGGATACCGTGTTGCTGATTTTATGCGTTTTGATGTACTTTCATCCAATTCCAAATATTCGGTCAAATTAAAGAAAACCTTATCTAATTGACCTGTATCTTGTCCAATTCGAACCATAGAAACAATCAATGGAGTAAAAACCTCAGGATA
>Ga0207020_1148_pt1 | contig 13303 bp, 17 predicted proteins | sample Alteio_BWMinCont_48_FD_153500 | JGI IMG/M metagenome (GOLD analysis project Ga0207020, IMG submission 153500) | Enriched cells from forest soil in Barre Woods Harvard Forest LTER site, Petersham, Massachusetts, United States -... | ecosystem: Environmental > Terrestrial > Soil > Temperate forest >... | reverse complement strand
GAGAACGATGCGAAGGAGCATTAGAAGTCGTTAGAAAACACCACCCCTAATTTACCTTATCTTCAATAGTGTACGAACGGTATTCTTCACTTCATCTAAATTGAATGGTTTTTTGATATAATCATCGGCACCGACTTCAAATCCACGGCGCACATCAAATTCACTTGTTTTTGCAGAAATAAAGACCAATGGAATCTTCTTAAGGTCATCATTTTCCTTTAAAAGTTTACAAAGCTCAAAACCGTTAATCCAAGGGAGCCCGATATCTAAAACGATCAACTCTAAAGGGCCTTCGTCCAAGACTTGAGAGAGCTGGGTTCCGTCGGCGGCCACTAGCACCCTATAACCCTCCCCTTCAAATATTCTTTTGAGAGCCTGACGCATGGTCTCGTCATCATCGACAACGAGAATAGTTTTAGGTTCGTCGCGCTTTTTAAGATTCCGATAATCATCTAAGGAGACGACTTTCTCCTTAGTGATTTTTTCTTTAGTCATTTTTTCGATTTTATCCACCAGCTTCTTAGTGCTGACAGATCTATTTGGACCCCGTGACATCTTCTCCCCCACCCCTATCTTTTAATTATAAAGATCCGTGGAAGAAGGTCACAAGTTCAAACTAGAAAAAAAGGTCGAGTCCAGGACGAGAACTCGCCTAGCCCTCTTGGGCTTCCAAAAAACGTTCAGCCTCCAGAGCAGCCATACAGCCAGTTCCCGCAGCCGTTACAGCCTGTCTATAAACATGATCTTGAACATCACCGGCTGCAAACACCCCTGGGATATTGGTCTTAGTGGTACCGGCCTGGGTTACAATATAACCTGTCTCATTTAATTCTAGGAACTCGGCAAAAATATCCGTATTAGGTTTATGACCGATAGCCACGAAGTACCCCTGACAGCTTAGTTCAGATCTTTCATTTGTTTTCAAATTGTTAAGCTTAACCCCCGTCACCCCTTTTTCACCTACAACCTCATCCACTACTGTATTAAAAAGAACTTTGATCTTAGGGTTGCTCAGGACCCGTTGTTGCATGATCTTACTGGCGCGAAACTCACCTCGCCTATGTGCGAGGTAAACCTGCCTTGCAAATCGGGTTAAAAAACTAGATTCTTCCATAGCCGTATCGCCCCCGCCCACAACAACAACGTCCTGATTTTTAAAAAACGCTCCGTCGCATGTTGCACATGCTGAAACCCCTTTACCCATAAGTTTTTTTTCACCTTTGACGTCCGTCCATTTAGCGCTAGCACCGGTCGTGATGATCACCGTTTGCGTTTCGTACAATTTGTCCTCGCACCATACTTTAAAAGGGCGATTAGAAAAATCGACCTTTGTGACGTTCTTTGTGATAAATCTCGTTTCAAATCGTTCGGCTTGTTTACGCATCACCTCCATCAACTCAGGCCCCGTGATCGCTTTCTCGAAACCCGGGAAGTTCTCTACATCGGAGGTAATCATTAACTGGCCACCGGGAGTAAGTCCTTCAAAAAGCAATGGCTTTAAATTGGCCCTCGCCGCATAAATAGCGGCGGTATATCCAGCAGGACCCGAACCAATAATAATGACGCTTTCCATTGTTACTCCTTAATTTAGCACGCGATGCCAAGGGCCGTCTTTTTTTTAGCCAACGCAGCAGAGCTTGGGCGGCGGTCTCAGGTGACATCAATTTCGATCCATCATGCCTAACTTTTGCGTTCAAAGGTAGCATTTTGGTATCCATATATCCTGGAGAAAATAACCAAACTTTACTTTTGTTTTCTTGAAGCTCGGTCTGCAACGAACTCACCAAACCATAAAGCCCCGCCTTACCCGCAGCATAACTTGAGGCCAAAGGGTCGGGGTTCTGCTCTGCTATCCGACTTCCCACAACAACAAATTTTCCATCACTCTTTGCCTCCTTTCGAGACACCAGCCAGTGATAAATGAGGAGGGCAGGAGCCACCAAATTCAACTGCAAGGCCCAATGGTGATCCTTCCATTCCTTCGAAGTAAAATCGCCAAAAGGTCCACCACCAGAACAATAAATAACCAGATCAAAGCCTTGAGACTGGAGCAAACCGGCGGCTTTAAGTTGGTCATCAACCTTAGTTAAGTCAAGAGGATGAGCTTTAGACCTCCTCGAACTTTCGTGAAGCTCCAAATCTTTAAAATGAGCGGGGGCATACTCCAAAATTGCGCCGCCCAGTCCTCCGCTTCCTCCAAATATCATAGCCTTTTTAAACATCGTCCCTTTCATAGCAGATCAAGGATTGAGGGAACACAGTTTTTTAGTTAGGCTATCTAAACCATGCCACGCATCACTTTTTCTGACGCCACTTACATTGATGTCCCTCCTGGGGCTAACCTTATGTCTTCAATAATTAAAGCGGGTCGCCCCATAGGAAACTCCTGCAGCGCCATAGGAATTTGCGCCAAATGCGGCATAACGGTCATCGCCGGAATGGAGAACCTCTCTAAACCTAATCCGATTGAAAGAAAGCTCTTAGAGCGAGAAAAACTTCCTGCTGATTCTAGAATTTCATGTCAAGTGAAGGTCCTGGGACCCGTAACAGTCACAACCAGTTATTGGTAGGTTTGAAGTCTCATAAAATAAATAGGTAGGCCTTTGGAAATAAATATTTTTTCAAAACTTGTCAAAAAATTTTCTTTTGCCCATTCCGACTGATGCAAGTTTCGGGTGTCTCCCAAAATTTTATAAGAGGTTTTCTTAACTTCGCCTAAGACAAAATCAAAATAGTCTTCAGAATCCGTTTTGAAATCAACAAACTGACCCGGTTTTTGCAAAACATTAAGCTTATTAAGAAAACTGCTGTTTATAAGTCTATTTTTCTTCTGTCTCTTTTTAGGCCAGGGATCCGGAAAGTAAATAAAAATCTTACTCAATTCCTGAGGGGCAAACAGGGCATCTAGGTATCCCGCGTGAAACCTGATCCCCCGACCATTATGCAGATTTTTATTCTTAATCCTCCGCACGGTTTGAACAAGGGGCTTATATTTCAATTCGATTCCAAGCAGGTTTCTATCTGGATTTTTTTCGACCTGTTCGGCAAAGAAGAACCCATTGCCGCACCCGATCTCTAGATCCAGGGGTTGCTCCGGTTTCTCAAACACATTATTCCATTTGCCCTTAAGATTGATGGCCTCTTCTTCAAGGTAAATCCAATTTTTAAAGTCGGGGAGCATTTTAATATAGAGATTGGGAAAGGGCACATTCTTCGTTAACCCCCAAGCTCGACCCACAGGTTCAATTGTACCGGCCTTATAGTTTTCACGGGTTGGAAGAATTGACATCGCTCAATATTTATCAAATCTTCTTTAAATTCTCGATCGTTTTGTATATTTTGAAAAAATTATCAGAGACGATCTTATCCACTCGATCTATTTCAGTTTCCACCGCCTCTATAAAACCATCAATGTGTTCTCGACCCCTTTGAAGCTGTTCCCACAACGCAGGATCAACCCGGAGCTCTGGCTGTTTTAAAGATTTTGAATATTCGACAAATGTAGACGGAGTTACATTGGCCGCCCAACCGTAATCGGATATTCTTTGGAATTCCTTCACGGCCTTTTCCCACTGACCTCGCTGAGCAAACTGGTGGACAAGTCGAAGCGTTTTCAAATCCAAGGCTAAATCAGACAAATTTTCAGGTTGGTAGATAGCTTTAAATTGAACCGCTAGTTCCGGTCGAATTTTGGCGAGCGAGTCCAATGATTTGAGATCAGTTTTATACTCACTCAAAAGTTCTTTATCTACTACACCCGCAAAATTAATAACGTCACTCGAGGCTCTTTTCAGTATGGCCCCGTCACTGTGTTGGATTGGATTTTTATCGCGCCTAATCCACTCTTTGACAAACTGATCCAGTTTGAAAGTTCTGTTGTCAATTCTTAAACTTGAAGTCGCTTGTTCGGTCAATTCGTGGTCGTCGGCCGCAAAACCAAAGATTGTCCCATTAACTTTTTGTTCAGGTGAATGTTTAGCCCAGTTTATAACTCCAAGTAAGTCGGCCACGGCGCTACAGTCTTGGTCGTCGGCAGTAACAGCGACGCGTAGAGAGCCCTCACCCTTTTTCACGGTGATCCAGTTTTGCGTCCTTACTTTTGGGAAGTCCGCTCTGATTTTTATTGCAGCCGTTACATCACTTTCTTTGATTTTTTTCTTGAGATCATGGCTAAGGGCTTCTGAAATTTCGATTATAGGCAATACGCTAAAAGCGCCGGGTGGATCCAAACTTACTTTATTTTTCCCGTAAACGACCAATCCCAGCCCTTTATGAAATTTTACTTCCATACTCATGGCCACAAGACTTGGAATTAAGTCAGAACGCTCCACAAGCCAAATTTTATTTTCAAGATCTAAGCGCCCATTCAAATCCTTTAGCGTTCCCCTTCCTACGTCCACGAGGGAAGCGCTTAGCGTCTCTCCATCCCCCACATTCGAGAAGTTGACCTTGTGGTCATTCACGATCCCGAATGTTCCCGGGCTCACGCTCTCTAGTCTGGAATCCACTTCCTCACCATTAATTTTAAATAGAATTGAACCTCGATCCCAGATTTGCTCTACGTGTTTGATTGTGGCAACGTCTGTTTCTGCTACCTTCTTCACTTCGCTTAAAAGCCATTCTGAGTAGGTCGATTGCGGAATTTTATTTTTGGCACAAAGACTAGCTTCATTTAAAACAAAATCTTCATCAAACTCTTGAAGTTCGCCATAGGCAAGGAGTGGGGCTTTCAAAGAAAGCAAAAGATAAATCCAAAAAAACGAGAAACTGATCATAAGGAAATGATGACTAAATCTAAGAACTTTTGCAATGTGTGAAAATCAGAGAGAAGTTTCTCGGACCGTCAAATACTTGGGCTTGTTGAAAAACTATTCCGCAGGGAATTAAAAAGGCCCCGCCATAGCGAGGCCCTTTTAAATTACATTGTTTTATCTTCAGTGGCGGCTTTCTTCTTTGAGTGTTTACCTTTTTTAGCAGTCTTGGGTGAGGCTTTGACGGCATCACCTTTAGCGGTATCAGTCGCGGTGCTATCGGTCTTGGTCTTGGTGGCTTCATTGCCGGTGGTGGCGCCAGTAGGTGCATCTTCGCCAAAGGCAAGTGCGCCAAACGCAAGTACGGCCATAACAACTATAATTTTCTTCACGATAATCTCCTTTTAAAATTCGTTTACGTTTCTTTCTCCACGAAGTGTCATTAATCACTGGGCTTTTGTCAAGAAAAGTTCAACTGAGAGTTTGCATAACGCAGAAAGTCAATATATGATTTATACCAGTTCCAATTAATTCACGCCTTCGATTGCGAAGAGATTTTGGCTTTTAGCGAGGCGCGACGACGCGCGCTAGCAGTGGCGCAGTTTTTAAGAATCTTTGGAGGGGGACTCTATGGCCAATGAAAAAGAAATTAAAAAAGAGGGTGAAGGAAAATCCACAATAGTCGACGATTTTAGAAAAAAACTTAGAAATCGTGAGGAACTTAAAGCAACGGTAGCCGAAGGCCTCAAAAGCGCGAACAGCCGTATCCGGTCTCTAGCCGTAAAAGCAGCTTTCAAACTTGGAGATCATTCTTTTATAAAGCAGAATGTCCTGAATCTGATAAATAGCGAGAAAAGTAAAAAAGTTTTAAGAGCTTTATCCGATAGAATAACCAGACGAGAACTCTACAAAAAGGTCCGAGCTTCTAAAGTGGTCAAAGTTTTTGGAAAGAAAAAACCCACTGGAGGGGACGCTGCAGTTGCTCCAAGCGAAACCAAAACCCCCTAAATGTCTCAAAAGGAGTTTAGGGGAGATTTACCCATACCTCATTTTAATTCTAATTTGGAGCCTTTTTAGCGGTCCAGGAAAAGCTTCTCCGTGGCCGGACGCTCCTTGGCTTAACCGAGTTCCTCAAAATAATGCACCGTTTTCAGTCATCGCCTTTGTCAGCCCCTACGAACTGCAGCTCTACCGGGTTATGAACATTTGGAGACGACTGGAGAAAAATTATGGATATCTTCAGGTTAATTTTCTGATCGTAACCATGGCTGAACAAAATTTACCCCTGAGCGAAGAAGTTGTTCGAAATATACTTAAGGAATACAACTACACTCTGCCCGTTCTCGTTGACCAGAGCGCCTCATTTTCAAAAGCTTGGCATGCCTACGTGAGCCCTACCGTTAGCCTGGTATCGAAAGACGGTCGAGTCACCAACTTTGAAGGTGGTAATCTCGATCCAGCTCTCCTTGAAAAATCCATCCAAAAAGCTTTAAAGGACATCCCTGCTGTTGCCCTTCCCCCGAAAGAGTATACTAGCGAGAGTGAGGCCAAACCCTGCGGACATAATCATACTATTTTTGTTGGCAATAGATTTGGCAAAGCTTGGAGCCCAGAGGTTTTCACGGCTAACGGACCGTGGATTTCCCATCCTCTTTGGCTTGAAAGTGGGGGCAAGGAAAAAGTCCAATTGGACCTCATGACTTCAAAAAACAAAATCGGAATCCTGGCCGAATCCAAACCAGGAAGGAGTTCTCGAATAAACCTATTTCTTGATGGGCAGAAGGTGCCTCTAAACTTAAGAGGGAGAGATGTTCAAGAAGATAAGGGAAATACTTTTGTATCGGTTCAAGGGCTTAAAATGTACGAAGCGATTTCTCATAGTATGAATCTCAAAGAAGCGGGTCAAAAACTTACACTCACTACCGATTCGGGTGGACTCAAACTTCGGGCCCTTGAAACTTTACCTAACTGTTTAGAATCTGACTGAGAAACTCTTCCAAAAGCTGGGGTACATCTTCAAATAAAACACTACTATATTGCTTATGGGTGGGTTCAAAAGAAATAACGGTCCCATCTGTAGGACAATAGCTTTGGCACTTGGTTCGCGTCACCCATATCTCTTGGGTTAGTCCGCGCTTCTTTATTTCTTCTCGAAGCCAAAGGACGCATTTTTCCCCCTCACCTTTAAGACACTGGGCTTTTTCGGGTGCCTTTTCATTTACACAGACAAAGATGCGACCTCTCGGAGAGTGTTCAAGCTTCACTTTATATACTCCTTCTGGTACATAGATAAACTATGTCGCCGACTGAGTTGCAAAGAAAAATAGAAACCTCCCTCAAAGGTTCTACAGCCCACGTAAAAGATCTCACCGGAACAGCTGATCACTACCAGGTTATTGTGATATCCCCGGAATTTGAGGGTAAATCCATGATCCTCCAACATCGAATGGTGAAGTCCGTTTTTGAGGGGGACATTGCCTCTGGCGAAGTTCATGCACTTTCACTAAAAACATTTACGCCCCAAGAGTGGGCCAAAAGAGGTACAAATGTCTGATCTTAAGGCGAAAATTGAAGACCAGGTTAAGACCAATAAAATTGTTATATATATGAAGGGGACCCAAGACTTCCCACAGTGCGGGTTTTCAGCCCAAGCCGTGCAGGTTCTTAAGACTACGAAAGCCCCCATCTTTTCTGTGGACGTGCTTTCTGACGACCCTCTTTGGGGGGCTCTTGAAGAATATACCCAATGGCCTACAGTGCCTCAGATCTTTATAAACGGTGAGTTTATAGGGGGTTGCGATATCGTCACTGAGCTCTATGAGAGGGGTGAACTCCAGAAACTGGTCGAGAAAAAGTAATAATTATGGTAGTTTGTAAGTATGGATGAAGTTGAAGTGTCTCTAGAATTTACCCCCAACCCGAACTCTTTGAAATTCCTCGTTAATCAGACTTTACTTGAAAAAGGAGCTCTCAATTACAAAAACGCTGAAGAAGCGAGCTATTCTCCTTTGGCCAAGAAACTCTTTCAAGTCTCGGGAATCGTTGGCGTTATGATTGGACGTAATTTTGTTACCATCACCAAAGGTGAAAGTGGAGATTGGGATCAAATCCATCAATCCACAGTAGATACCATCAAGGACCACTTAAAGAGTGGTGAGAAAATTGTTGAAGGTGAAGTCTCGTCGGCACCGACCAACCACACTTCTGCCACCGGCGAAGTAGAATCTAAGATTCGTCAGGTTCTCGACGATGAAATTAGGCCAGCGGTTGCTATGGACGGAGGCGATATCACTTTTGATAAATATGTAGACGGCGTTGTCTACCTTTTTCTCCAGGGCTCTTGCTCAGGATGCCCAAGCTCGGCGATGACTTTGAAAATGGGTATAGAAGGTCGTCTAAAAGAACTTGTCCCTGAAATTAAAGAAGTCGTAGCTATTTAAAAAAATCCAATTTTGGTTGGCCCAGGAATATCTGTGACGGTTGAAAAAACCGAGGTGGCACACGTGCCTGTTGCTAAACCAAAGCTTGAACTTTCTAAGACGTAAACCTCGCTATTCGCTGAATCAGTAACGTAAATTTGTTTGTTTAACGACGAATAAGCCACTCCTCCCAAACTCAAACCCGAGCCACAACTATAGGTTGAAAGATCAATGGTATTGACGAGGGCCCCGGACTGAGCATCTAGGGCGATCACCCGAGAGTTACCGACCACGATGATAGTCCCATCGCCAGAATCATAGACGAAGTCAGTGGGAGAAGTGATCCCAGTAGTGGCAAATGTTGAAAGGGAAAGACTGCCAGAAACAAGGTAAGTGGGACTTGTCGCCAAGCTAATGTAAATCACCGACGGACCACATAGCAGGTAGGCTTGGGAACCGTTTGAACTCACCTGAATGGGTCCCACTAGGGCGGCTGTACTACAAGGAGTCGAACCGCTCACCAACGGAAGATTAGTTTTATTTCCCATGGCGAAGATAGAATTACCGTTTGTGGCATCCATAAAATAAAGACTTCCCGCAGAAGTCTCGCTGATCGCCACGAGATTTTTTGCCACATTGACGAAGTTAGCACTTAACCCCGAAGGCGCTGCAAAAATGGAATTAGTTGCGCTGTTCCCAATACCATAAGCTGGCTTTGTAGAGCTGAGGTAGGTGACCACATCATTAGCGGGGTCGGCGACATAAAGTAGTTTATTGGACGAACTATAACCCACGCCCGTAGAGTTCCCGGGCGACTGTAGTTTCATTTCAGATGGACCTAGAGACCCGAATTCAAACCCCGTCGTTCCGCTGAAATAGAAAACCCAGTTCCCTTGAGTAGAGTTATTTGTCCCAAAAAAGAAGACTCCAGTCACCGGATCTTGGGCGAAGGGTTGATTCCCGCCCCAAAAATTCCCCAGTGAAAAGATGGACGCGCTTTGGCTCCCAAACCCATATCCGCCCGTGGTTTTGTAAAAACCCACGGTAGAGCCGTTCGTGACATGAATAAGTCCTGGGGCATTAACGGCATTGTAAGAAGAACTGGTTGGAGTTCGACCTCCACAATGGGAAATAGCCAAAAATACAAAAACGATCATTAAAAATGTAGAAATCATTAAGGCCTTTTTCAACAGATCACGCCTATTTATTCTTCATCAAGTTCAGTGCCGATCCCGCTTTGAACCACTGAATCTGTTCTGAGTTAAAAGAGTGCTTCAGCCTTATCTTCTCTTCTGAATTATCCTCGTGGGTCAAAACCATTTCTAATTCTTTACCGGGGCTAAAATTCTTGAGTCCGAGAATGCTGATTTTATCTCCCTCTTTAACTTTGTCGTAGTCTGTGGGATTCACAAAAGTCAGCGCAAGCACACCCTGTTTTTTAAGGTTAGTCTCGTGGATCCTGGCAAAACTCTTAGTGACAATGGCTGCGGCCCCAAGAAATCTTGGGGACATAGCCGCGTGTTCACGACTACTTCCTTCACCGTAATTCTCGTCGCCCACAACAACCCAGCGAAGATTTTTACTCTTATATTCTCTAGCGACCTCAGGTACGGGCTTACCATTAATTTTTCCAATCTCTCCAGAGAAAGCATTTGTGGCTCCAACAAACATATTGTTACTTATGTTGTCTAGGTGCCCACGAAAACGGAGCCATGGTCCGGCCGGCGAAATATGATCGGTGGTGCACTTCCCTTTAGCTTTTAAAAGAAGGGGGATCTTTACAAAATCTGCCCCATCCCAGGGCTTAAACGGCTCCAAAAGTTGAAGCCTCTCACTTTTGGGATTTACGGCCACGGTCACCTTTGAAGAGTCTTCAGCGGGGGGAAGATAACCAAGGTCCCCAGTGGCATAACCTTTCTCCGGAAGTTCAGGGCCCTCAGGATCTGAGAATTTAATGGTTGAACCATTGACTTTGAGTTCGTCTTTCAGAGGATTAAAGCTCAGCCTGCCTGCTAGACCCAATGCCATAACAATATCAGGGCTCGCCAGAAAAGAAAGCGTTTCAGGGTTAGAATCATTTCGTCCACGAAAGTTTCTGTTAAAAGAAGAGAGAATGGAGTTTTTCGTACCCTCTTTAATGTCGTCTCTCTTCCATTGACCGATACAGGGACCACAGGCATTGGCTAGAACCGTCGCACCAACGGAGTTGAGCACCGCCATTTGACCATCCCTTTTTATCGTAAGGTGAATCTGTTCTGAACCCGGCGACACCAAAAAGGGTTGAGACATTTTAATTCCCTTGTCTAAAGCTTCTTTGGCAATATGAGTGGCACGGCTTATATCTTCATAAGAGGAATTAGTGCAGCTCCCGATGAGGGCCGCCGAAAGCTTATCAGGGTATCCCTTCTCTTTAATCTCAGCCGCAAATTTAGAAATTGGTCTTGCCACATCGGGGGAGTGCGGTCCTACGACGTGGGGTTCAAGTTTTGATAAATCGATTTCGACCACTTGATCATAGTATTTCTCAGGACTCTTTTCCACATCACTATCAGCCCTCAGAAATTCCGCGTATCGTTCAGCGAGAGTGGCAATTTTTTCTCTCTTTGTGATCTTAAGGTAGGGGACCATTCGCTTATCAAATGGAAAAACAGACGTCGTTGCACCTAGTTCCGCTCCCATATTTGTGATCGTTCCCTTTCCAGTGCAGCTAATGGATTCCACTCCTGGACCAAAGTACTCAACAATCTTATCGGTGCCTCCCTTGGTGGTGAGAAGGCCACATAGGTAAAGGATGACATCCTTGGCAGAGGTCCAACCGTTCATTTTGCCTTTAAGGTGAACTCCAATAAGTTTTGGCATTTTTACTTCCCACGGCAATCCCGCCATAACATCAGAAGCGTCGGATCCCCCAACTCCAATGGCGAGCATTCCTAAACCACCTGCGTTGGGGGTATGGGAATCGGTCCCAATCATAAGTCCCCCAGGGAAAGCATAATTCTCCAAAACGACCTGGTGAATTATTCCCGCACCCGGCTTCCAAAAACCTAAACCATATTTATTGCATACTGACTGGAGAAAATCGTAAACCTCCTGATTGACGTGTACAGCCACATCAGTGTCTTTGGCTGCCCCCACTCGAGCTTGAATAAGATGATCGCAATGGACCGTCGACGGAACAGCCGTATGGCTGCGGCCGGACTGCATAAATTGGAGTAAGGCCATTTGTGCCGTCGCGTCCTGCATTGCAACTCGGTCAGGCCTTAACAGAACAAAACTTGATCCGCGATTTAACTCTTGGTCAAGGTTGTCTAAATGGCTAAAGATTATTTTTTCAGCCAAAGTTAAACTTTTTTTACCCGTTTTCTTCTTTAACTGAACGAGTTTATCGGCCATAGAGGCGTAGAGTTTTTCCACTTGCTCGGGGGTGGTTTCGATCGTGTTTTTCACAAGGATGCTCCTTTTTTAGAGAGTCTAGCACCCTGGGTATAATTGGCTCAAGTCCTAGTTGGGATCAATTACCTTCATCTTAAAGGTATTGAGGTCGACTGTAATATTGTCTGGTTTAAGGTGGACTCTAAACTCACCTCTTCGAGAGCGAACTATAGCATCATATTTAACAGGAGAAGTGATACTTGAGTGGGCCACTTCGATCTGAACTCGCGGCATAAAATTCTTTAAAAAAGTATTAAGTTGAACTTCGTAACGACGAATAAGTTCACTCCTTACTTTTGGAGAGAAGGCTGAACTTTCAAGAAGTGTCGCCAAACTAGGCCACGGGGAATACTCGACCTTCAAGATTCGGGGGTTTTGAGTGGGATAAGTTTTAGCCACTTCGAATCCTAAATCGATACCAGCAGCAATAGCATCATCCATTTCGTCAAAAGCAATCTCATCCATTTTCTTAATAACTTGTGGGGGACGGGAAGGGTCTACGAGTACCCGTGATTTTTCGTCAAGGAAATATTTATAAACAAGTTGGGTCCCACCCTGTGGGTCTTCAACCAAATAAGGTACCCCCGTTGTGCCCCTATCGCTGAGGATAGAGAAAGTGCAATTTTCTTTGTGTTCAGAGATCAAAAGGAGCTGCAACTCTGTGGGAAGTTGAGAAAACGGTACTGCGGGCCCGCTATGAATATACTTAAGCCGTGACTCACAAAGATTTAAGGAACCAAGCGGAGTCGCCAATAAAGGGCTATCAATTGTCGAAAACATCGACAGAACGGTCATGACCAGGAGGAGATGAGCTCCAAAAGACTTCATTTCAGTTTATTATTTCACCTTATATGCCATAGAGCGCCTTTTTACCTCCGACCGATAAAATCGCCCTTAATTCGACTCGACCTCGCCTACCCCATAGTAGGTCGCTGCTGGATGATGGAACACTATGGCAGAAACGCTAGCTTCGGGATCCATCATGAAGCCTTCGGTTAACTCCACGCCGATATCTTGAGGTGTAAGAACTTTAAATAACTGAGCCTGATCGTCGAGGACGGGGCAAGCGGGATAGCCAAAGGAATATCTCTTCCCCCTATACTTGGCTTGGAACCTTTCTAACATCGTTAGCCCCAACGGATCAGCAAAACCCCACATGCTTCGGATCTGGCTATGGAGGTGTTCGGCGAAAGCTTCGGCGGTCTCAAGGGCGAGGGCCTGGAGAACATGGCTCTTTAAATATTCACCATTATTTTTTAGTCTTTCGGCCCAAGGACGAATTCCCTCTCCAGCACTCACTACAAACATGCAAACATTATCGGGAGTCGGAGCTCCTAAAGGATTCAAATAGTCAGAAAGACAAAGGCCATTGGGCTTTGGCTGTCTTGGAAAATCAAAACTCACCAAGGGTTTGGGTGACAACGCAGGTTCCGCCGGAGCTCGGCGAAGTCTTTGGGCCTCCTCGAAAGAATAAATGAACGTGTGATTTCCATCGCTAGCAGCCTCAAAAAATTGAAAGACCGCCTTAGCTTTAAAACCTTTAGCCTTCCATTCTTTTTGTAGTTCTCTTACAAGTTCCGCAAGCTCGATGACCTTTTTACCCTCTTCAGTCTCCTTAAGGGTTCGAAGGTCTCCTGCTTCCAAGAGTTTGACCAAAGCCCCCTTAACCCCCAGATGCCGCTTTGACTGAAAATTTCACCC
>Ga0207020_1122_pt1 | contig 13321 bp, 14 predicted proteins | sample Alteio_BWMinCont_48_FD_153500 | JGI IMG/M metagenome (GOLD analysis project Ga0207020, IMG submission 153500) | Enriched cells from forest soil in Barre Woods Harvard Forest LTER site, Petersham, Massachusetts, United States -... | ecosystem: Environmental > Terrestrial > Soil > Temperate forest >... | reverse complement strand
GTCATAAATTTTACGCACCATCAGCGAATCCTGCTGAGCCTGTGCGGCAGAAAAAGCGATAAATAAAGCAAAGCAAATGAGGAAAGTTACGGGTTCGACCGTGTATTCCTACAACCCGTAATGGTACCGCATTGGGAACGCGGCGCAAAAGAGCAGGGTTATATTATTGATGGTAATAAAAAAATCCCGGTAGCAATTTGCGCATTGGGTATGTCTGTAGCAACACCGGCCAATGGTGTTACCGCCGATATAATTGAAGTGAAAAGCCTGGAAGAGTTAGCTACGTTGGGCGAAAAGATAATAAAAGGTAAGATAGTTTTCTTTAACCGTCCGTTCGATCAGCGCTTTATTCAAACACTACGGGCTTATGGCGCAGCCGGCGATCAACGCTTTGGCGGCCCGGCTGCTGCCGCTAAATACGGCGCCGTTGGTGCGATCGTTCGGTCGCTTACCGAATCAAATGACGATTTTCCGCATACCGGCGCAACAGACTATGCTGATGGTGTGCCCAAAATTCCGGCTGCCGCTATATCCACCAAAGCTGCCGACAAACTGAGTGCCCTATTGAAAATGCGCAAGCTGCCGCAGGTGAAATTTTACTTTAAACAAAACTGTCGCCAGCTGCCCGATGCACCGTCGTTCAACGTGGTTGGTGAAATGAAGGGAACTGAAAATCCTAATCAATTTATAACCTTTGGCGGACACCTCGACTCATGGGACTTGGCCGAAGGAGCACACGATGATGGCACAGGTGTAGTACAGTCGGTAGAGGCCTTACGCATTTTAAAAACATTGGGCTACCGGCCCAAAAATTCTATTCGGGCTGTGTTTTTTATCAATGAAGAAAATGGTGAAAAGGGGGGCTTAAAATATGCTGAGCTGGCTGCTCAAAACAAAGAGATACATCTCGCTGCTATCGAAAGCGACCTGGGTGGTTTTACCCCGCGGGGATTTACTTTTGATGGCTTATCATCGGCACAATTAAAAAAGATCAACAAAAACTGGAAGGCATTATTTGAACCCTATTATGCCGACAGGCTGGAGGCCGGGGGCAGTGGCAGTGACATCGAGCCACTAAGAAAATACTACGCCAATGCTGCGCTGATCGGTTTTATGCCCGATCCGCAACGCTATTTTGACGTGCACCATACGGCAAATGATGTTTTTGAAAATGTAAATAAACGCGAGTTGGAACTGGGGGCAGCAGCTATAGCATCGTTAGTCTACCTGATTGATGCACATGGCCTGTAAGATCAGTTTGTAGTTTCCCTGCTGTCTTTCTTCATTAATGCGATCAAACCTAATATTGGTCCTACAGCAAGCAAGGCGTAAATGTAGTCTGCATTGGCATCGGTTCGCAAAGCATTAATAAGTTGAATGCTGACGATGGTAATAAAAAAACCGATGCAATTTACGATAGTTAATGCCGTGCCCTTTGATTCGGGCGATGCATTTTGAGCAACGAGGGTAGAAAACATTGGCGAATCGGCAATAACCGCAACACTCCAGGTAAACAGGAATATAATCAATGCGATTATAGAGTGGTTAAACAAAAATAAAGGCGAGGCCATACAGCAGATACACGATAAAATCAATGCAACTGTAGCTGTTTTTTTTGCACCAATAGATTGAGAAATATACCCGCTCAAAACGCATGAAAAACTTCCGTATACTATGATCAGGAAAGAAAATAACGGGACATTAATAGCTGCGCCAGGATAGCGGCTGTTATACGCGCTCAATATTACCGGCACAAATACCCAAAAGGCATATAGCTCCCACATATGCCCAAAATAGCCAAAAGCCGCCGCCCTGAATTTTTCATTTTTAAAGCTTTGTAAAAACAGGTTCAGCTTTATTTTTTGAGCCGGTTTACGATGCGGGCCGTCGGGCACCAATAAAAACATAGCTAAGCCGCCGAGTATCGAAAGTAGCGACGTGGAAAAAATAACATACCGCCAGGGCAAGGCAGCCATCATGCTTTTTAATAAATGCGGAAATGAGGTGCCAATAACTAGGGCGCCAACCAAAAACCCTAATGATTTCCCCAAGCCCTGCTGGTAATGATCCGATGCGATCTTCATGCCCACCGGGTAAATTCCCGCCAGGAAAAAACCGGTCATAAATCTACAAAGCATTAATACGGTTAGGCTTATTCCTGTATAGCTTATAGCCAGGTTAAATATGGCCGCAAGAATCGCGCTGGTTAGAAAAACTAAAACGGGCGAAAACCTGTCGGCTATGCTAAGTAGTGCAAAAACCAGCGTGCCCGCAATAAATCCCGACTGTACAGCACTTGCAAGATAGCCCAAAAAAGTCGGCGCTAAATGAAATTGCCGGGCAATGTCGCCTGTAATGGCATTGCCTGCAAACCATAAAGAAGTGCAAAAAAACTGCGATAGTACAATTACAGGCAAAATCCGCTTCATGAGTTAGCTATGTTTCTTGTCCGTAAGATTAAGAACTTTATTTCAGCTTACAATTCCCTTACCCAAATATTCCGGTAACTCAATGGTTCGCTTTTGTCGCCATGAGCCTGTAATTTAATAGGAGCGGGGCCATGTGATTTGTAGGATGGTTTGCCAATATACAGCGTTGGCCCGGATAAAGTTACGTCGTTTTGAACCAGTACACCGTTTAAAAACACGGTAACTCTTGCAGCCGTTAGTAAACTGCCATCGGCGTTGAAGGTAGGAGCTATCCACACGATATCATAGGTTTGCCATTCGCCGGGTTTCTTCACCGCATTAGCTAACGGAACAGATTGTTTATAGATGCTGCCCGCCATGCCATTTACATAGGTGGCATTATTATACGAATCAAGCACCTGTAATTCATAACCCGCATCGCCTTTACCTAACGAGGCCAGGAAAATACCACTATTACCTCTTGCCTGCCCGCTGCCGGTAATATTTGCCGGGATACGGTATTCAACATGTAGCTGGTAATTGCTAAAAGTTTGCTTGGTTTCGATATTTCCTGTTCCTTTTTTAACGGTGAGGATGTCGCCGTCGACTATCCACTCGGCGGATTTGTTCCGGTCATCGGTAGAAACCCATTGATCAAGATTCTTGCCGCCAAATAATATAATAGCATCGGATGGCGCGTCACTAAATGTTTTACCGGGTGTTACCACTTTAGGCACCGGTTGATAGATTTCCGTGTCCTCCGGTTTTGCTTGTTGCGCATTAGCTATATAAACACCCGCCGAAAGTATTGCTGTAAATATTAATTGGTATTTCATTTTCGTTTATTTTATTTATTAAAAGTTCCCCTCCCTTGTATTAAAGTTTACCCATAAAACTATTCCACTTTGTCATTTCGAGCGATAGCGAGAAATCTATACATATACCTGGTGGACTTTGTCTATGTATAGATTTCTCCCTGCGGTCGAAATGACATAAATCTATTTTGTGGATAAACTTTAACCCAAAAGAGCGAATCACACGGGCCCTTATTTTATGTTTTTATACATTCAATACATTTTTAATATAATCGGCGCTTTCTTTTATACTTACATAGGGATCGATGTTGGTATAGTTTTCCTGCTCCATAATAAAGTGGGTAACTCCCGCTGCTTTTGCCTTTGGAATGATTTGTTTAAAATCGATATCCCCTTTACCAATTTCGGTATTCAGATTAGGGCTGGTTTTATCCCTGTCTTTGATATGCATAAACCTGTACCGACCCTTGTGTTCATCCAAAATAGCTATTGGATCCTGGCCGGCACGTACCACCCAATAAATATCCATTTCCATGAATACCAGTGCCGGATCGGTGTACTTCAATAAAGTATTATAAAAGGTGGTACCATCCGCTGGTTTCCATTCAAAATTGTGATTATGATAGCCCAGTTTTAAGCCCCTCTTTTTAAGCAGTTCGGCCATTTTGTTCATTTTTTCGGCAACCTGTTTAAAGTCATCCCCTGTTTTGATGAACCGCTCGTTTAACGATGGAACAATAATATATTCCTGCCCGATTGCATGGGCGGCATCGATATAGGTTTCTAAATTTTCTGTATTACCGTTATCAAAAAACTGGTTACAATCATAATGGCCGCTTGGCGTGCTCAGGCCGTTATCCTTCAATAGTTGCGCAAATTCATTGGCGTTCAGTCCCCAGTAGCCATTTTGCTTATTATAGCCAAATGTTTCTACTTCTTTATAACCTGCTTCTGCTATTTTGGCCATAACACCTTTTACATCTTTAGGCAATTGGTCGCGAAGGGAATATAATTGCAGTCCGGCTACTTTAGCCGGAGCCGAAAAAAGCAAATTGGGCTTAACAAAAAATCCGGCGGAAAGCATTGCAGTATATTTTAAAAACGTTCTTCTCTTTGTCATGTTTATTGGGGTTTAGAGTTAATAAATGCGAGTGTATTCATCTGCACATCCGCATATCTGCACATTATTTAATCGTCCAGCCTTCCCTGTATTCTCTTTTTACATATTGATTGACCGCATCAAAATTAGTGACACGCATATTTTCGTTATCCCATTCCAGCTTAACATTGCCGCCTTTTAATTCATGCCCGCGCACGGCTAAATTAGCCATCAGCAATGCTTCGGTAAGCGGGCCGGCCGTTTCAAAAGGCGAACTTACTTCCTGCTTGCCATAACCGGCCAGGCAAGCTTCTACCCACTGGCCGTAATGACCATCGGACTGACCGGTTACGCGGATAAATTTTTGTTTGGCATGAACCTGGGCGGTGCGTGAGGTTGGCAACAACTGCGGATTGAGCGAGTAGGTTCCCGCTATCATTTTTCCTTTGGTGCCGATAAACAGGGTGCCATTGCCATCAGCATCCCCAAAAGTTTCATTTGGCCCCAATTCTGCCGGTCTTTCGGGCTGTATACCCCCGTCCATCCAATGCATGGTAATGTCTCCCTTAGTTTTGGAAGTTTTAGGGAACGTTAAAGTGATATGGCTTGATGGCGGGCAACTTTGCGGGAAATGGCCCTGTTTAAATTCGCCTACATAAACACTGCCCACACTGGCTTGCACATCTTTGGCATATTGTAAACCCAAAACGCGAAAAGGTGCCTCAACCAGGTGACAGCCCATATCGCCCAACGCGCCGGTGCCGTAATCCCACCAGCCGCGCCAGTTAAACGGGACCAGGTTATCTACATAATCTTTATAGGGTGCAGTGCCCAACCACAAGTTCCAATCCAGTTCTTTAGGAACAGCAGCCTTGGTTGCGGGCCACGGAATACCTTGTGGCCACACCGGGCGGTTGGTCCAGGCATACACGGTATGCACATCGCCAATAAGGCCCGCGTCATACCATTCTGCCAACAGGCGGGTGCCATCATTTGAGGCGCCCTGGTTGCCCATTTGTGTAACTACCTTATATTTTTTTGCTGCGTCGGTAAGCATACGTGCTTCGTAAATATCATGCGCCAATGGTTTCTGAACATATACATGCTTGCCCAATTGCATGGCCGAGCAGGCTATGATGGCATGATTATGATCGGGTGTTGAAACTGATACCGCATCAATGTTTTTTTGCTCCTTATCCAGCATTTCGCGCCAATCTTTATAGAATTTGGCTTTCGGGAAATTTTTAACCGAGGTAGCGGCACGCCTGTCATCAACATCGCATAAAAAAGCGATTTCGGCCTTGCCCGTTTTGGCAAAATTTGCAATATCGCTCTGGCCCTTACCACCGGCACCAACGCCGGCAACAATTAAACGATCGCTTGGTGCAATAAACCCTTTGCCGCCCAACACAAAGCGCGGAACGATCATAATCCCGGCCAAAGCCGTTGAACCGGTTTTTATAAAATCCCGCCTGGTGGGGCTGGGCAGTTCTTTACTATTTTCTTCAGACATGGCACTATCTCTTTTATAATTCAGTTATATTTTATCATTATCAAACCCGTGTTGCTTTAAAACATCATGCGGTACGCCGTCCCATTTACCGGGGGAATTACCCATATATCCGATATCGGCTATACCTATCTTGCTGGTAAAAAAGCCGGTCGCCGTTAGGTCCCTCATCCTATTAAAAAAAGCTACGCCCTGTCTCATTTCCGGTTTTGCTTTTTTAGGATAGGCTATTTCAGTAACCATTTCTATTTGCTGCGGATGGCTGCATTCAACAAATTTTTTCTCGTAACGCGTTAAACACTGTATATCCAGCCACCGCAAACCACCACGCATGGGTGTTTTATGGTCTGGGATATCTTTCACGATGAATTCTATAAAATCAGGCACCTTAGCGTCAGACGCACTGCCTGATTTGGCATCCCGTGGAATAATAATATCGGCTAGTACCGTAATGGTAGCCATTTCATGAGCGGTAAAATATTTCTCGGCAAATAGTTTTTTATCCCGCTCCACTTCAAAGGGCTGTCTTCCGGCCTCATCAACTGCGGGTGGGGTATGCTTTTTGGGAACACTTTGGGCCTCACTATCGCCACCCTTTAATAATAGGGTAGTTGAAAGGGTGGTTAAACCAATTGCTTTTAAGGATTCGCGCCTGTTCATATTTTCTTTTTAAAAGACGGTTAAATGTTTAATTTTTTTCGCTGTTCCAGTATATACTCACTGGTACGCATAGACAGGGCAAGTATGGTCCAGGTTGCATTTTTATCACCTTGTTGCACAAAGGGCGCAGCGTCAACTACAAAAAGGTTTTTGCAATCATGTGCCTGGCACCATTTGTTTAAAGCTGATTTTTTCGGATCGTCACCCATTCTTATAGTTCCCACTTCGTGGATAATCCGGCCTGGCGCTTCCAAACCATAGTTGGTTTCAGGCCCCTGTATTCTTGAAGTGATTATCGCACCCATTTCATGCATAATGGATTGAAAGGTTTCCTGCATATGCTTTGCCTGTTTTATTTCGGCATCGGTCCATTTATAATGAAAACGCAATACAGGTATGCCGTATTTATCCACCACGTTATCATCAATTTCACAATAATTATCTTCGCGGGCTATTGCAGTACCACGGCCTGACATACCCACCTGCGATCCAAAGAAGCGACGGTAATCGTCTTTTAATCCTGCACCAAATCCTCCCGGCTCCTTCATTTTTCCATCCCGCCCCGGCACCAATCCGTTGAGATTTTGTATACCGCTGGTTGAACCATAGGATGGCATGTGCATGCCGCCGCCATATTCAATATGATAACCACGCGGGAAGTCCAGCTTTTTATTATCCAGCCACCAGGGTGAATAAATGTGTACACTGCCTACGCCATCTTCATTATAACGTTTACGGTCCATTAACTGTGGCAGAAAACCGCTCAGCCCTGCCCCGGTTGAATCATGAAGGTATTTACCCACAATGCCGCTGCTGTTAGCCAGCCCGCCCGGATGTTGTGAAGATTTGGAGTTAAGTAAGAGCCTTGCCGACTCGCAGGCGCTGGCGCCTAAAACTACTACCTTAGCACTAACGTGATACTCCTGCAGGTCATTTTTATTGACATAGGATATGCCGGTAGCTTCGCCATTGGCCCCCGTAGTTACCTCCCGTGCCATCGCGTTAGTAATTACTTTGAGGTTACCGGTTTTAATAGCCGGAATAACCAGGCATGACGATGCAGAAAAATCACCATAAATTTTACAGCTGCGGTTGCACTGGCCGCAATAAAAACAAGCATATCTATCTTTATTACCCGGTAATGCTTCTGTTAATACGGAGCCACGCCCCGGAATAACCGTTACGCCGGCCTTTGTAGCGCCTTTTTTTATAAATAGCTCATTCAGCCGCGGTTTGGGCGGAGGCAAGTAAATGCCATCCGGCTCATTATCTAAATTTTCTACCGTGCCATAAATACCTATCATCCGGTCAACCTTATCATAAAAAGGTTTTACGTCCTCATAGCTTATGGGCCAGTTATCAGTAAGGCCATCTACATCATGCCCTTTAAAGTCTTTCGGGCCCATACGTAACGATATCCGGCCCCAGTGATTAGTGCGTCCGCCCAGCATGCGCGAGCGGAACCAGTCAAATTGTGTCCTGTCTTTTGTGGTATAGGGTTCGCCATCGAGTTCCCAGCCACCATAAGCCGCATCAAAATCGCCGAAGGCCCGGTTGGTACCTGCACCCCGGCGTGGAGATTCATAAGGAAACTTTAATTGTAATGAATCTTTAGCCGGATCAAAAAATGGCCCTGCCTCCAGCATTAAAACTCTTAGTCCCGCATTAGCTAAAACATATCCCGCCATGCCGCCGCCCGCACCCGAGCCTACAATTACGACATCATAGGTTACAGGTGGTTTTTTTATGTGAAAATCAATCATTTCAACTTAAAAATTAGAGTTGCTTAATTTTAATGTTACGATAAGATACCTGTGCCCCATGTGCCTGCAAAGCAATATGACCTTTTGGATATTGCGCAAAATTTTTCCAGGTTTTGAATTTGCTGTTGTTTAGCATAGTTTGCCATTCGTCGCTGCCCATTTGTGTTTCCACAATTTTAACGCCGTTGAGCCAAAAAGTAAGATGACCGTTTTGTTTACGGATAACTGCGGTGTTCCATTCGCCAAAAGGTTTTACTACATTTTGCGACGGAGCCTTCATATCATATAATGATCCGGCAAGGTGATTGTCTTTCTTATTGTCCCCGGCATTGACATTATCCAAAACCTGCATTTCTATACCGGTATCATAAGTGTTATGAAAAGCAGGGTCTTCATGTACATCGAAAATAATCCCGCTGTTTCCGCCTTTGGCGATATTCCAGTCTACCGAAAGCTCGAAATTTTCATATTCGTCGTCGGTTAACAGATCGCCTTCGCCCTCTTCTTGCGGAGTATGTAACAGGGTGCCATCCACAACCTTCCAGGCAGATTCGGCGGTTGGCTTTAAATAAGTATGCCAGCCTTTGGTTGTTTTTCCATCAAATAACGATTTGTAATCGGCGGTTTTAGTGGTTTGTGCAATCACGGCATAAAAAAAAGAAGTAAATACCAGCAAGGTCGAAATAAGTTTTTTCATAAGTTGTATTAGTAAAACGGAACAGCAATATAGGTAATTAGGTTACCTGTATTGCTTGAGAATTGCAATAGTCTAAATAATCGGTATTATTAAACAATTATAAATAAAAGAAATTTTTAAATGAAGAATTTAATTTAATCATATCATTAAGAGTTGCCAATACATCAGAAAAGAGCGCACAGAGAATAAATAAGAAGGGGAAACCTTTTGAGCCTCCCCTTGAAAATATTAAAGCAATTATATAGGATTATTGCCAGTGTCCGCGATGCCATGAATAACCGCGGGGCGAATGCGCCCATGAGCCACGTACATAGGTATGCCCTTCTCTTGGTCTATCCCAATGACCGCGTGAATAAACATAACTGCCGCCGTTCCATGTCCAGTCCCCATCTATCCAAATGGCGCCATCATAAGGCGTTGCGGGCCTGTCATATACCGGCTCCTCGGGTTGGTCTGCTACATAATACTCTCCTGCACAAGATGACAGGAATAAGGACCCTGTTAAAGCTAACATGATCCCCAACTTTGATAATGTTTTCATCTGTATTTGTTTTTAGTTAGCTTATAATTTATTTACAAATGAGCATTAAAAAAGGTTTGAATTAATTCATTTTTAGTCGATTATCAATATGGCAATACGCTATATCTACAAATATTTCTTCACGTAATTCAAATAAATATCCCAGTCTGATGGAATGGTACCATGACCGCCAATGTGCATGTAATAGCCCAGTGGATTATAAGCAAGCGAAGCATCACCACCTTGCGGCCACTGCGCATTGCCCGGACCTTGCAAACCAAAAAGGTTATAAACAGGCTGCGCGGCAACTGCGGCTAAAAATTCTCCGTGCGGATCGGACCAGAGATCAGTAGTGCCGGTTTGCATTAGCAGTGGACGCGGTGCTATCAACGCAACTAGCATATGTGCATCAACCGGCGATGCATTAAAGTCATTGGCATATTTATGCCAGTTTGGTGCAAACTGGTAATAGTAACGACTGGTATCTGTCATATGTGCAATGTTTTCGCCAAAGTTTCTCCGGCTTAGTGCACCACCGCCCTCGCCGGCGCAGCTTTCAATAACCATTTTAAACCGGGTATCGTGTGCGCCTGTCCACAGCACTGTTTTGGCCAAACGCGAGATACCTTGCAGTGCCACCCGTTTAGCATCAATTTGTTTGTCGATTTCCAGGTAATCCATGGCACGGCTAAGGCCCCAGGCCCAGGCCGAGATAGCTCCCCATTCATTATCAGCAGGTACCGTCTGTCCGGGTTTAAGATAATAACCCCTGATGCCATATTTATAGCCAAGCTTAAAATCGGGTTCAATATCGCCATAATAAATAGTTGCAATCGCATAGCCATTTGCGGTAAATCGTTCGATATCCTCTTTCCCCAACCTACCCAGTGTGGCTTTTCCGGCAGGTGTTTTTTTACCATTTTTGTCCCACTGGAAACCTTTTTTTTACCCCGGCATCATCAACAGCCATACTTGAATTTGGCGAGAAAGAGAGCAGCAAAACCAAGGGTACAGGCTTGGTTGTTTTTGCAGGAAGATAAATCAGTATATCCATTTTATGGTCGGATGTATCCTTTGTAAAGTACACTGTGACTTGTTTGCGGATAACTTCGCCATTAAACACAGGCGTGCCTTTGTCAAAAACATTAAAGCTAAGCCCCGCCGGTTTGGGCGGCATTTCGCCAAACTGGTATTCCTCAAACAGCTTCACAATTTCAGGACGACGTTGGCTCATCCAGGTTTGTTTGTCGGTTACCTTTTTACCATTGCTAAGTGTTAAAACATCAGGCAGCGTATAGGTGCCCACTTTGGCCTCGTCATAATTTACAGGGATACCTGCTACAACTGCAGCAGGAGGTTTTGCCGGCGTAGTTTGACTATAAGCCTGGTTATAAGTTGTAACACAAATGCTAACTAATAGTACTCCTTTTAAAATAGTGCGATACATAACAAAGCAGTTTTGGGTTTTACAAATAATTATTGAATTAATGCAGTACATAAGGTGTACTGCTAATTGGTAACGGATCTGGCGATTTTGGCGCGTCAATAGGCGTAGCGCCGGCCAAACCGAGCCCTTTTACATTATAAATACTTAGCAACGGGCCGGTATATCCGGCAACTTTTACCTGTTTGATAATGGCGTTTTTGATATTGGCCAGGGTAATTCCCTTTAAACAGGTGCCGGTAATATTGCTCAGCATTAAACCATCCAGGGGCTTATTTGCATGTACTCCGCCATCAATCAATACAGGGACATCAGTTACTTTTATATTGATGAATTTAAAGTTTTTAGTGGTGGGGATACCTTCATTGCCCGGAACAGGCACCTGGTCCTGCAAACCGCTGCCGCTTAAATTAAACCGCAAAAAACCACCCGCCATACCCGATACTTCGAGATTACTTGCGGTAATATTCTCAATAAAGGCACCTCGCCCAACCCGGCTTTTAATATAAATAGCAAATGTTTTGGCCTGAATGAACCTGCAATGATCTATTAACACATTCCGTATCCCGCCTGATGTTTCGCTACCTATGCCAATGCAGGCAAAAATAGAATCAGCAAAGGTGCAGTTGGTGATATGAACATCCTCGGTGGTGCGTAAAAGCTGGTACCCTTCCATTCCCCGGCCTGATTTAAGCGAGATGCAATCATCGCCCGTAGCAATATCGCAGCCATCAATCAATACATGCTTACAGGAATCCACATCAATGCCATCGCCATTGCCACCTGTACTGCGGATGTTAAGATTTTTTATACTGACGTGCTCACAATAAGTTAAGTGTATCGACCACATTAAATGATATTCGGTAGAAAAACCTTCAAAATGAATATCACTACAATCAATAGGTTCAATTAATGCAGGGCGGCGCAATGGATTATCGGCTGTTGGTCGTCCTCCTATCGTATTGTTACCCACTATTTTCCCCGAGCCCTTTATGCCAATATGCTGCGCGCCGATAGCATAAATTAAACCTGAATAGCCGGGTATCCATTTTCCTTCCCAACGAACTTGCGTTACCGGGTAATCCTTCAAATCCGGTGAACCAATAATCACGGCTTCTTTTTCTAAAAGCAAAGTAGTGTTCGACCGTAAAGCGATTGCCCCGGTGAGATAATTTCCAATCGGAATGATCACTTCACCACCGCCCAATATGCTGCACCGGTCGATAGTTTGTTGAATTGCTACGGTATCCTTGGTTTGCCCGTCGCCGGTAGCGCCAAAATCGCGTATGTTCAGGCTTATTTTTGTTGTAGCTATGATTCTTTGTGAACGCGAAACGACTTTAGGCTTTTGATTTGCAGCTAAACCTGCGGCTAAAGTACTAACAGGCGCTACGGCGATAAGCCCCAAGCCTGCATGTTTTAAAAAAGTGCGGCGAGTGTTCATTTTATTAAAAATGGAATTTCTGTAGGTTGTTATGGTTATACGATATTAAGAACTTTAGCTTAATAAAACCATAATTTCAAGCGACTAAATGCCTGGAAATCTACGGGAACGATTGCGTAACCGGATTGCCGTAAAATCAAAAATTTAAAGTTATCCGCTAAAAAATATATCTTTAAAAAATAGAATAATTGCATCTGTATAAAATTTCATGCTGTTAAAACCCAATTACGCACTTGTCATACCTATGGCTAATGAGCAGGAGGAATTTGAGCCTTTTGTTTCCCTGTTAACAACTGTTTTGAATACCTATGAGCCCGGAACGGTATATTTTGTAGTGGACGAAGTATCTAAAGATAACACCCTGCGGCTATGCCGGGATCTGTCTGAAAAAGATAAGCGTTATGTAACCGTATGGGCCCACGAAAATAAAAATGTGGTGGACGCCTATATGCGGGGGTATAAAGAGGCGCTGAAAAACAATCATGAAATAATTATTGAAATGGATGCCGGCTTATCACATGACCCACGTGCCTTACCTATGTTTTTACGCGTTTTAAACGAAGGCAACGAATGCGCCTTCGGCAGCCGCTTTATTAATGGGGGCTCAATTTCGGCGTCCAGCTGGAAGCGGACATTTTTATCCAAATTCGGTACTATTCTATCTAATATGTTGTTAGGGACAGAAATGTATGATATGACCTCGGGCTTCCAGGGTTTTCATGCGGACGTTGTTGAAAAATTTGTGAATTACGAGCTATTATCCAAAGCTCATTTTTACCAAACCTCCTTGCGCTTACTGTTAAAAACATGTCCGCCTACCAAATGAAAAAGATTGCCATTAACACGCTTGCATTTAATTAACCCACCGGTTTTATCCGCCCGTTCTAAAATCTTTACGTTATAGTGTTCCCTCAGCATCCCCGAAATGCTTAATCCCGAAATACCCGAACCTATAACGACT
>Ga0207020_1147_pt1 | contig 13343 bp, 10 predicted proteins | sample Alteio_BWMinCont_48_FD_153500 | JGI IMG/M metagenome (GOLD analysis project Ga0207020, IMG submission 153500) | Enriched cells from forest soil in Barre Woods Harvard Forest LTER site, Petersham, Massachusetts, United States -... | ecosystem: Environmental > Terrestrial > Soil > Temperate forest >... | reverse complement strand
CTTGGGTCTCAGCTTTGTGGAGTGCGTGCGACTTGGTCAGAGCTTTCGTTAGACATCGACTTGTCGATGCTCTTAGGAGGGAAGCATCGACAAGTCGATGCCTAACAAAGCTCTGACCAAGTCGCAGCACTCCACACGGCGCAGCCCTATGTAAAGACGAATTCCATCGTCTCATCCTCACGATCGACGTACTTCCTAACGCGCTCGTGATAATCTGTGAAACCGGTACCTCCAGGGATAATGTGCCCCATGATGAGGTTGGCCTTGAAATCGAGCATGTAATCGGTTTTGCCCTCGCAAGCCGCATCGGTCAAGACGCGCGTCGTCTCTTGGAAAGAAGCTGCCGAGACAAATGAGTCGGTTCCCAAGGAGGCTTTTGTGATCCCCAAAAGGACAGGTGTCGCCTGAGCGGGTTTGCCACCCTCGTCAATGACTTTGCGGTTTTGTGTATGGAAAATACGTTTGTCCACGTCTTCGCCATACAGGAAAATCGTATCGCCTGGATCGGTCACGCGTACTTTCTGCAACATCTGCCGCACGATGATCTCGATATGCTTGTCATTGATGTCAACACCCTGCAAACGATAGACCTCTTGCACCTGATTAACGAGGTATTTCTGCAATTCGCGTACGCCGCAAATCTCGAGGATTTCGTGGGGCACGACGAGTCCATCTGTAATCTGCTGCCCCTTAATCACACTATCTCCGCGCTGCACGATAAGGTGCTTGGACAGAGGAATGAGGTGCTCCTCTTCCATGCCAGATTCCTCGTCGCGCACGATCACGATGCGCTTGTTCTTCTGGACGCCGCGGAAGTCGACTATGCCATCGATTTTGGCGATCTCCGCCGCTTCTTTGGGGCGCCGCGCTTCGAAAAGCTCCGCGACGCGTGGCAAACCACCCGTGATGTCCTTGGTCTTGATAGCACCGCGCGGCAAGCGAGCGAGCAGTGTACCTGCTGCGACATGTTGTCCTTCCTGCACGGAAATAAAGGCTCCCGAAGGAATCGCGTACGTACCGACGAGTTCAGAGAACTCACGGTCAGCATAGATTACGATCTGCGGGTGCAATTCGCCTCGGTGCTGTTTGACGATCAGTTCTGGCTGTCCCGTCTGCTTGTTCACATCTCGCTGGGTCGATATTCCTTCGACGAGATCTTCGTATTTTACATATCCAGGACGCTCGCAAATGATCGGCACATTGTGTTGTTCAAAGACAGCCACTTTGGTCTTCTTTTTGACCTTGGCGCCATCTTGCATAAGGATGCGCGTGCCCAATTCGATATTGAAGGTCTGTAAAGGCTCGATCGACTTGGTCGCGAGGAGTTTTTTATACTCCTCGAGCGTGCGCCCTTCTTCGCGGACGATGTGAAGAGTACCGTTTTTATTCAGGGCGATCCAAGCGCCTTCTTCATTTTGAACGGTGCGGATATCGATGTAGACAAGGATACCTCCTTCATCCGTGATAAGCTCGGGACTGAGAGTTGCCGAAGCGATACCGCCCAAGTGGAAGGTACGCATAGTGAGCTGCGTTCCCGGCTCGCCGATCGACTGGGCTGCGATCGTACCGACAGCTTCACCCACACCGACCAAACGGCCATTAGCGAGATTGATGCCGTAGCATTTCGCGCAAACGCCGCGCCGCGTCTCACAAGTGAGGGCGGATCGAATCCTGATTGAATCAATACCGGCATCGTCGATGGCTAAGGCCTGCGCAACTGTGAGTACATCGCCAGAGCGGGCGAGTAACTTCGTGCTATCGCCTGGCTGATAAATGTCATCACAAACTGTGCGTCCAAAGATACGGTCTTTCAGCGGCAGAAGCTCTTCTTGCCCCTGTTTGATCGCTGCGACTTCGATGCCATTAAGCGTACCGCAGTCCTCTTCATTGAGGATTACGTCCTGAGCCACGTCGACGAGGCGACGTGTCAGGTAACCAGAGTCTGCCGTTTTCAGGGCGGTATCGGCCAGACCTTTTCGCGCGCCGTGTGAAGAAATGAAGTACTCTAGGACGCTTAAGCCCTCTCTGAAGTTCGACGTAATCGGCGACTCGATAATCTCCCCTGACGGCTTAGCCATCAGGCCGCGCATAGCGCCTAGCTGTTTGAGCTGAGACTTGTTGCCACGCGCTCCAGAGTCGATCATCATGAAGAGCGGATTGAGTGTAGAGTCTTTAGGTTCGCTGATGAGTTTAAAGAGTTCTTCTGAAAGGTGATCGGAAACTTCGGTCCAGCAGCTGATGATCTTAGACTTCCGCTCGCCGTCTGTGATGATCCCCGCTTCGTACTGTTTCATTACTGTCTCGATGCGGGTGTATCCATTTTCGATTACTTCCGTCTTATCTTTCGGTACGCGGATGTCGCATACGCCCATAGAGGGAGCGGCCTTCGTCCCCTCGGCAAAACCGAGGTTTTTCAGGTTGTCGAGGAAACGGACGGTCGCTTCAAGACCCACTTTTTTATAGCAGGCCAACACGAGCTCGCCCATGTTCTTCTTGCGCAGCGAGTAATTCTGGAAGCCCATCTCTTTGGGGACGATTGTATTGAAGATGACGCGACCTGGGGTCGTTTCGATAATCCCGTGGTCGAGCCGAACCTTGATTTTTTCATGAATACGGAGGCCGCGTCCTAATTGGTCGCTACGCTCCCCTTCTTTCATTTTGTTCTCGAACCAGTTAAAGCTGCCACCCGCATTCATGGCCATCAAGACCTCGTCCGTGTCACGGAAGATCTTGACCTTTTTTCCATGCTGCTCAGGATCATATAGAGCGTCGAGCATGAGGTAATAGAGTCCGAGAATCATGTCCTGGGAAGGAACAGCCACCGGTTTACCGGAAGAAGGTAGGAATATGTTATCGGGCGCCATCATGAGCACGCGCGCTTCGATTTGCGCTTCAAGGGAGAGCGGGATATGAACGGCCATCTGGTCGCCGTCGAAGTCGGCGTTAAACGCCGTACAGACAAGCGGATGGATGCGAATCGCCTTGCCCTCAATCAGAACAGGTTCAAACGCCTGGATGCCGAGTCGGTGAAGAGTCGGCGCGCGGTTGAGTAGAACGGGATGACCTTTGATGATTTCATCAAGAACGTCCCATACTTCGGGGGCGTGTTTTTGGATCATTTTTTTTGCGGAGCGAATCGTATAGACGTAGCCGAGATCCTTCAGACGTTTGACGATGAATGGCTCAAAGAGCTCTAGAGCCATCTGTTTGGGCAGACCGCACTGGTTAAAGCGCAACTCGGGACCCACGACGATCACAGAACGACCGGAATAGTCAACGCGTTTTCCGAGAAGGTTCTGGCGGAACCTACCTTGCTTGCCCTTGAGCATTTCCGAAAGCGCTTTCAAAGGACGATTGCCAGCCCCCATGACCGGGTGACCATGCCTGCCATTGTCGAACAAGGCGTCCACAGCTTCTTGCAACATCCTCTTTTCATTGCGTACGATGACCTCAGGCGTCTTGAGCTTCAGGATCGACTTGAGACGGTTATTGCGGTTAATGACTCTGCGATACAGGTCATTGAGATCGGATGTCGCGAAACGACCTCCATCGAGAGGCACCAAAGGACGCAAATCAGGCGGGATAACGGGAACGCACGCCATCACCATCCAATCCGGCTTATTCGGCGAAGAGGTAAAGCTCTCCACGATCTTCAGTCTTTTCGCCAACTTGACGCGAGCTTGCATCGACTTTGTCTTGCGAAGCTTCTCTTTAAGATCGACGACGAGCGCCTCTAGGTCTTCCTTCTCAAGGAGGTCGCGGATCGCTTCGCCGCCCATTCTGACTGTAAATGCGTCCGACCCCCATTTTTCTTGGGCTTCACGCAACTCGGTATCGTTGAGCAATTGCTTTCTTTCTAACGTCGTGCGGCCTGGGTCAACCACGATGTGCTCTTCGTAATAAATCACTCGTTCGAGATCGGCGGACGTCATACCAAGAATGTTACCGATGCGCGATGGCATCGTTTTGAAAAACCAAATATGCACGACAGGTACGGCAAGATCGATATGCGCCATACGCTCTCTTCGCACTTTCGAAAGAGTGACCTCGACGCCACAGCGGTCGCACACAATCCCTTTGTGCTTGATTTTCTTGTATTTTCCGCAGGCGCATTCCCAATCGCGAGTGGGGCCAAAGATCTTCTCGCAGAAAAGTCCACCTTTTTCAGGTTTAAAAGTGCGATAGTTAATCGTCTCTGGCTTTTTGATTTCTCCGCGCGACCATTCATTACGTATGACATCATCCGACGCAATTTTGATCGTCATTTTATCGAATTTGGAATCATTTCGTTCTTGATCCGACATGAGTGGCTCCTAGGTTTCTACTGCGCTTTCTGTACGAACATCAAGGCAGAGGCCTTGCATCTCTTTCACAAGGACGTTGAAAGATTCCGGCGTACCGGCAGTGAGGACGTTGTCGCCCTTGACGATGGACTCATAGATACGGGTACGCCCTTGCACGTCGTCAGACTTCACCGTCAGCATTTCTTGCAAGAGGTGTGCAGCGCCATACGCTTCGAGGGCCCAAACTTCCATCTCTCCAAAGCGTTGACCGCCCATCTGCGCCTTGCCACCGAGCGGCTGCTGGGTAACAAGTGAATAGGGGCCGATTGAACGCGCATGGATTTTGTCCGCTACAAGGTGGCTTAGCTTCAGCATGTAGATATAGCCCACCACAACACGGCTGTCGAAACGGTCACCCGTGCGCCCGTCGTACAGATAGGTCTTGCCATCGTCAGGCAAGTTAAGCTCGCGCATCATCTCCCAAATACGCGACTCTGGAAAACCTTCAAAGACCGAACTCTTGACATAGATGCCAGCACGCTTGGCTGCATATCCCAAATGAGTCTCAAGGAGCTGTCCCATGTTCATCCGCGAAGGTACGCCGAGAGGATTGAGGATAATCTCAATCGATTGGCCGCTTGGCAAGAACGGCATATCAGCTTCAGGGACAATCTTCGACACGACGCCCTTGTTCCCGTGTCTTCCTGCCATCTTATCACCAACCTGGAGCTTGCGCTTGGAAGCGACATAGACTTTAACTTGGCGGATGACTCCAGGATCGAGTTCCGTGTCGCCTTTTCGCATAAACTCGACTTCGGTTTTGTGGTGAGTCTGCAAGGTCTGCAGCGCAGTATCATACTCACGAAGGATCTTCTTGAGTTCGAGGTATTGTTCGTTATCGGCCATAATGAGGTCATCGACTTTCTCATTCTCGATGACTTCGAGCATCTCCTGAGTGACGACTTCTCCATCTTTGATGAGAACGTCTCCGCTTTTGCGGTGCATGATTGCTCCCGGAGCAGGTTCGTTCAAGAGCAGCGCCCCAAGCCTTTCATGGTATTCAAGCATCAGCTCAGCTTCTTTGTTGCGGTACTCTTGATGGATGTCCTTGATGCGCGACGCTTCTTCGACGAGTTCGTCATCGGTCTTGGATAATCGGTCCCGACGGCTGAAGACCTTGACATCCATGACTATCCCCTCTGTTCCCGGAGGAACGGTCAGCGAGGCGTCTTTGACATCAGCAGCCTTCTCGCCGAATATGGCACGCAAGAGGCGCTCTTCCGGAGCTAGCTCGGTCTCCGACTTCGGTGTGATCTTTCCGACTAAGATATCACCCGGCTTGACCTCTGCGCCTATGCGAATGATCCCATCTTCGCCTAAATTGACGAGTGCCTCTTCCGAGACGTTGGGAATATCCTTCGTGATCTCTTCCTTCCCTAGTTTAGTATCTCGAGCAGTCAATTCGAATTCTTCTAGGTAAATCGAAGTGTAGTAGTCTTCGCGCAATAGCCTTTCAGATATGATAATAGCATCTTCGTAATTGTAGCCGCACCAGGGCATGAACGCGACTAGGACGTTTTTCCCTAGCGCGATCTCGCCGCGGTCGGTAGCCGGACCGTCCGCAATGACATCTCCTGCTTTAACTTTGTCGCCTACTTCGCAAAGAGGTGTCTGGTTGATGCAGGTGCCCGCGTTGGAGCGAAGGAACTTCTTCAATAGATAGACTTTTTTGCTCAGCGGATTGTCCTTGGCTGCAATCACGATCTTCGTACCGTCGACAAATTCGATAGTTCCATCTTCTTCGGCGACGATCACAGCGCCGGAGTCGCGAGCAGAGCGCGTTTCTAAGCCCGTGCCGACAACTGGCGACTGTGTCCAGAGAAGAGGCACCGCTTGGCGCTGCATGTTAGAGCCCATCAACGCGCGGTTCGCATCGTCATGCTCAAGGAATGGGATCAAACCTGTGACAATAGAGACAAGCTGTTTGGAAGAGACGTCCATATGCGTCACGTGGGGTGCTTCCATTTTGAGAGATTCTCCCTTATGGCGGACCCAAACAAGCGGCTCGGTGAACATTCGGTGATCGTCTAATATCGCCGAAGCCTGTGCGATGATGCAGTTTTCTTCTTGGTCAGCTGTCATATACTCGATCTCATCGGTGACGATCTCATCGCGTACCATACGATAAGGGGTCTCTATAAAGCCAAATTCGTTAATTTTAGCGAACGCCGAGAGAGAAGTGATAAGACCGATGTTCGGACCCTCGGGGGTTTCAATCGGGCAGATACGTCCGTAGTGGCTAGAATGCACATCCCGCACTTCGAAGCCTGCTCGCTCGCGATTGAGTCCACCAGGGCCGAGGGAAGAAAGGCGCCTCTTGTGTGTCAGCTCGGCTACGGGATTGGTCTGATCCATGAATTGTGACAGCTGAGATCGCCCAAAGAAATCCTTGAGCACACCTGCCAAACCTTTGGCCGATATGACCTTTCCAGGTGTCAATGTGTCGGAAGAGAAGTCGAAAAGATTGATGCGCTCCTTGATGATTTTTTCCATACGTGCCAAACCGATGCGGCACTGGTTCTGGATCAACTCGCCGACGGAACGGACTCTGCGGTTACCCAAGTGGTCGATATCGTCGACAAGGGCATTCTCATCGCCTTTCTTCAAGCGCATGAGGTACTTTAAGGCGCCAATTACATCTTCCTTGCGAAGTGTCACGTTCGTGAGTTCATCATCAGAGGTATCAAGTCCGAGTTTGCAGTTGAGCTTATAACGACCGACTCTGCCTAAGTTATAGCGGCGAGGATCGAAAAAGAGGCGCATGATCGCCGAACGCGCATTCGACAATGTCGCTGGTTCACCGGGGCGAATCTTGCGGTAAAAGTCTTTCAATGCCGATTCGTAAGAATCCGTAGGGTCTTTCGCCAGCATCTTAATGATCGGACTCGTCTCGTCAGCATCTTCAGCGACCCTTACAGAGTTAACACCAGCGTCATGCATGCGCTTGAGCATGGCCGTCGTAAGCTTCTCGGAGGCTTTCCCGAAAACTACGCTAGACGTCTCCTCGAGAACGTCTTCCGCGAGTATCTTACCCACGAGTTTTGCGAAATCCTTATCGGATTTGATTTTCACTTTAGTGGTGCTGAAAAATTCTTCGATGATATCAGCATCGCTTGAATACCCGAGCGTACGGATGAAAGAGGTAGCCAGAATTTTGCGACGTCGCTTCTTCCTGTCCACATAAATATAGACGAGGTCGTTTGTATCGAAAGACCCTTCGAGCCAACTTCCACGATACGGAATGATGCGGAAAGAATAGATCATCATGCCCTTCGAGTGTCGCTCTTGCTCAAACGAAATGCCGGGAGAGCGGTGCAACTGCGAGACGATAACCCGTTCTGCTCCGTTGATAATAAAGGTTCCCTTATCGGTCATCACGGGAACAGTGCCCATGTAGACCTCTTCTTCTTTAATACCAGTTTCGTCTGTCAAGCGAAACTTGACCTTAAGCGTGACGTTGTAACTGATGCCGCGTCGAATGCACTCTTCAGGGGTGTATTTGGGTACTCCAAGGTTGTACGAAACGTATTCCAGAATGGTCTTTTCATCATAGGATTTGATCGGAAAAATTTCAGAAAAGACCTCATGTATCCCTGTCATCTCCCTTTCATGCGGCATTTTAGAAGCCTGCAGAAACTGACGGTAGGACTTAATCTGTATCTCAATGAGGTTGGGAAGATCGATAATTTCTTCCTTTTCGCTAAAACTCACCCGGTGCGGCGGCTTTTTAAGCATCTAAACGGCTCCTGGTATGGCATTGAAACAATCGCTTTTCTTTTTAAACAATACAAAGAGCAGAAACGCCATTAGAGGGTTTCTGCTCACGACAAAGCCTGATCTGATATATTCTACAGACCTTTCAGCGACGCTTTACCACCAGCTGCAGTGATTTTCTTCACAATCTCGTCAGCTTCAGCTTTTGGCGATGACTCCTTGAGAACCTTGGGTGCTCCATCGACGACGTCTTTCGCTTCTTTCAAGCCTAGGCCAGTGATTTCTCGTACGATCTTGATGACGCCAATCTTCTTATCAGCTGGAGCTTCTTCAAGCGTTATCTGGAACTCTGTCGACTCTGAAGCCGCAGCGCCAGCCGCAGCACCAGCAGGAGCCGCCATCATGACAGGAGCCGCTGCCGCCGCCTTTACACCCCATTTATCTTCTAGGAGAGTCTTGAGCTTGGACATATCTAGCACGCTGAGGTTGCTCAGGGCTTCAACAAGTTGATCTAAATTTTGGGTACTCACGCTTAACCTCTTACAAGTGTTGGATAAATTTATTGTTCGCTTTTTTGAACTTTGTTCTCCAGGCAGTGCATGACGGAGCTGAGCAATGCCTCTACAACAGCCAGGGTCTGGCTCATTGGTGCTTCGAGCAATCCGAGGAATTGCGCTCTCATCTCGTCTTTTCCTGGCAGCTGAGAAATCAATTCGATATCTGAGCCGGAGCAAAACTTTCCTTCTAAAAGCCCGCCCAGTATCTTCAGCGTATTTTCGTTTTCACGACTGAAACTGAAAATAAGCTTTGTTGTAGCAACTGGGTCATCATCGGCGAAAATCACAGCGATGTGACCCTCGAGGGTGCTTGGATCTAACTGAATCCCAGCTGCCTCAGCCGCCTTGAGCAATATGCGTTTGCGCACAACTTCCATGCTTGCTTTTTGTGTGCGAAGGGTATTGCGAAAGCCGGCCGTCATGTTTGGGCTGAGCTTCTGGTAGCTGGCCAAAAACAGCGCTTTGGATTGATCAATCTTCTCCTTGATCTCATCCAATAGTAATTGTTTTTCTGCTATCATGTCTCATTCCTTTTCATCAAATGCATGCAGGTCCACTTTCAATCCAGGCCCCATCGTCGAGGAAAGGACGAGAGAACGCACGAATTCGCCTTTAGCGGAAGCTGGGCGCGCTCTGGTCACTGCTTGAATAAATACGCGGATGTTCTCGACCAGTTTGTCTTTAGCAAACGAGAGTTTGCCGACCATGGAGTTGATGACGCCATTTTTATCGCCTTTAAACTCTATTTTCCCAGCCTTCACCTCCGCGACTGCTTTCGCTACTTCCATAGTTACGTTTCCGGCCTTAGGAGTTGGCATCAGTCCCCGAGGACCTAATAGTTTGCCTAACTTTCCCACCTCACGCATCATATCGGGGGTCGAAACGATGGCGTTAAACTCCAGCCATCCGCCTTTGACCTTCTCGATCAGTTCATCGTTCCCTGCATAATCAGCACCTGCATCAAGGGCTTCTTTGACCTTGTCCCCTCGTGCAAAGACGAGGAGAATCATGCGTTTACCCGTTCCGTTCGGTAACGAAACAGTGCCGCGCACTTGCTGTTCTGATTTGCGAGCGTCGACGCTAGTTTTGATAGAAATGTCCAGCGACTGATCAAACTTAACCGCTGGGCATTTCTTCAATATATCGATAGCTTCGTCGATGGAATACACTTTTTCTGCATCGACAATTTTTGCTATCTCCCGAAGTCTCTTACTCTTTTGCGTCATGTCTTCTTTAGCCTTCTACTATATCCACTCCCATTGAACGAGCCGTACCCATGATGACGAGCATCGCTGCGTCCTCTGAGCTAACTCGCATATCGGGTAGTTTTTGCTGCACAATACGTTTGACTTGCGTTTTTGTTAACTTGCCGACTTTATCTCGGTTTGGAATCTTCGATCCCGATTCGATCCCTAATTCCTTAAGGATCATTCTGGAAACGGGAGGTTGCTTTGTGACAAACGTAAACGACTTGTCAGCGAATACACTGATTAATACCGGCAAGATATCTCCCGCCTTGTCTTGTGTCTTTGCGTTAAATTCTTTGCAGAACGCCATAATGTTAATCCCGGCAGCGCCAAGAGCAGGGCCAATGGGCGGAGCAGGGTTTGCCTTTCCGGCGGGAATCTGCAGTTTAATTATTTTAACGAGCTTCTTTGCCATTCTTCATCCTCATGCACTCACGGAGACCCCGAGGAAGTGCTTCCTTCTTTTTAAACTTTAAAAAATGCGAGCCTTGCGACACCCAAAATCCCCGCAAGGGGCTTGTAACGGATTAACACCAGAGGTAGGTGCTAAAATTATTCTTCGTATTCGAGGGGTGCGCTTTCTACCTGCCAGAACTCTAGATCATCGACACGCGTTTCTCTTCCGAAAATCGAGACCATCACACTTAAGCGACCTTTGTCATGGAACACCTCGTGGACAGTACCAATGAAGTTCACAAAAACGCCATCGGTTATCTTGACTTTGTCTCCCGGCACAACGTTGTGTTTTTGCACAACGCCTTTCTTCTTTTCTTCTAACTCACTCAAAATCTCGTCGACTTCCTTTTGTGTAAGGGGTGAGGGTTTCTCCCCCCCAAGAAAATCAAGCACGCCACTCGTATTCTTGACATACATCCACGAGTCGTCGGTCAGGTTCATCTTGAGAAGAATATAGCCTGGCCACAGTTTTTTTTCGCTCACTCGTTGCTGACCGCGCTTAACCTCAGCGACATTCTCAGTTGGAACTAGAACTTCTTCAATGAAGTCAATCATCCCACTGCTTTCACGGTTCTCCTCAAGAGTCTTCTTTACCTTCTTCTCCTGGCTGGAGATCACTTGGACGACATACCAATTGTGCATGCAACTACCTCATAGTAACCGCGCAACTGCGCTAAATCCCTGCAAGACCGATTTGATCACAATATCGGCCAAATAAACCCCCAACCCGAAAATAAATGCCGAGAGAATCACTACCTTAACGCTTACTCTGAGCTCGGCCTTTGTGGTCCAGCTCACCTTTTTCAGCTCATCCTTTAGCTCTTGGACAAAGCGAAAATAAGACCTCTTCTTCGCTTTCTCTTTCGAAGGAGCACCTTGGATCTCGCTATTCATTAAGGTCGTCACGCGTTTCTCTTTTAGAAGGCAGTTTTGTAACTATCTCTCTAGGTTTTCTATCTCGAGTGCGGAGGGATTTGAACCCCCGACCGGCGACTTTGGAGATCGCTGCTCTACCAGCTGAGCTACACACCCACTAATGGGAGAGAGCCGCCATATAGCCTCTCCGCTTATCGTTTACTTGAGAATTTTCGTTACGGTTCCGGCGCCAATTGTACGACCACCCTCACGGATTGCAAATCGCATACCTTCTTCCATAGCAATCGGGCTGATTAGCTCGGCTGACAACTCGACGTTGTCGCCTGGCATGATCATCTCGGTGCCTTCTGGAAGAGTCACTGTACCAGTTACGTCCGTTGTGCGGAAGTAGAACTGGGGACGGTAGCCGGTAAAAAATGGCTTGTGTCGTCCACCCTCTTCTTTCGTCAACACGTAAGTCGTGCCTTTGAATTTTGTGTGTGGGTTACATGTGCCTGGGGCTGCGAGAACCATTCCGCGTTCGATGTCCTTTTTCTCGAGGCCACGGAGGAGGATACCCACGTTTTCTCCTGCACGAGCTTCGTCGAGAATTTTGTTAAACATCTCCAAACCGGTCGCAACAGTTTCTCGTGTTTCGCGAATACCGACAAGCTGCAGTTTATCGTTCACTTTTACGATACCTCTCTCCACACGTCCTGTAGCCACAGTACCACGACCGGAGATCGAAAACACGTCTTCAATCGGCATGAGGAAGGGTTTGTCGACTTCGCGAGTTGGTGTTGGAATCTTCTCGTCAACGACCTTCATCAGATCCTTAATCGCCTGCACATACTTCGCATCACCTTCCAGCGCTTTAAGAGCAGAACCACGGATGATAGGCACATCCTTATAGCCTTTCCCCTCGAGAAGTTCGGTGAGCTCCATTTCAACGAGATCGACGAGTTCTTGGTCGCCTTCTCCGATCATATCCATCTTGTTGAGAAATACGACAATCGAAGGTACTCCCACCTGGTGGGCCAGAAGGATGTGTTCTTTCGTTTGTGGCATAGCACCATCTGTGGCGGCAACGACTAGAATCGCTCCGTCCATCTGCGCTGCACCGGTGATCATGTTTTTCACATAATCAGCGTGGCCTGGGCAGTCGACGTGCGCGTAGTGGCGCGTATCTGTTTCATATTCGACGTGGGTAGAGTTAATCGTAATCCCCCGCGCTTTTTCTTCAGGAGTATTGTCAATCGAAGCGTAATCGCGAAACTTCGCCTTACCCCCCTCAGCCAACACTTTGGTGATTGCAGCGGTTAAAGATGTCTTGCCATGGTCGACGTGACCGATAGTGCCAATATTAACGTGCGGCTTGTTCCGTTGAAAGGTTTCCTTGGCCATTGTACTCCTCCGTTAGGATCCTCTGTTTATGTTTGTTAACCTGAACTTTGGGTTTATTTCACAGGCACTTGCCGCATTTTTCGAGCGCTTTTTGAAGAACTTGGCGCGTACATAGGTGCTTTCAGCTATTGAACGCGCCAAGATCTTCAAAAATCATCTCGAAAGATGCAGCAATTCCCTATAAACTAAACCCAAAGTTCAGGTTGTTAGCTTTTTTGCCCAAGAAAGGAATCGAACCTTCGACCACTTGCTTACCATGCAAGTGCTCTACCACTGAGCTACCCGGGCCTATTTCAGTGCTCTTAGAGGTAGTTTCAAACCTCGGGTTCTGTCGATTTTCGGGCTCTTTTGAGTCGCTTTTTGTTTCTTTTTTGGGGGATAATATCAACATTCGTATATTACCCCCTCCAAAAAAGAAGCAGAAATCGGCCAAAATAACCCCGAAAATCGACGAACCCCGCGTCTTGCAACTACCTCATAACGCAAAAGCGTTAACACCAAAGCACTCAAGTTTAGACTTCAGGATAAATTAAAGCAATCAAAGAACCTAGATTCGTTGACTGCTTGGGGCAGTCTATTTTTGGCGATATATGATACGCGCCTTCGTAAGGTCATAGGGAGACATCTCTACGGTGACGTTATCGCCTACCAGCACGCGGATATTACGCATGCGCATCTTCCCACACAGATGGGCAAAAACATGCAGCCCGTTCTGCAATACCACCCTGAATGTCATATTTGGGAGTAACTCTTCGATCGTTCCTTCG
>Ga0207020_1145_pt1 | contig 13491 bp, 11 predicted proteins | sample Alteio_BWMinCont_48_FD_153500 | JGI IMG/M metagenome (GOLD analysis project Ga0207020, IMG submission 153500) | Enriched cells from forest soil in Barre Woods Harvard Forest LTER site, Petersham, Massachusetts, United States -... | ecosystem: Environmental > Terrestrial > Soil > Temperate forest >... | reverse complement strand
ACTGATAACAAAAATGTGAAATATGCCATTATTTTTATTAACAATATCCAGTGAAACTGAAGATCAGCGGGTTTTAATGCACTCGTATAACAAAGAGCTTTTAGAAATTCAAAACATTCTACATGGATCGAATGATCGAGAAGAATGTATAAAATTCTTAGTCCATTTTTTTAATGAAAAAAACGGACAGTTCAATTCTCTTTTATCTAAAAGCAAAGTCTATTTAACTGAAAATTTTGTAGAAAAACATGGGGATGCTTTAAGAAAAAATGCTGATTTGTGGGTACTGTCTAATGCTGAGCTTGTTGAAATTGCAAAAAAAATTATCAATTTACAAAACAATTATGCTGCATTGTTAGCAAATAAACCGGAAGTTACAGAGGTTATCTCGAAAGAACTAGCAAGGATATGTTCTGTTCTAGAACAGAGAGTACACCATATATCTTTAAGTCATCTTTTACAACAGGAACAGCTAGCATTACAATCACTTCATGTGGCTGAAAAAAGTCGTCATTTTTTTATTCAGCTATTGAGTGGAATTTGGAGTAGTATTTGGAATACGATTTCATCAGTCTGGAAAAATGACGTAACTAAGCGAACAGAAAAAAACGTTCGTCTTCTGGAAGATGGGGCATTTTGTGAACAATATAAAACGATTATTGCCGAGATTCCATGCAATAATATTACAGACGAGATTCACGAAATTATTTCTCAAATAAAACAAATATATCCTGTGTTGCAGACAGATTTGTCGCGGACAGAAACGTGTGATTCTTCTGAACATTTTGTTTTATTGAACACAGAAAGCACAGAGAACATAGAAGCTGATGCTAGCATAGTGTATATAGATGAAAAACCTAGCCCAGAAAACTTGTGGAAATCTTTATCAGAGGCAATGAAAAATTTGGATGATCTCGATCCTAGCATAAAAAAGTGTCTAGAGGCTTATATAATTTTTTTTCAACAATCTCTTATTCTTTATCAATCAGACACGAAGCGTCAGAATTTAGTAAATCAGCGGGCTCGTATAAGGAACATATGGGCCAGTCAAGATATGCATGAAATAAACAAAGTAGCGATGCCATTGGTACTGGAAGTTGCAAGCTATCAAAACGATTGTCGTATCCGTGGAAAATTATTGGAAAAATTATATACAGAGGTATTTTTTTCTCGCTATGCAGGGATGCGCTATGCAGGGACGTCAACTCCTGACATCCTGGAATTACACAATCAGTTCGTACGCGTAGAAAATGTAGACAATATGCCCCCTACGCTAGTACATTTTTGGAATGCTGCTATTACAGCAGAACGCATGGAAATGGCTGCATCACTCTTCCAAAGACTAAACGATTTGAAACAAGATAAACGCGCACAATTGCTTTTCGAAGATTTTTGTTCTTGCCCAGATGCAAAATTTCCGGATGATCCTTTGTATCATATGCTAAAAGAATTCAAAGAATTCAATGAAGGCAGCAATATTCATTTAAGCGAAGCATGCTGTAAATTTTTAAACAAAGGGCCAAAAGAAGATTTAACAAAAGATTGGATCAAAAAAGCAAATGATTTTATTATCAAGTATGGTAGCGTAAAGACAAAAAATGCATTGCAAATCCTGTGGAAAAATCCAAATCCAAAACACGTAGATCTGAAAATCCCCATTGATGATGGAACACTGGTTTGTGCTGGTGATGGATTCACTTCTCTCGTACTTCTGGATCCTATTTCTCCACTGAACCAAAGTGATCGTGAGTGGGATAATAAGTTAGAGAATTGGCTACAAAATAATTCTGATATGCTAAAAAGCTTCGGGCTAGCAGAAGACATGAGTTGCAGCAGAACAGCAGGCGTAGATGATACAGAAAATTTTGAAATTCTACACGTATCCGAAAGCATACCTCCATCATTCAGTTCTTTTATGATGATTACTGATGACAATAGACCCGAAGTAGTTCAAGAGGCGGTTAGGTGTGAGCCGCCAATTTTTGCTTCACTGCATACGTTTTTTTCCTTAGTAGAGAGTACGGGAGAAAACAATACTCAATCTAAGCCAACGTTTCAGCATCAACAACCCTCCACGGAGGAGGAGTATTCTATGCTTGTTCAATCTAATTTTTTTGTGTGTTGAAAGTAACAGAATTGATTATGAACGCGGGTTATCGCGTATTACGTGCGGGTTTTTATGGGGATGTCGTGTAGGGCAGCCATCGCCATCAATAAATTAAGTGCTTCAAATAGTTGGTAATCATTTTTTACGAGGTCATTGGCTTCGATGGTCGATGGCATTTCAAAGATGGTTTTATGGACACTGTCGTTTTTTAGATGTCCTTTCAATTCGGCTTCGTGCAAGTAAGTGGCATCAATAGGGTCCGTATCCACCGTATTTACCTGTAATTCATCCAGCAAGATATCCGGACGAATGCCAGAAGCTTGAATGGATCGGCCTGCTGGTGTGTAATAAAATGCAGTGGTTAATTTAATAGCACTCGTGTCGTCAAGTGGAATGACTGTCTGTACCGAACCTTTGCCGAAGCTTTTTGTTCCCAAAATGACTGCGCGTTTGTTGTCTTGTAGTGCGCCGGCGACAATTTCAGCGCCTGATGCACTACCTTGGTTAATTAAAACAACCAGTGGCGCTTGATAAATGTGATGGTTTGGCTTTGCAACAATTTTCATATTGGCTTCGGGTGCTTGCCCACGCGTATAAACGATCAATTTTTTAAACTGCATTTTGTCTGGATCAAGGAAGGCATTAGCAACATCACTTGCTCCTATTAACAATCCGCCGGGGTTGTTTCTGAGATCCAGTATTAAGCCCCAGAGTGGTGTCTTTTGTTTCTGTTGTAGTTGGTCCATTAATTGATCCAAATCCTTTCTGGTATTTTCCTGAAAGCTACTGATACGAATGTAAGCAAAATGAGGTGCCAGCATGCGACCTTTAACACTATTTATACGAATGGCTTCTCGTGTGAGATTAACCATAAAAGGTTTATGCGATCCTTTACGTATCAACATAAGACGAATCGTAGTACCTATTTTTCCACGCATTTTTTTGACGGCTTCTTGCAGTGTTAAACCTTGAATAGGGGTGTTATTAATGCGCAAAATCCAATCGCCAGGTTTTATGCCCGCTTTTCGTGCGGGACCATCATCTAGAGGTGTAACAGCGCGCAGCAAACCTTCGTCCATGGCTACTTCCAAACCTAATCCACTAAATTCACCAGTAGTGGCGGTCTTTAGTTCTTTTAAATCATCTGCATCTAAAAAGCTGGAATGAGGGTCTAAGCCATTTGCCATACCTTGCATAGCATTCTGTAATAACTGGTGTTCTGAGGTAGGTTGGACATACTCGCTTTTGATGATTTGCAATTCTCGATTGAAGCGTAAAATATCCTTGGATAGCGTGGCATCCTGAGATGTAGAAGAGGGTATGGTCGTTTTAACAGAACCGCTTGAAAAGGTCGTATTGCTAAATCCTAATAAGACCCCGACGAGCAGCAGCGATAGCATTTTTAGTCTCATCGTAATTTCCACGCTATGACGGACTTTTAAAAGGCGATACACTTATTTTTAGGTTTTTTAACGTACCTAATTCATAGTGTAATTTACTTTAGTGAATTTGCGAGTTTGCGAGATGAAAACTGCGCATTTATTGGTCAGTACGCTGAGTAGAAAAGTCATCTACCTGGGAGCTGGGATTTGTAAAAGACAACAAATTTTTACCTGTCATTTCTTCTGGTTGAGGTAAATCTAATAAACTAAGCAAAGTAGGCGCTATATCGGCTAAAGTTCCAGCATGCGTCTTGCTAATTTTTGCAGGCCTACCGACATAAATAAATGGCACGGGTTCTGTCGTATGTGCTGTGTGAGCTTGCTTAGTCTTTTCATCGTACATACATTCTGCATTGCCGTGATCTGCTGTGATAATCGCTTCCCCGCCTTGTTTTTGCACTGTAGTAATAATTTTATCTAAACATTGATCAATACAGGTAATGGCTTTTTTTGTTGCCACAAAATTTCCTGTATGGCCTACCATATCAGGATTGGCAAAATTACAGATAATAACGTCGTATTTTCTATCTTTTATGGCTTCTAAGAGGTTTTGAGTGAGTTCTAATGCACTCATTTGTGGCATTAAATCGTAAGTTGCTACCTTTGGAGATGGAATTAATAAACGCGTTTCCTGGGGATTTTTGGTTTCAACCCCGCCGTTAAAAAAATAGGTAACATGGGGATATTTTTCGGTTTCTGCAGTACGCAGCTGTGTTAAACCCTGTTTGGCTAGGTATTCACCTAAACCATTGGTAAGCGATTGTTGGGGAAAAGCAACTTGAGTGGCGAGATCTGTCGCGTAGAATGTTAAAGAAACAAAAGCACCGAGTTGTGGGTGTAGGATTCGTTCAAAGTGTAAAAATGTAGGATCCAGAAATGCATGACTGAGCTGTCGCGCTCGATCGGCTCGAAAATTCATAAAAAAAACAATATCTCCTGATTCTATTTTTAGGGGAGATTGCTGGATGGCGTGGATGCTGGTGGGCTTTACAAATTCATCAGTTTCACCCCTGGCGTAAGCTGCTTGTAGTCCCTCTTGTGCAGAAGCTGCTACATACTCGGCTTTTCCGCTGATTAAACAATCGTAAGCTACTTGTGTGCGTTCCCAGCGCTGATCTCTATCCATGGCATAATAACGGCCTATCAGTGAAGCTATTTTTCCTAGTCCATACTGTTGGCATTCATTTTCCAGTGCTGTTAGGTAGGCTTGAGCACTTTTTGGCGGTGTATCACGACCGTCGAGAAAGGCGTGGATAGCACAATCTTTGACGCCTTCTCTTGACAAAAATCGCAATAGTGCACCTATGTGTTTTTCGTGACTATGAATACCACCGGGCGATAGTAATCCTATGATATGGACTAATTTTCCTGAGTCTTTTGCCTTTTTCGATGCCTGAAGAAATACTTCGTTTTTAAAAAAATCACCGTCTTCAATAGCTTTATTAATGCGAGTCAGATCTTGATAAATAACGCGTCCAGCACCGATCGTTAAGTGTCCCACTTCAGAATTTCCCATTTGTCCTTCTGGTAATCCTACTGCTAGACCCGATGCAGTTAACAAGGCATGAGGACAAGTTTGTATTAAATGATCCCAGTACGGTTTATGAGCTAAGGCGATCGCGTTGTGATTGTTTTCTTCACGATAGCCCCAGCCATCCAGAATCAACAAAAGCACTGGTTTAGGTTTTTTTGTATTCAACATAAGATGACGTCTCTATAAATTAACCTAACGATTAGCAGGCTGGTGTGATTGCTAACTTTATTAATATTAATATCGCGATGGGTTGTACTTTGTACGTGCTAGCGTCGACCGCGCTTCATAGAGCAACAATAAGCCAACGATGATCATCGGCAGCGAAAGCAGTTGACCCATCGTCAAGTAGCCCAAAAAGACGAAGCCAATGCCTGCATCTGGCTGACGGAAGAATTCCAGTATAAAGCGGAAGACGCCATATAAAATAGCAAACCAACCGGATATAACCATACGAGGCTTCTTTCGACGAGAATAAATCCACAAAAACAAAAATAATACAACTCCCTCAAAAAAAAACTCGTAGAGTTGTGAAGGGTGGCGAGAGAATTGATCAGCACGGGGAAATATCATGGCCCAAGGGACATGACTTATTCTTCCCCATAGTTCTCCGTTGATAAAATTACCAATTCGTCCTGCACCGAGACCAATAGGAATCAGCGGAGCGGCAAAGTCAGAAATATCAAAAAAATTTTTACCTGTTTTTTTGGCAAACAAATAAAATGCTAAAAGAACACCGAGAAATCCGCCATGAAATGACATACCGCCTTGCCAGACCATAAAAATAATCCAAGGTTTTGCCAAAAAGTTACTGAAATCGTAGAAAAGCATATAACCAATACGGCCACCCAGGATAACCCCAAGCGCCGTGTAAAACAGCAGGTCGCTGACCTGTTCTTGTGTCCATTGACTACCTGCTTTTTGAGCACGATAACTGGCTAGTAACCAAGCAACAACAAATCCAACGACATACATCAATCCATACCAGTGCACTTTGAGTGGACCTATATGAAAAGCAATGGGATCGATGGAAGGGTAGGGTAGCATAGTGGTTAGTCCTAAGAAATCAATGTGTATTCTGTACTGTAACTCGCAGCGTGGCGTATCCAGCTCTCGCTAACCATCATCATACCAATGATGGAGGGTAAAAAGACAACCACATAAACTAATAATAACAGGCTAGAGGGTATGCTTTCAAAGTGGCGCTTAGTTTTGTTAGCACATAAATGACGTACGAAAAAAAGTAGGACAGCGAGGCCAATGAGTGCAAAAAAATAAAGGCTGGAACCCAAAAATACGTGTAGTAGGTTATTGGCTTTGATATCGTTGCTGGGGATCAAGGTGGTAGGCAAGTTTGTGAATAACAGAAAGGTCGCTAGTAACAGCGGTAAGCTGATTGGCAAGAGTCCTTTTTTAGAAAAGTTCCATAAAATAAGAACCGGCAAACAAAGTAAGGGAAAATAATATATCCACCCTAAAGGAGAGAGTAAAAGCATGCCTAATAAAATAATGGAAAAATCTAAATCAACCTTTTCTTGCGAATCGATAGCAGGAACAGGTCGTAGAAAATAAATGAGTAACCCTATGAGTAAAGCAGACAAAAATAGGTAAGCAAAAATAAATAGGTGGGGCACGAAAAAAAGGGGGATATTTTTTTCAGCTCCTCCAATAAAACGTAATAAAACGCCATAAAGAGAAACATTCCAGCTTGAGGCGGCCCAAACTATCTGATGACAAGCTTGATAGTAGGCATGATAAGTGTCTATACCGAAAAATGCAGCCGATAGTAACCCACAGGCTAGAATAGTTACCACACAGAGTAAAAGCGAACGCCACTCTTGACGGATGAAAAAATAAAGTAAAAATAAACCAAAAAAAGGCTTGAAGCTAGCGGTTATTCCTAAAATAAAGGCTGCTTTCTTGCTGTTGTGAGAGCGGGCTGCGCACCATCCTAAGACCAACAAAGGTAGCAATAACAAACTGACTTGACCAAACTCTATGCTAGCAAAGCTCGGAAAGTAACCCATCAAGCCGATTAACAGCAAAAGACAGGTTTGTAGTGAACCGATAGAGCTCGGATCTAATTTTTGTTGTATTAACAGAATACCGATCCATCCCGCTCCTATCGAAAAAAAAGTCCATAGCAAGATGGCCTTAGCGTACTTCAAATAAGCCAGTGGAAAACTGACTAAGGTGAAGAAAGGTGGGTTAAGATTGCCCGCTAAAGGGATGATGGCTTGCCGTACCGTAGTTTGGTCCGAAACAAAACCATGATCCAGCGCAGAGTTTTGTCTGTTTTTCACAAAGTATATCGGAGAGTAGATGTTTTTTCCTTCAATGCAAAGACGTTGTGAATGATAAAATTTGCCATAGTCACTGTAAAGAATGCTGTTTTTTCCCAATGTCCTTGGATAAATACAGCTTATGTAGACCAATCCTCCAAGAATACAGATGCCCAATAGCGACCAAAAAACACGAAAGATTTTTTGAAACATCATAATAAAAATCGGCAGATGCCAAATTAATCATTTAAACCCTTGACTAAGTCCTGCTAGTTGCAGCTGATGGCGTAGCTGCTTGGAACTTTTTACGTTGGATAGTGGCCCTACTACAACTTGGTAGTATAGACGTTGATTGATGGGTGTTTTGGCTATCCTTACGGAGGAATGTGTCCAATTTTTAATCTGTAACGCCAATTTTTGTGCTTGGCTGCGCTGCTTGAAGATACCTAAGTGAATGTAAGGCCAATTTTGTGTGCTGCTAGTAGACTGCGAGGTTGTATTTCTCGCTATCAAACACGTTGTGCCTGGAGTAATGGCACGAATCTCAACGGGTGCTGTTCCTGTACCTGCCATACCCAATTTTTTAGCGGCGGCATAAGAAAGATCAATGAGACGGTTGTGGGAAAAAGGACCTCTATCGTTGACTTTTACGATCACTTTTTTGCCATTACGCAAATTGTGCACCTGCAAGTAAGTAGGTAACGGAAGTGTTTTATGGGCAGCAGTCATGCCTGATACGTCGTAGGTTTCTCCATTCGAAGTGTGGAATCGATGAAATTTCATGCCATACCAAGACGCAGTTCCCCTCGCACAATAGCCTTGCGAGCTTTTCAATACGTAATAGCGACGCCCTAATACCACGTAGGATTTAGGATTGCCTCGTTTACTGAAAGGCTCTGCTTTAGGAACGGCATCAGGAATTTTATCGCAGTTTACTTTAAAACAGGGAGGAGCATCATGGCGTAGCGAGTAGCGGTGGCGTTTAGCAGTGGTGGTGCTACAGGCAGACAACATCAGCGTCAGAAAAAAAAGAAAAAATATAACTGATATCTTTAAAAATGAGTTCTTTAGCCAAGTGTTATTTTGTTTTTTCATGTAGACAGCTCTTTTTATGATGATAATGTTCGATTAATTCGCTTAATTGACAGACAGCCATTGCATACAGAGAGCTAGAATTGTAGCGCTTGATAACTTGAAAATTAGTAAACCCTAGCCAATATTTCGTTCCGTTGTTCAGTGGCAATGCAATTACTGTGGCTTTCAGTGTAGAAGGTACAGGCTTTCTGGGATGGATAGCATATTTTTTAAATTTTTTCACTGTAAAATCTTTTAGCGAGGCAGGCAACCGTTCAAAGCCATGATCGATGGTGTGCACACCCACAATAATAGGCTCCGTTTTTACCCATCCATGAAATTTTAGGTAATGCGCAACACTGAGAATAGCATCATCAGTATTACCTATAAGGTCACTGTATCCCTTATGTGATGCATCAACGGCAAGATGTCGGTAATTACTGGGAAGAAATTGCGGCTGTCCTATAGCACCTGCGTAGGAACCCTTGATTTTTCTGAGGTCGATGGCAGGATTTTCGCGACCTAACAACAAAAGCTCTTCTAGCTCTTTTTGAAAGAATTCAGCACGTCGAGTACCGTTAAAACTCAGAGCGCTCAATGCATCTAAGACACGATATTTACCGGTTACTTCACCATAACGCGTTTCTACACCAAGGATAGCGATAATAATCGATGGAGGCACACCGTAGCATTGATTGGCAATGTTGAGTGTTTTGCTATGGGCATTCCAAAATTCTACTCCTTTTAGGGCACGTTTGTCTGTGACAAACAGTGGTCTGTAATCGGACCAAGTTAAATTTTCTGCTGGCTTGGCAAATGCTGCAAGAATGGAGTGATTGGGTCTAACGCTATCGAACAACTTTTCCAGTTGTTGATGATTAAAGTTATATTTTTTAACCATTTTTTCAATAAAGCAGTGCACTTCTGGTTTGCTTGAATAGGCAGAACAGGCAGTGGAACAAAGAAAAATTGACAAAGCAAGCGCTTTCAAAATTAGCGGAATCTTATTCTCTTTCATCGAATTCTTCCCTCAATTACCGACAAGCTTACGATGCATTTGTATAGACATGAGAATACCAAAACCAGCAAGCATTGTGATTAAAGAAGTTCCTCCATAGCTGATCAATGGTAATGGTACACCAACTACAGGTAGTAAACCGCTCACCATACCGATGTTTACAAAAGCAGCTGCAAAAAAACTTAAGCTTAATCCACCACCTAGCAGACGAGAAAAGGTATCTTGCGCATGGACACTGATGTAAAGACCTCGAATAGTAATCCAAAAATAAAGAGTCAGCAAAACCACGCTTCCGATTAAGCCAAATTCTTCACTGCAAACGGAAAAAATAAAATCAGTGGTATGTTCCGGTAAAAATTGTAAGTGAGATTGAGTTCCCTGTAGCCATCCTTTACCGAAAAAACCACCTGATCCGATGGCGATCTTGGATTGAATGATATGGTAGCCAGCGGCCAAAGGATCTTTTTCTGGATTCAGAAAGGTAAAAATGCGCAGCTTTTGAAAATCATGCATAAAATGCCAACCAATGGGTGCAATGAGTAAAGTCAACAAACCGCCTGCTGCCAGTAGCCGCCAGCTAATACCAGCGAGTAAAATGACGCTAAAACCAGCCATGGCAATCAACAATGCTGTACCTAAATCCGGCTGCTTTATCACGAGTAATGTAGGGATGATGAGAATGCCGAATGGGATAAGTAAATGCCAAAAAGAAGGAGGTAATAATTTATCATGTAGATACCACGCTAACATTAATGGCACCGATAATTTCATGAGCTCAGAAGGTTGAAATTGAAACAACCACAGGTTCAGCCAACGTTGTGCCCCCTTGCCCATGACTCCTATCAGTAATACAGCAACAAGTAATAAAAAAGTACTATAAAATATCCAAGGCGCCCAAGTACGATAAATAGCTGGCGGGATTTTTGAAAATAACATCATTATTGAAAAAGCAACGAATATTCGAAAGATTTGCTTGCTGAGCAAATCCATATTTTGATTACTTGCACTGTAGAGGATGAACAAGCCGATGGTGATAAGACTTAGTAATCCGATGAATAAAGGTTTATCAATACGAAAAAATTCTTTTAGTTTTCGCTTGATGAAATGCGGATAATTGACTGTAAACATGAATGGTATATATAACGATAACGGAAACTGAGTATTTAACTATAGGACAGGCTGGCAATAAATACCTAGTTTTTGTGAACTTGTCGCCAGACTATCGTATCACGTAGACCTGACTAGCGGCGCGACAAAAATCGTTTTTATTAGGTAATTTTAGTTTCGTTGCGTGATCGCTGATTCAATGTACAATACGGATACTTTCCATAGTATCGGTCGTATTTTATGCGTCATGCTTTGTTTTTGGCATGCAGTTTTTTTTGCTGCTTAGCCCTAGCCACTAGGGTTTATGCGCTGACTTTCGTGTTACCTGATGCTCAAAACAACATTATAGGTCACGTGCAATGGACGCAAGCACTGCCCGGTGATACATTCGATAAAATAGGACGACGTTACGATCTAGGTTATCTGGAATTAATGGAATCAAACCCTACTATCGATCCCGTACATCCCATTCCTGGCACGATCATCGTCCTTCCTAGCCGTTTTATTTTACCGCCAGGACCGCGCAAAGGCCTGGTCATTAATTTGGCTGAATTGCGAGCTTATTACTATCCACCTCATCGTCATATCGTCCACACGTACCCAGTGGGTATTGGTCGAGAGGGTTGGGATACGCCCTTAGGAGACTCGTGGATTGCACAAAAAATTATTGATCCTGTATGGCAAGTGCCGACCTCTATACGCAAGGATCGCGCTAAAGATGGTGTACACTTGCCAAGTAAGGTACCACCAGGACCCGATAATCCATTAGGAGGTTATGCAATGCGCCTTAAACAAGAGACTTACTTAATTCACGGTACAAATAGCTCTGAAGGGATTGGACGGCGTAGTAGTGCAGGGTGTATTCGTATGTTCCCTGAAGATATTGAAGAGTTATTTCCTCAAATGAAGCGTAAGGAACGGGTTTTTATCATGGATTCCCCTTATAAGATCGGTTGGGCAGGAGATAAACTTTATTTGGAAGTGCATACACCACTGCAGTGGCAACCAGGCTTAGAATTAACCTATATTGCTGCAGTGAAGGCTTATGTACAAAAAAATATTCAAATCAACAACGCGAGAATAGTCAATATTCAGTTGGAAAAAATCAACGCGATCGCTAGAGATCAAAACGGGATTCCGCAAATCATAGGCCATGCTGCAGAGACACAAAAGCCCAGTAAGCACGACACGACACTACAAAAAACTAAGCCAAGACTAAGGCAACGGGGTAACGAGTGAAAATTTCAATTAACGTTATGGACTTGTAAATTTATGCGTTGTATTTCATTTTGTACAGCCGCAAGCTACAAATTAGGCGCTTTGGCCGATTTTTTCCGAAGTCATCAGTATACAGCTAAACTATTTCGCAATGTATTATATATTACCAAAAATGGTAAAGAAATAGATATTTTTTTATTCAATCATGGTTGTTTTGTTATTTGGGGTTCGACTAAAAAACAAGAAGAAAAATTAATAATCGAAATCAAACCTTTTACTGTAGAACCATTGGAAAAAATTGAAACCGACCGTTTTATTTATTATATTGATAAGGAGACACGCTTGTTTCCCCATCAGCGATTTAATGTTGATGTAATTACTTTGGAGGAGAGTGAAATCGACAATGTACAAATGAAATTAGCGATTTCATATGGACTGGCACAATCCATTAAATTAGAGTTTTACGAAGAATCGATTCAAAAAACTATACAAGAGAATAGTTATATTCCTCGAGAATTAGCGAAATATGGAAGAATATCGCTGTCCCGTAAAGCAATATCCAAGCGTATTGGTGAAATTTTCTTAACGAGAAGTTCCGTCAATCTAAGCAGTGAATATTTAGATGTGCCTGAGTATTTTTGGCGTTACTCCAATTTGGAAGATTTTTATGTCATGACAGAAAAATTTCTGGATATTCCAAAGCGTGTAGCAGCGCTTAATCTCAAACTTGATGTTGTGCATGAAATTTTAGAAATGTTAAATAGCCAGTTACAACACCGCTATTCCAGTATTTTAGAATCTGTGATTATTTTATTGATATTTATAGAGATTGTCGTTCAAATTCTTCAACATCTTTAAAAGTGCTATCTGGGATGATTGTACTTGTTTGTTGGATGGTATGCGCTACTAGTAAAAACCTAAAAGTATGCTATTTTATAGAATCCTAACACTAAAAGAATCCTAATCTTCTGTTTACTCCTTTATTTTAAGAGGAAAGTGAATCATGGCTAAAAAATTAGCTAAAAAAAGACCCGTGTCTCATAAACTGCACAAAAAATCTAAAGAAGCATCCAGTAAAAAGATACCTATCATCAAAAAGTCTTTTACTAAAACTGAGCTGCTCAAACATTTAGCGGACCAAACTGAATTACCTAAGAAAAAAACAATGGAAGTCCTGGAGACATTGCAAGCAGTTATATTTGCGCATGCAAAATCGGCCTGTGCATTTGCTTTGCCGGGTGTGCTGAAGTTGACAGTCGTAAAAAAAGCGGCAACGAAACAGCGAAAAGGCATCAATCCTTTTAATGGACAGCCTACTATCTTTAAAGCAAAGCCTGCTCGTAAGGTTGTGAAAATAAAAGCACTGAAAAAATTGAAAGCGGCGGTTTAATTTTTTTTACACATTGCCGCCAAGCGAGGTTTACACGGGTAGGGGTACATGAAGACACATGAAGAGCTTGCTTTCAAGCTTCATGTGTGTTGTGCATACACCTAGCATGGGCAATTAAGGAGATAAACTCTAGGGACAAGACAATCTTTTTTTCAGCATCGTTTTACAGTGTATTGCAAATTATCACCAACGTTGCAACACGCGAAGCGCTTGTTGAGTTGATTCTGAAGTTCTAAGATGTCCTCTCCAGAACTGCTAGCTGATCCAGATTCGTGAAAAATGCCGATTTTTTCTAATTTTTCCGCTAACTGTAATGATTTAA
>Ga0207020_1144_pt1 | contig 13510 bp, 15 predicted proteins | sample Alteio_BWMinCont_48_FD_153500 | JGI IMG/M metagenome (GOLD analysis project Ga0207020, IMG submission 153500) | Enriched cells from forest soil in Barre Woods Harvard Forest LTER site, Petersham, Massachusetts, United States -... | ecosystem: Environmental > Terrestrial > Soil > Temperate forest >... | reverse complement strand
CCACAATAAAGCAGAAAATAAGCTCATACGAACTAATAACGCACCGCCAAGGAAAGCACCTAATAATGTCGCGATTAACCCAAATGTTTTAAATGCAATACCTACATCGCTTAATGTAAATCCAAGTCCTTTTAATAAAAAATTACTCATTAGCGATAAAGCCAGCGCATCGCCTAATTTATAAAATAAAATAAATAAACAAATTAATATAATACTTTCTCGCCGGTATAAATTAACAAAAGGCTGGATCACAGATTCAGCAAATGTTTTTGGGGATGCGGCGGTCGGAACTTCAGGCCCAAAATAGGTAGCTAACACCATAAGACCGATTAGCACGGCCATTATTTCATAAGTCATTTTCCAGCCTATGTAATCTGCCATCACTAAAGCTAATCCGCTCGAAAATAACATAGCCATTCGATAACCTAAAGTCACTGCCGCAGCTCCCAACCCTCGTTCATCTGAATGCAAGAGGTCCGTTCGATAGGCGTCAATGGCAGTATCTTGTGAGGCTGAAAGAAAAGCAATAATCAACGCAAGAATTCCAATCATTTCTGCATGTTGCAGTGGACTAAACTGGGCAATCACAAAGAGCATGATACATAGAGCAATTTGTGTAATGAGAACCCAACCTCGCCGCCTTCCCCAAATGGGTGGAACAAAGCGATCCAATGCGGGTGCCCAGAGAAACTTCCATACATAAGGTAAACCTAACAACGATAAAAATCCTATAGCATAAAGACTAACGCCTGACTGAGTAAACCATGCCTGCAAGGTAGATCCGGTCAATGCTAAAGGTAATCCAGATGAAAATCCTAAAAAAAGAACCGTTTGAATACGACGATTTTTGATATATTGTTCGAGCATTATTATGAAAACCCCGGTAAACTTTATGATATTTAGATTTTAGTGAAACTGTGGAAGTATATCATAAATTTGTAAATATAAACAGCACTCCTTGGTTCTGCGACTCTTACGGATGGTGGGCACGCTTCGCTTTGCCCACCCTACATTTAAGAGGAACAATGAAGTTAGCTGCTGTTGCGAAATGACAAATTTCACCCACACTGTCATCCCCGCGAAGGCGGGGATCCATTCAGAATGGATCCCCGCCTTCGCGGGGATGACAGTGTTTCGCGGGGATGACAGTGTTTTGTGTTTCGCGACACCAATAAGTTAGCCATGAGACAATAGTATACGTAGGGTGGGCAAAGCAAAGCGTGCCCACCATCTGCGGGAGACGGAAAGGGGTTAGCTGTGAGACAATGACTACAATGAGGATTTCATGACAATTAGCGTATTTGATCTATTTTCAATTGGTATAGGGCCATCGAGCTCTCATACCGTAGGCCCGATGAAAGCAGCAAGGGAATTTATCATCCGGCTTGAAACACAACAAATTTTATCAAAAGTGGAACGTGTCAAAATAGAGTTATTCGGTTCGTTAGCCTTTACAGGGAAAGGTCATGGAACAGACCATGCCATTCTCTTGGGATTAGAAGGCCATGCACCTGACTTGGTTAATCCTGATATCATAAGACCACGCGTCCTTGAGATTATCCAACAACAAAAAATATCATTACTTTCAAAATATCTGATTTCTTTTCATCCTGAAACGGATTTGGAATTTAATTTTAATGAATTATTGCCTTCCCATACCAATGGTATGCGATTTACAGCCTATGATTCATTGAACCATTCCTGCTGCAAACAGATTTATTACTCCATCGGAGGAGGATTTATTATAGATGAAAATCACTCCCCTGAATCCGCCGAACATTCGGCCCAACTGCCCTATGATTTTGATACCGCTAGAAAACTAATAGAACATTGTGAAAAAAATCAGTTACATATCCAAGATATCATGCTCGCGAACGAATGTAGTATCCGTCCAGAAAATGAAATAAAAGCCCGCTTAGGCACCATTGCCAAGATCATGCGAGCTTGTATTGATAAAGGCTGTCAAACAAAAGGCGTATTGCCTGGCGGACTCAATATAACACGTCGCGCACCCGCTCTTTTTCAAAAATTAAACCAAAAAGGTGTCCCCTCATCCTATGAGATGACAGATAGTATGAGCTGGCTTAATCTTTATGCGATTGCTGTGAATGAAGAAAATGCAGCAGGCAGCCGTGTCGTTACCGCCCCAACCAATGGGGCGGCGGGTGTGATTCCTGCGGTTTTACATTATTATCTTGATTTTTATCCCGAGGCGAAACCGGATGATGCTATTGATTTTCTATTGGTAGCAGGGGCGATTGCTATTTTGTACAAAAAAGGTGCATCTATTTCAGGAGCTGAGGTAGGTTGTCAGGGTGAGGTGGGTGCTGCTTGCTCTATGGCGGCCGGTGCATTAACTGCTTTGTTAGGCGGGACCCTTTATCAGATCGAAAATGCAGCTGAAATTGCCATGGAACATCATCTTGGAATGACTTGTGACCCTATCAGCGGTCTTGTGCAAATTCCGTGCATAGAGCGCAATGCGATGGGTGCCGTCAAAGCGGTGAATTCAGCACGACTAGCCTTACTAGGTGATGGACATCATTATGTTTCACTGGATAAAGTCATTTCAACCATGAAACAAACAGGGAAAGACATGCTTTCCATCTATAAAGAAACTTCTTTAGGCGGTTTGGCCGCGAATATTCCGGAATGTTAAAGAGAAAGAATAAATGCAGCACGAATGAAAAACTCATGTTATAATTTTTAAAATAAACAACTTGTTATAAATGATATGATTGCAAATACTATTGTATATGAACAGCCCTTGAATGAACTCATCCGAGTATGTTTAAGAATTGAGCTGCTCTTCCAACAGATTGATCATCAAATCAATGATACCTCTACGCTTGCTACAAGGAATGTCATTGCTTTTATTATCAATCTTTTGCAATTACTCGACCGCCCTGATTTAAAAGCAAAATTGGCAAAAGAACTCAGCCATCAAACAGCACTTCTTATCAGACTCGAAAATACACCCGAAATTGATATCGAAAAACTGCGCTCACTTTTGCGCCAACTGGAAGATTTAGCTCGCTGCTTCATTGATAGCAGCAAAAAAATCGGACAAAATTTACGAGAAATTGAATTACTCAATAACCTTAGGCTTCATTTAACCAGCCCTGGGGGCGGATGTAATTTTGATATCCCGCTTTATCACTATTGGCTGAACCAATCTCCTGAGGAACGTCAGCTTACATTGAAGTCATGGATAACTGAATTTAATAATATTAGGGCAGCTTCTTCTTTAATTTTACAGTTGGTTCGTGAAGGTGCCAAATCCCAACAAAAAACGGCTGAGCATGGGTTTTATCAAGAACTGTTAGACCCTCAAATTAATCTACGCCTGATTCGAGTTGCTATCCCTAAAAATATCTTGGCATGTCCCGAAATCAGTATCGGGCGGCATTATCTTAGCGTGCGATTTTATACTCCAACCATTCAAGAAAGACCGCCGCAATATTTGCAGCATCTACCCTTTTGGATTTCACATTGCAACTCCTGCTAGGTAAAAAATGAATATTAAGACAAAAAATATCATATGCCCAACCTGTGGTAAAAAAGGAACATGGAAACCACACAATGAATCACGTCCATTTTGTTCGCCGCGTTGTAAGCTGATTGATTTAGGGGACTGGGCTGACGAACAACATCGTATTCCAGGTCCACCTCTGCCCGATGAAGAGTCGGATATGCAGGAAAAAAAGCACTAATGTTACGCACGGTGACAATATTTTGTTTAATGTTCTTTTTTACCGTAGCTCACGCCTCTGAAAAACTAATCCTTATTCTGGATTGGTATGCCAACCCAGGTCATGCGCCCTTATTTGTTGCTAAAGACAAAGGATTTTTTGAAGAGGAAAACTTAAATCTTATCTTTATTGGGCCTTCAAATCCGGCTGATCCTCCAAAACTGGTTGCCGCTCAAAAAGCAGATATCGCCCTCACCTATCAACCTCAATTTTTAGAACAAGTGGATCGTGGACTTCCCCTCATACGCATTGGAACATTAGTTGATCGTCCGCTCGATGTCATGGCGGTTTTAAAAAATGGTCCTATTAAACGAATAGAAGATTTAAAAGGAAAACGGGTTGGTTATAGCACTAGCAGTTTAAATAGCACCACATTAAAAACAATGCTGAATCATCATCAATTAACATTAAAAGAAGTGCAGCAAATCAATGTACATTATGACTTAACACAAGCCTTGCTATCAAAAAATGTAGACGCCATCATTGGAGTGATGCGAACGTTTGAAGTCATTCAAATGGAATTAGTCAACCAGCCTGCGCGTATTTTTTATCCTGAAAAAAATGGATTGCCTGCCTATAGCGAACTTATTTTTGTCATTCATAAAAATAATGCACATGATCCGCGATTTAAAAAATTTTTAGCGGCTTTGAAAAAAGGGGTAAATTACTTAAAAGAACATCCTGAAGAAACCTGGTTATTATTTTCTAAAAATCACCCAGAGCTAAATGATGAACTTAATCGCCGGGCCTGGTTTGCGTCTATACCTTATTTTACTTTACAGCCCACCGCTTTTGATGAACCAGAATGGTTACATTTTGCTGAGTTTATGCATAAAAATGGATTAATTAAAATCATTCATCCCATCAATCGTTACGCCATCGATTTAACAAAGGAATAACTATGTTGACAACTCTTTATCTTAGTCTGCTATTGGTGATCATCGTCGGCGTATTATTATTTGCCATAAAAATATTACAAGATATCCTACAAAAAGGCATTCAGGAAACCCGTTTAACCGTGAAAGAAGCTCTTACTGATTATGCGGGAGAATTAGGCAAACGATTTGATCATTTAACCTATACCACCGATTTACGCTTGAAAGAAATTAATCATCAAGTCGAAAAAAAATTGGCGGAAGGGTTTGAAAAAACAACGGCCACGTTTAGCGATGTCATAAAGCGGCTTGCTTTAATTGATGCGGCGCAAAAGAAAATTACTGAACTTTCAAGCAATGTAGTCAGTTTACAAGAAATACTCAATGATAAACGTTCGCGCGGCACATTTGGTGAGGTCCAACTATCGGCACTTATTCGAAATGTGATACCGGAACAGCATTTTTCTTTTCAGCATACATTGAGCAATGGGAAACGTCCGGATTGTATTTTGTTTTTACCCGAACCGACAGGAACGATTGCAATTGATGCAAAATTTCCGCTAGAAAATTTTCGGTTACTGATGGACACAACACTGCCTGATTCTGAAAAACGTCAAGTTGAACAGCAATTTCGCGTTGACATAAAAACACATATTCAGCATATTTCTGAAAAATATATTATCCAGGATGAAACAGCAGATGGTGCGGTGATGTTTATTCCGGCGGAAGCTATTTTTGCGGAAATTCACTCACATTACCCTGATCTGGTTGAGAGCGCGCATCGAGCAAAAATTTGGCTTGTATCGCCTACTACCATGATGGCTATTCTAACCACCGCTCGAGCTGTGCTAAAAGATGCAGCAACAAGACAACAATTGCATATCATCCAAAAGCATTTACATATGTTAGCGACAGATTTTGAACGTTTTCAAAAACGAATGGATAATTTGGCGCGCCATATTGCACAAGCACATACGGATGTAGACCAGGTACATACGTCGGCAAAGAAGATAACCGAACGGTTTGGACTCATTGAAAAAGCGGAGTTGGTTCCTTCCGAGCATACAGAGATTTGAATTAGCTCATGTAGGGTGGGTAAAGGAGCGCTTTTCAGCGACGTGCCCACCGAGCTGCGCCGATTGGTGGGCACGTCGCTGAAAAGCGCTCCTTTGCCCACCCTACATTTTTGACCATTTTTGACCATTTTTTTTTACGACGGAAGTAGCCGTCGGGACAACTAGATTGTGTATGAAAGCCCTTTGAAAAAAAGGCTTTCCAGGCTAATATTCAATATATTTATAAATAAGTATTAAAGGATCACATTATGGGTTTTCTCAAAGATAAACGCGCTTTAATTTTAGGTCTTGCCAGTGAGCGTTCTATCGCATTTGGTATTGCAGATGCCATGAATCGGGAAGGGGCAGCGCTTGCTCTTACCTATCCCAACGATAAGTTCAAAAGTCGAGTGGAAGAAATGGGTAAAAATTGGAATACGGCTGCCATATTACCTTGTGATGTAGGCAGTGATGCAGAAATCGATCAATTATTTAAAGACTTAGAAAAATGTTGGGACGGGCTTGATATTATTGTTCATTCAGTCGCCTATGCCCCTGCTGATCAACTCAACGGTGATTATTTGGATGTACTCAATCGTGATGGATTTAAAATAGCCCATGATATTAGTTCCTATAGTTTTGGCGCATTAGCTAAAGCGGGTTTAAAAATGTTAACGGGGCGTCAAGGTGCTTTATTGACCCTGACTTATCTAGGGGCTGAGAGAGCGCTGCCTTCTTATAATGTGATGGGGGTCGCTAAAGCAAGCCTGGAAGCCAATGTGCGTTATCTTGCTCAAAGCTTAGGCCCTAAAGGTATTCGAGTGAATGCCATTTCCGCAGGGCCTATTAAGACGCTAGCAGCGGCAGGAATAAAAGATTTCCGTAAAATGCTGTCATTTAATGAAAATGCGTCTCCTTTACGTAAAAAAGTCACTGCGGAAGAAGTGGGCAATGTAGCTGCTTTTCTTTGTTCCGATCTCGCCTCAGGAATTACCGGTGAAATTGTGCATGTCGATGCTGGGTTTCATGCGGTTGCGGCAATGAGCCTGGACTAAAATCGTTTTTTATAACAGCTATCAGGGAGGATAGAAGTGAAATTAAATCACATCATTGTAACACTGGGTGTAACATGTTTGATGAGCGTTCCTATACAAGCTGATTATCAAGTTAATCACCCTAAACGACCAGAAACTTTTTTCGGAATAGAACTACTTTATTTGAAGCCGGTTTGGACCACGAATCCTGCTTATCTTGTCACTTCAAACAATGGGCCCGATCAAATAGCTAAGCAGGTCAATTTTGACTATGATTTCAATATGACACCTGTTTTTTCCGGCGGTATTATTTATCCTAATGGGATAGGGTTCCGTGGCCGTTATTGGTTGCTGAATGGTAATGATAGTCAAAGCACAACATTCGATAATTCCATTACACGTTTAATGACTGCCGGACCTCTGGGAGTCATCTTATTAAGCACACCGGGGGTCACACCCGGACTGTTCGATCATTTCTCGTTTGATAGTACATTATCGATGCAAACAGCTGATGCAGAAGTAATAATAGACCGCAAATACGATGCATGGCATATTTTATTATCAGGCGGAGTCCGCTACGCCTATATTAAACAAACTTATACTGTTCATAACCAGGGTGAAACTTCTTCGATTAACTTGATAACAAATCATATTAATTCTTTACAATCCTCTCAATTTTCACGTGGTTTTGGTCCAACCATTTCTGCTGAAGCAGGCTATGCGATTGGTTGGGGCGGTTTATCTTTGTATGGGAATGCAAGAAATTCAACTATTTTTGGAAAAGAAAACGAAAACGCGTCGGCAAAAGAAGTAAACACAATGATTGGGGATGTAGATGAAAGTGTAAGCACGAATCATAACACTCTATTTAATATTTTTGAACTAGAGTTAGGTCTTGATTGGTCAAAAAAATATAAAAACAACATTGAGATGGATTGGCGAATCGGTGTGGTCGGACAAACCTGGACGAATGTCGGTAATTCATCGAATAATGATAATTTAAATGATAATTTCTCAATCGATCAAACAGGAGCAGATAATTCTAGTCTTAATCTAGGACTCATTGGATTTTTATTATCAGGAACCATTAAGTTCTAAAAAGAAAAAACTCTGGCATTCAAAGCGGCACCTTGTCATTCCCGCGAAGGCGGGAATCTATCTGGATGGATTCCCGCCTTCGCGGGAATGACAAGGCCATGATACACACCAAGAGGGGACTTAACCCGAATTCGCACTAGGAAGTTTTTCAAGGAGGACATGGATTTTGAACAAACGTCTTTTATTTTTATTAACTTTAGTATCATCCGCTTATATTATTCCAGGCAATGCGTCGATAGTGATTGCACAGGGCGGCGGACTGGGTGGTAATCTGAGTACTTATGTGGCGAATAATAATTATATTTACGATGGAGCGCCGAATAACAGACCCAGTTTGACTATTTTTCGTGATACAATCAAACTAATATGTTATTTGCAAAATACGCAAGTTGCCGTATTCGAATATAATACGGGCTTACCCATTCAATATTCTTGTCCAGTAACGGATAGTCAGCACAATAATGTATACTGGGATGGTGATTTCGATCATGTCAATGGAGGAAATAGTCCTAGTAATGATGTTCTTTTTCTAGGAGGAGTTGTTATAAACCTATATCAAACCTGGTATGGAATTCCTGTTTTAAAAGATTCAAATAATAATCCCCTGAAACTCAATATGCTTATTCATTGGCCTGCTGACAATGCTTATTGGGATACAACGAACATGGTGATGTTCTTCGGTAATGGGGTTAAATATTTTTTTCCCTTAGTTTCATTAGGTGTTGGCGCACATGAAATTAGCCATGGATTCACTCAACAGAATTCTAATTTAGTTTATGCGGGACAATCGGGTGGTTTGAATGAATCATTCTCGGATATGTCAGCGATGGCAGCAGAATATTTTACCACGTTGACCAATACCTGGGAGATTGGGCATGAAGTATTTAAAAGTACAAATAGGGCAATTCGCTATATGCAAACACCCTCTACCGATTGTAATTTTAACGGTAAAAAGAACCCTACTCCAGGCGACCTTTGTTCTATTGACAATGCCAACCAATACTTCAATGGTTTAGATGTGCATTACAGCAGCGGTGTTTTTAACCGGGCTTTCTTTCTCATTGCCAATTCATCCGGTTGGAATACACAAAATGCATTCAACATCATGGTCCAGGCGAATCGCTTTTATTGGATACCCAATACCACATGGGTAGAAGCGGCTTGTAATGTGATAACAGCAACACACGATTTTGGATATAGTGATGCTGCAGTAAGAATTGCATTTAATACAGTAGGGATTAGTACTAGCGGTTGTTAATTAGATTCGATGGATCTGGTCAAATATGTTCCAAATTTGATTAAATCATGTTAGAATTGAAAGTATAGTTATGAGGTGTACAAAAATGGCCCAAACAGAGACGGTTGAAGAGGCATTAAAAAATCCAAATTCTCTTCTTTTTCAATTGCTTATGAACGATATTCAGTTCGCATTCCATCGCAATGAGATCATTACTCAAAAGTTAATACTGCAAACTCTTAAAACGATGCGTGAGGAAAATATTCTTCAAAGAGAAGAACTCCTTTATAACCTTTTAAAAGAAGATCGCATAAAAAGTGCTGCTTTTGCGGAAGCAATTACCCAACAGACTAGAGAAACAGGGCAAACATTGGGACGGGCAGATCAAATACAACAACAAATTAATCGATTACAATTAGAAATTCAAACACTAGACACGCAAATAATAACAATAAAACAATTAAATAAACAAAAATTACAGGCAAGCAATGCTAACTTTATTTCGAGAGTCCAAAAATATCTAAATCTTACTCCCGCTCAAATAGAAAAAATGGAGAAAGGTTTAGATAGAATACTCACTGCAGATAAAGCCCTTGAAATACGCCCAGAGTTATTAGCTACCGTGAGTCTAGATGACCCAAAATCAGTAGAGCAGTTAGCTAATACTTTAGATTATCGTCAACTATTAGATCAGGAAATAATCGCCGTCATTTCTCAAAAACCAATTGAAAAAGAAGAAGGGATTGTTTATGAGATAAGTGCTGCACACATATTTGAGGCGATTAGAAAAATGAAAGAAGCTGGAAAAGAAATGGGTGCAGAACGGCATAAGATTGACCACACCAACACTAGAAATACCATAGGATTTTTTAAAGCACAAGAAGTAGCTAAAGAAAAGCTAGAAAAAATAAAAACGCAAGGAAACGAGGAAACACCACATAAAAAACTGGGTTACTAGAATATACGAGTATCTAATCGAGTTCTAAAATCCCATCCGCTAATTTACCCGATGCGTTATTTCGTAAATTCAAATGATATACGCCCTGAGAGTCTACGGTCGCGGTACCAATATATGTTTCGCCGTCCTCTGCTAGAACGGAAACTGTCAACGTTCCATCGCCTTGTAAAATAGCTAGTCCTCTATATACTTCTTCTTGGCTGTTTTCCAACGTCACTTCGTATGTGCCATCATTATTATTTACCATAATACCATTCAATGCATAACTGAATGCTTGAAAAGGGTACAAAAACATGAGAAGTAACATAATGAACTTCTTCATCAGCGTCTCCTAAGTACATTATAACATGGGAAAAAACACGGCTAAGAGCATGGTCAGATAATAGATTGAATGTTAAGAATTGATCTTAGAAAGTCCAAAGTGTGCTTTATACTTGCCTCTACATAGTAGATGGCGTGAAATACAAAATATTATCATTTCGCAATAGCAACCACATAGTTGCTGTTGCGAAATTAAAATTGGCTAAAAAATTGGACAAAACGTAGGGTGGGCAAAGGAGCGCTTTTCAGCGAGGTGCCCACCAATCGGCGCAGCACGGTGGGCACGTCGCTGAAAAGCGCTCCTTTGCCCACCCTACATTTGAGGCAATTTTAATTTAGCGACAGCAACTACATATGGCCGGTTCGTTTGTATTTGCCGATTAATTGAGCTTGCTCAAGGATGTGGCTTTGAATTGCATTCTCGATCTCGGCTTTGGTTGACCCTTCGGGTAAGTCAATTATTGTATCTAGAGCGTACAGTTTGAAGAAGTAGCGGTGTTCGCCGTCTGGTGGACAGGGACCCCCATAAATATTCTTACCATCACTATTACGTCCAGCTTTAGCTCCTGCAGGCAGGTTTTGTAGATTTTCATTTAAAGAGTGGATAGTAGGGGGAATATTAAATATCAGCCAATGGTCCCATGTGCCATTGGATGAGTCAGGATCATCCATAATCAATACCAAAGATTTTGTATTTTTAGGCGCATTTTCCCAGTTCAATGGAATAGAAACATTTTCCGCATCACAGGTATACCGGCTAGGGATAGATTTCTCGTTAACAAACTGTGGACTTGTTAGCGTAAGTGCCATAGTAGCTGCTCCACAATTAATGGATGAAATCAAGAGGATTGATGCTAGAACACGACTCACCCATATGCATTTTTTTCTTTGAAACATAGCCGCCTCCGTTCGGTAATTGCAATTTTTCTATGTTACTTTAAATGGGATTAGCATTCAAGAAAAGGACTTGTAATCGACACCATCTCGCCATGCTCAGTTCGTTTGCATGGCGGAGGAAGGGAATGGAGATAAATGTTATTTTCTAAATCCAAGATAACTCAATAAAACACCCAATGCTAACTCAAAACCCGCGGTTATGTAAGCCATATGTATATTTTTTAAGAATAAAATGCTTGTTTTATCTATAAATTGCGGATAAAAGAGAATACTAGCCCCTTTCAGGAAAATGATCCAGGCAATGATTGTTATTAAAATTCGCCAATCCCTTTCCCAGATATTATGACTCACCACCATGAGCGTTCCTAAAATAAGCGTAAAAATACCTGCTATAAACATTAATGGTGCATCGTAAATTAAATGATGGACTAGGGTTCTAAACTGATCCATGTTGACTAATATCGCAACGCTTACAATAATGAGACAGATTCCAGTCACCTTGCTTAAATACTTAGAAGCATACATATATTTACCTCCCTTAAATACTCGCTTTCTAACGTATGTATAATATATCAAATTTTAAAATAGTAATAGTAATAAATCATGTGTTCTTGACTGGATACCCATAGGTAAGATTTTAACATAGGATGCCCACAGGACATCTTCAGGGAATTAGGGTCTTTTAAAACTGTTCTTGATGGCAATAATTGAGCAATATTTCAAATATGCTCTATACTTGTATAATAAGTAACTGATCAAATAAAGGACACCAAAATGCTTCTAGCTGAAAGATTGAACAAAAGCATAAAAACGACTGATAAGATAAAAGGATTTAGTCTTATGGAGTTAGTGATTGTCTTACTTATAGTCGGTATTATGGCTATTTTTGCCCTCCCTTTTTACCAGTCAACACCCAATATCAATATGCAAGCGGATGAATTGGCGGCAGATATACTCTATACACAATCGTTATCCATGAGTACCGGACAACCCCATCATCTCAAATACCTCACCAACACGACCTATGAAATCAGAAATATCACAACGGGTAATGTCGTCAAAAATGTCACCTTTCAACCTGGGATTAGTATCAAACTGAACGGCTTTCTGGGTTATCACTTGATTGCTTTTGATGGGTTGGGTATGCCATATTTAAATGAACCCATCATTTTCAGCAATCAATTCGGTCCAGCATATGTCCACATGGCAGCCGCCTATATCGAGCTAACTGATACGGCTGGTAATTTTGCAACAGATTACATTATGACAACCACAGGATTTGTGTACGTCTATTATGGAACATATCAAGCCGGCTTTAACTCTAACTTTTGGAATTAAGTAGCGATTTTTGCTGAATAAAGACAAAAATGTTTTTTATATGCTAAATTTTTAGTATAATAAGTCAAATTTTAATTTGGCCAAAAGGAGGTCAAATGTGAGAATGACTACTTTTGTTTTGACTACATTATTCAGTATTAATATTCATGCTACTACAAGCACAGATTTAGGCACCCTGATTAACAGTCATTTGAAATTACAACAACGAGGCTTAAATACACCCTCATCGCCAATAATGTATGTAGGACGTGATCTTATTACAAGTTCTAATGAATCTAGCAGGTCGGAGCGGGTTTTGTTGCTAGGATAATGGTAGTAATTGTTCAAAAATTTCCCTTACAACTTCCTTTTTCAAAGAAAAAGGTAACTCCCCAGGTTGTCATCCCTCGTCGCAAAAAGCGCTCCTTGGGATGACAACCGTAAGTTCACGGGGTATCCCACTTTCCGTCGTCCCGCGGCTTGACTGCATGTAGGGTGGGCAAAGGAGCGCTTTTCAGCGACGTGCCCACCAAGCAGCGCCGATTGGTGGGCACGTCGCTGAAAAGCGCTCCTTTGCCCACCCTACATGCTCCATGGAAAAACCTTTACGAAGATGTTTGCTAAAAGCCCAAGAACTGGATGGAGATCCCTCGTCGCAAAAAGCGCTCCTCGGGATGACAACCTGGGTTAGCGCTTATGCGGTAATTGCATTAAAGTTTCAATGTTGCTGTTCTTCACGCAATGACGAATTATGACTCTTGGATAACAACTTTTGCATTACTCATCAAGCTCTGCTTGTATAACTCATACTCTAACAACCCTTGCGCATTTTGAGTTTGTTCAGCAAAAACATCATATTCTTCTTGATTATTAAATTTCCCTTCCCGAACAGCTCGTAAAGCAATAATCGCATAACCATTCGACAATTTAGCAACTGAATAGGTTACTTTTGAATAGGCTGGTTTA
>Ga0207020_1143_pt1 | contig 13735 bp, 6 predicted proteins | sample Alteio_BWMinCont_48_FD_153500 | JGI IMG/M metagenome (GOLD analysis project Ga0207020, IMG submission 153500) | Enriched cells from forest soil in Barre Woods Harvard Forest LTER site, Petersham, Massachusetts, United States -... | ecosystem: Environmental > Terrestrial > Soil > Temperate forest >... | reverse complement strand
GCGATAAACCAAAGCGTTCTTTTGACCGGGACGCTGATTCCAGGCCGCGCAAATCTTACGACAAACCGGAAGGCGAAAGCCGTCCGTTCAGCGACCGGCCAAAACGATCTTCCGACAAGCCTCATTTCAACAAGGATGAAAGAAAAGGTGGATACAGCAGTTCTGAATACAAACCACGCAAATCATTTGACAGGCCCGGCAAACCGGGCGATGATGCAAGGCCCTTCAGTGATAGGCCAAAGCGCTCATTTGATAAGCCCGCCTTTAATAAAGAGGACAAACCCCGTTATAAGAGCGGTGATAGTAAATTCCGTACACCACGTGACACAGAAGGTGGCGCTGAGGGCGCGGGCCGTCCATTCAGCGACAGGCCAAAACGTTCCTTCGACAAGCCAGCATTTAATAAAGACGCGAAGCCCGGCTATAAAAGCGGCGGCAGTAAATTGCGCAAGCCACGTGATACGGATGGTGATGCGGGAGAAAGCCGCCCATTCAGCGATAGGCCAAAGCGCGCTTTTGATAAACCTGCCTTTAATAAGGAAGATAAAAAGAGCAGCTACGGAGATAAAGACCGTAAGCCACGCAAAGAATTTGACAAAGCAGGTGATGGAGACCGCCCCTTCGCGGACAGGCCAAAACGCACTTTTGACAAGCCAGCATTTGATAAAGATAAAAAAGCCGGGGGCAAGTACGACGCCGACAGAAAACCACGTAAAGACGCAGAACCAGCAAAACCTACAGGTGATAGCCGTCCATTCCGCGAGCGGCTGGATAAAGTATTTGACAGGGAGAAGAAAGTAAAACCGGATATAGCCATTAACGAAGACCATGTACTAAAAGAACTGGACGAAGTGGAAACGGTTTTTAAAGATAAAGCACCGGTACCTTTTAAAAAGAAACACACCACTACCGCCTCGGGCAAGAAAAAGCATATCCACAACCATGACCATGATGATGAGGATGAAGAAGAGGATACAGAAATAAACCAGACCAATGGCCCAAGGCTGGAAATGCCGCTGAATAAATACATAGCCCATTGCGGCGAGTGCAGCCGCCGCGATGCCGCTGAACTGGTGAAACAAGGGAAGGTAAAAGTGAATGACGAACTGATCACTGATCCCGGGCACAGGGTAAAGCATGATGACCGTGTGACTATGAGCGGCAAGAAACTCACGCCGCAAAAGGGCATGGTGTATATTCTGCTCAATAAACCCAAAGGCTTCATTACCACCAACGACGACCCGCAGGGCCGCCGCACGGTAATGGACCTTGTGGGCAATTCGGGGGTGGAAAGGTTGTTCCCTGTAGGGAGGCTCGATAAAGAAACTTCTGGCCTGCTGCTTATTACCAATGATGGCGACCTTACCCAAAAACTTTGCCACCCAGCTTACAACATAAAGAAGGTATACCAGGTAACACTCGACAAGCCGCTTACGAAAGCTGACTTTGAAAAAGTGATAGCCGGGGTGGAACTGGAGGATGGCAAGGCCCCTGTGGACGAAATAGCATACCTGGAAAAGAAGAACGAAATAGGTATCGAAATACACAGTGGCAAAAACCGTATAGTGCGCCGCATTTTCGAATCGCTGGGCTATGTGGTGGAGAAGCTGGACCGCGTAATGTATGCCGGCCTCACCAAGAAAAACCTGCCGCGCAGCAAGTGGCGATACCTTGAGGAGCGCGAAGTGGTATTGCTGAAACACTTTAAGGGTTAAAATATCCCTATCAGATTAGAACTTTTAAAAAGTTCTAATCTGAATACTCGTACACTTACTACTTACGACTAAAAAATGCCATTTCTCAGCGCACAACGCATACATGATGGAAAACACTGGCTGCCTGAGGGTACTGTAATAGAGGTATCCCACGCAGGCGAAGTCTTATTCATTGGCACTTTGCCCCCTAATAGTTTTCGTGATTTAGTTATTTTTCATGAAGGCGTACTCGCACCCGGTTTTGTGAATGTGCATTGCCACCTGGAGTTATCGCATCTGAAAGGGGTGGTGCCGGAACATACCAATCTCATACCATTCCTGGAGACTATTCCTCAAAGCAGGAATAAATATACAGAAGAACAAAAAAAAACTGCCCGGCACGATGCTTACAATGAGCTGTTGCTAAACGGCGTAGTAGCTGTGGGGGACATTGCCAATACTACCGATACCCTCGATGTGCGCTCACTCGATGGGCTGCATGTGTGCACGTTTATTGAGTCCATAGGTTTTTACGCGGCCAATGCCGAAAAGTCTTTCGGTTATGCTTTGCAGTCATATGGCGCTTTCGCTTCGCAACTGACCGGAACAGAACAACTTAAGCAGGCTATAGTGCCACATGCGCCCTACTCTGTCTCATCGGCACTATTCGGGCTTATTGATACTCACGCACCCGATGCGCCGATATCCATTCACAACCAGGAAAGTGAGGAAGAAAATAAATTTTACCGCTCGAAGGAAGGTGATGTGCGCAGGCTGCTGAAGACACTGAGCATTGACGATACTGAGTTTATCCCTAGCGGCAAAAGTTCATTGCAATCTTACGTTGAATGGTTATCGCCATCGCACCCGTTTATTTTTGTGCACAACACGCATACATCCCGCGAAGATGTGCAATTTGCGCAACAACGCATTGCGGAGGCGTATTGGTGCCTGTGCCCTAATGCAAACCAATACATAGAAAACCGCCTGCCCGATATAGATATGCTCATCAGCGAGGGCGCGGCTATCTGCATCGGTACGGACAGCCTTGCATCTAATCATCAACTATCCGTATTATCAGAGTTGCACACAATAAAACAGCACTACCCCGCCCTCTCGTGGGAAGCACTGCTTGGATGGGCTACGCATAACGGAGCCTGCGCATTACAGATGCAGGATGTGGTGGGCTCCATTGAAGTTGGGAAGCGGCCGGGGATCTTGCAGATTACGGGGTTGGATGGGGTGCCTGTGGTGAAGCGGGTGGGGTGATGGCATTTTCCCAGCAACAATTTATCACTACTATATCGCATATATCGCAAATAATATTGGGTTTGCTTACCTGTTGGGTTTGTGCAGCACCTAGCCGTGTGCCAAACGTTATCAACGTATCAACCACTCAACAAATCCCACACAAATCCCACAAATAAAAATATTTTTATAACAAAACACTTGCAAATTCCATGTATTTAAATTAACTTAACAGTCGTAAATTCGCAATCCCTGAAAAACACCTCCTACCTTGATCAAAGTGATTGTGAACGGTGAATAATAACTTTTAGTTAAAATAATGCTTATGCCAGTTGCCAGTAACACCAAATACAATCTAAAGAAAGAACTCAATACATACTTCGGTTTCGACACCTTTAAGGGGGAACAGGAAAAGATAGTGAAAAGCATCCTTGATGGAAGGGATACGTTTGTGATCATGCCAACAGGGGGCGGAAAATCGCTCTGCTACCAGCTTCCAGCCCTACTTAGTGAGGGGGTGGCCATCATTGTATCACCACTGATAGCGCTGATGAAAAACCAGGTGGACCTGATACGCGGCTACAGCACCAACGACAATATAGCCCACTTTCTCAACTCTACCCTCAGCAAGGCGCAGCAGAAAAAAGTAAAGGCCGATCTTACCGAAGGCCGCACGAAAATGCTCTATGTGGCGCCCGAAACACTCACCAAGCAGGAAAATATTTCGTTCTTCTCCGACCTCAAAATTTCATTTATAGCAGTTGATGAAGCGCATTGTATCTCGGAATGGGGCCACGACTTCCGTCCTGAATACCGCAAGCTGCGCGATATGATCAATATGATCAACCCGGAACTGCCGATCATTGCGCTTACAGCCACAGCTACTCCCAAGGTGCAGGACGATATTGTAAAGAACCTGAACCTGCAGGAGCCCAATATTTTCATTGATTCGTTTAACCGCCCCAATCTATATTACGAGATCGTCCCCAAGGGTACCAAGGAACAGACGCTAAAGAACATGGTGAAGTTTATCAACACCATGAAGGGTAAAAGCGGTATCATATACACGCTGAACCGCAAAACTACCGAGGAACTGGCGCAGACGCTGGTAGCAAATGGTATTAGCGCAGTGGCATACCACGCCGGCCTCGAAGGGCCGCTCAGGTCGCAGCGGCAGGATCAGTTCCTGATGGAACATGTAGATGTGATAGTGGCTACGATTGCCTTTGGTATGGGTATTGATAAGCCCGATGTGCGTTTTGTGATACATTACAACATCCCGAAATCGCTGGAAAACTACTACCAGGAGACTGGCAGGGCTGGTCGCGACGGTATGGAGGGCAAATGCCTGCTGTACTATAGCATAAAGGACGTGCAAAAACTGGAACACCTGATGCGCGACAAGCCGCTGAGCGAGCGTGAAATGGGTGGACAGCTGATATCAGAAACCCTGGCCTATGTGGAAAGCGGTGTATGCCGCCGCAGATTGCTGCTGCACTATTTTGGCGAAGCATATAAAAAAGACAATTGCGGCAATTGCGATAACTGCCTGAACCCCAAGGAAAAACTGGAAGTAAAGGACAGCATAAAAATAACCCTTGACGCCATTAAGGAACTTGATGAGCGTTTTGGGATAGACTATGTGGTCAATATTATCCTTGGCAAGGCTAATCCGCAGATACATACCTTCCGCCATGAAAAATTGAAGTCTTTCGGGGCAGGGCTGATCATGGAAATGGACGCCAACTTCTGGAATTCACTCATCCGCCAGATGATGCTGGAAGGGCTGATACGCAAGGACATTGAAGAGTATGGTCTGCTGAAAATAACAGAGAAGGGCCAGAAATTCCATAAAAAACCTTATTCTATAATGGTGGCCCTAAACCATCAGTATGAGGATGCCGTGGGTGATGATGATGAAACGGCCGGAGGATCGGGCCCGGCAACTACAGATCCAGTATTGTTTGAGCTGCTCAAAGACCTGCGTAAGCAAACGGCCAGGGAAAAGAACCTGCCGCCATTCGTTATCTTCCTCGAAAACTCGCTGGAGGATATGGCCACCAACTACCCTACCACCCTTGAGGAACTGGAAAAAATACAGGGTGTAAGCAAAGGAAAGACCATACGCTATGGCAGGAAATTCGTGGAGCTTATAGCCAAGTATGTGGACGAAAACGACATCGTGAAGCCGGATGACTTTGTGATGAAGAGCGTGGTGAACAAGAGCGGAATGAAGGTGTTTATCATCCAAAATATAGATAAGAAAATACCGCTGGAGACAATTGCCAAAAACAAGGGTCTCACCCTACCCGATCTGCTTGTGGAAATGGAAACCATAGTGGCCAGTGGCACCCGCCTGAACCTGGACTACTGCCTGGAGCAGGAACTTGACGAATACGAGCAGGAAGATATCTTCGACTACTTCCGCAGCAGCCATGATGATAATATGGATAATGCCTTCGAGGAGTTTAAAGACCGCGATGTGAGCATCGAGCACCTGAAAATGATGCGTATCAAATTCATGAGCGAGTACGCTAATTAAAATTCAAAAGTAAAAACCTGCCTACCGGCAGGCAGGTTCAAAATTCAAAAAGTAATATCAGAATGTCTTTAAAATAGCCCTCCAAAGGGCTATTTTGTTATGGCGATTATCTAGCCTGAACACCAGAACCAGGAAAGGTCTAATAGCCCTGGCCTTCAGTCCTACCGTGTACCCACATCTTTTTAATTCGCTGGCATGCTCCGATAGGAGCTATCTGTCTGTAGTAAATAATATCCCAAAAATCACATTTGCCCCATCGGGGCTATCCTATTCGCGAATAGGATAGCCCCGATGGGGCATGCCCACATTGTTTCTTGGCTTTACTACAGACAGATAGCCCCGCTGGGGCAGCACTTATTATAACCAAATACTTGTGGGTACACGGTAGGCTTTTAGGCCGGGGTATCGAATAATACCACGCGGCTTTAGCCAAACTAAACAATATGAGCAGATGCCCTCCAATGATTTCGGCTAAAGCCGCCGCTTTTACATATACTTACCCCTCGGCCTAAAGGCCGGGGCAACTGACAAAATACGCTGCGAAAAAGCGTGAATAATTTATTTTAAAAATAATAAAATTAGTCTTACCTAAAAATATTTATTTGTTTTATAAAATTTATTAAATAAGTTTGTGCGAAAAATAACCGCTTAAAGACTTGTTATGTTTGTATTAAATCCCTCCCGGAAGTCATACGTAGTTTTGAGCGGTTGTTCATTCTGCGATTTCAATCTGCTATCTTTGCCGCCAAAAAATAAAAATTCACAAAATTTGAATATTTATACAAAGACTACGTCGCTGTGCACAGGCCTTTTTACACTGCTGATGCTGTCCGCAACATTTGCCAATGGGCAGGACAAGGATACCACACTTCCGCCGGCTACAACTCCACGATTCAACCTGCATTTTCAGTCTACCTATATTTATCAGTTTAAACCGGCATTCAATGCCCCGTATAGCGGTCCTAACAGCCTGCAACCCGGCGAAGAAAAGCAAAACTCCATAACTGCTACCATGTACTTTGGTGCACGACTTTGGAAAGGCGCGGAATTATACATTAATCCCGAACTGGCGGGGGGAAGCGGACTAAGCGGGGCATTTGGCCTCGGAGCTTCAACCAATGGTGAAACCTTTCGTGTGGGGAACCCCGCGCCAACCTTGTACCTGGGACGGGCTTATATTACCCAGGTGTTCAACCTTGGTAGCTCAACAGTGCGTGTAGCTGAAGGCGCTAATGAGGTAGGTGGCAGCAAACCGGCAAACTTTCTGAAATTTTACCTAGGGAAAATGCAGCTTGCTGACGTATTTGACAGCAACGCCTATGCAAATTCGCCGCGTAGCCAATTTATGAACTGGTGCCTGATGAATAATGGCGCGTGGGATTATGCCGCAAATACCCGTGGATATACTTATGCTTTTGCTGCGGTGCTTCAGTATGGCAGCATGGCTTATAAAGCCGGGCTGGCCACAATGCCAGTGGTAGCCAACGGCCCAGACCTGAATACTAACCTGAACCAGGAGTACGCCATAAACGCCGAAATAGATAAATCATACACCATAAACAAAAAGAGCGGCATGGTGCGGTTGCTGGGATATTACAACAATGGCGACATGGGTAATTATGAGCAGGCGATAAACAACCCTGTGAGTGGCACACCGGATATCATCAGCACACGGCAATATGGAAGAACAAAGGTAGGGGCAGGCGTAAGTGCAGACCAGCAATTGAGCGGCACTGTGGGTGTATTTGCCCGTGCCGGATGGAGTGACGGAAAGAATGAGACCTGGTGCTTTACAGAGGTCGACCAGTCGGTATCAGCTGGGATAGGTATTAATGGCGCTGCATGGAAGCGGAAGGACGATAATATAGGTTTCGCAATTGATGTAAATGGCCTTTCGGAGGATCATCAGAACTACCTGGCAGCCGGCGGGCTTGGTTTCCAGATAGGTGATGGAAAGCTGAATTATGCCAATGAAAGCGCGGCGGAACTATACTATAATTATAAACCTCTATCATCGGGTATATGGCTTACTGCCGATTATCAGTTTGTACTCAACCCCGGTTATAATGCGGATCGCGGGCCGATAAGTGTTTTTTCGTTCCGGCTGCATGTGGAATTGTGATGAATTCTTACTGATTTTGATATAAACAATCCCCGGCGAGTGGCCGGGGATTGTTGCGTTATGCTGGTTCCTTATTTTCTCCATGTGTTTGGGCGGACACATGGGTCCGCCCCTACGAGGTTGCGCCATCCTGCGGCGGTGGTGGCGGATTTGGATTTTTGTTTTGCGGGCCCCTGTCGCCACGAGGCCCCTTGTTACGGGGATTGGGGCGGTTACTGCGGGCCCTGTTTTCGCCTGCCGTGCTACCTCCTTCTGAGGAAGGTTGACCTTCGCTTGCCGCGCCCGCTGATGCAGCTGCGCCATCGGTGGGTTTTGAGTCCCTGTTAGGCTGCTGCGGCCTGTTTCCCTGCGGGCGATTGCCTTGTTGCTGACGGTTGCCTTTGGGTTGCTGTTGCTGGCCTTCTGTTGCTTCACCGCCTTCAGCCGCTGCTTTGGGTTGCTGGTTAGGTTGTTTGTTTTGCTGGGGTTTGTTGCCCTGTTGTTGTTTATTGCCTTGTTGCGGGCGGTTGCCTTGCTGGGGTTTATTTCCCTGCTGCCCACCCTGCGCCGACGGTGCGCCATCAGCGGTCTTTGCAGCCTGGGGTGGTTTATTGCCACCCTGCGGCCCTTTATTACGTTGTTGTCCCCCACCCTGTGGTTGCCCGGCAGCAGATTGTGGTCTATCGCCTTGTGGCCTGTCACCTTGTTGCGGCCGGTCGCCAGAGCCCTTACTACCTGATTTTTTCTTTTTTCCTCCCTTCTTCTCTAAATTTTTCAGGGTTATCTGGCCTACGTCATTAATAAAGCCCATATCGGCTTTGATGCCTGCTTTGCTGTCGCGGGTTTCCAGTTCCACGGGTTTCAGGTCTTCGGCCTTTTCGCCTTGTTTGTTCAGTGCGTGTATTTCTTTTACCCTTGCTATACTGAGCGGGTATTGCTTATTATTACCCGAATAGCTATACCACATCAGGTTCTTGAATATGTCCCTCTTTTGCAAATGGGCTATGCCTGTAATAGTTTCCAGCGACTCTACATTATCGGGGAATACCGATAAAGCATCCATATAGGTATCCAGCTCGTAATTCAGGCAGCATTTAAGCCGCCCGCACTGACCGGATAATTTGGTCTGATTGATAGATAAATTCTGGTAACGGGCTGCGGTAGTGTTTACCGACTTGAAATCAGTAAGCCAGGTACTACAGCACAATTCGCGGCCGCAGGAACCTATACCGCCTACTTTGCCGCTTTCCTGCCTCGCCCCTATCTGGCGCATTTCCACCTTCATTTTGAAGTCGGTAGCATAAACACGTATGAGTTCGCGGAAGTCAACTCGCTGGTCGGCGGTGTAGAAGAAGGTGCCTTTTTTGCTGTCGGCCTGTATCTCTACCTCGCAAAGCTTCATGTCCAGGTTCAGGCTGCGGGCTATGGCACGCGAGCGTATCAGTATCTCAGCTTCCCTTTCTTTCTGCAGGCGGGCCTGTTCCAGCTCCTCTTCAGTAGCGGGGCGCAGTACGCGTTTGGTTACCTCGGTTTCCCTTACGCCATATTTTTTCATCTGTAGCTTCACCAGTTCACCGGTAAGGCTCACCTGGCCTACATCGAAGCCGCCGGTGCCCTCTACGGTCAGCCAGTCGCCTTTTTCCAGTAAGTAGCTGGTATTGTTCCTGAAAAATTCCTTTCGGCTTCCCTTGCTGAAGGATACTTCCATTACCGGGTAAGGTTTTGCTGCGTCGTGCAGCGGAAGGGCGTTGAGCCAGTCGTATACATTTAAGCGGTTGCACGCACCCGTGCTGCAACCGCCATTGCCTTTGCATCCGCCCGGCTTCCCACCGGAACCCGAACTGCAATTACCACATCCCATCTAAATATGTTTATATAGAGCAGGCTTACAAAAACTATATCTGATTATATATTACAAACACCAACTATCGTTGTTCTCACCCTCACAGTTAATTGTAACCTAACCTGCCAATTGTTAAAAAATAATTACTAATTAGTACAAACTTACGGAAAAAGTTGAAAGGTTGTTAGAAGTGAAGATATTCGCAATATGTGCCTATACTCCCACCTGTAATCATCATGGTGTACTCAAATAAATCCGCTGTATTAAAGCATAGCCCATTTCATAATCTGAATCATAATTGCTATGTAGAAAAGTATAGTGCCAATATGCGCGAATAGTGATATCACATAAAATTATGTTTTTATCCAGCTTCACAAAAAAAATCTCTTTTGGGTTTGGGGTTTGTTTGGGGTTTATATTCCTTAACTTCGCACCACTACAATGCCGGGTTATCGCCTGTAATGAATTGCGGGAGGAAAGTCCGGACAGCAAAGAGCAGCGCACTACCTAACGGGTAGGTCCCGATCCCCGATAGCTATCGGGGATCGGGAACAGACAGTGCCACAGAAAATTACCGCCTTGCAGTCGCTTTAATATATGGCGGGCTTCGTCCGCCGTAGCTTTAGCGAAGGCGGGCAAGGGTGAAAATGTAGTGTAAGAGACTACAGTATACTATGGCGACAAAGTATAAGGGTAAACCTTGCGTGCTGAAATGCCAAATAAACATGCGCCTGAGGATGGCTCGTCCGATGTATGTGGGTTGGCAGCGTGAGGTGGTGTGTGAGCGCCATCCCAGATAAATGATAGCCGCCACCGGACAACCGGTAGCACAGGATCCGGCTTACAGGCATTGTGGTTTTTTTGCCCCCCGCCCCCTAAAGGGGAGTCACAATTTAGCGGGGGAATATTGTTTCAACAGCAGCATTTCTATTAGACGAAATTTATAAACTGGAAACAAAATGATTGTAGTTGCTTAGACGAATAATAGTTAATGCACAATGTTGGAACCCCTTCGAGAGCTTGGGATAAAAAAATAAAGGTGATGCAATTAAGCACCACCCTTATTTACTCACTCATCACACATCATTCGCCACTCTCTTCACACATCGTTCATCATTCATCTTCACTTCAATCTCACACTCTTTCTCATTTCTTTAGTATCACTTCCGCCCCATAGATATTGGGGGGAAGCCCCCTTCAGGGTGTTGGGGGTTTTAGTTCACACTAATCTCATGCGCGGCAGGCTCACTTACTTCCTTTTTCGGTAAGGTTATCTGCAGGATGCCATCAGTATATTTTGCCGCAATATTTGCTGTGTCTACTTTTTCATTCAGCGTAAAACTCCTTTTGAATGATCTCATTCTATACTCGCTCCTCAGCCACTTAGCTGCATTTCCTTCTTCCTTGTTTTCTTCTTTTTGTTCGAAGGAGATGTTCAGGATGTTCTTGTCGATGTTGATCTTAAAGTCTTCCTTTTTAAGCCCTGCTGCGATCACATGCAATTCATAGCTCTTCTCTGTTTCCTGAATGTTTACAGGAGCGGTAAAGGCGCTTACTTCTTCATTGATGCGGTTCCATCCATTATGGAAAATGTCTTCCATCAATCCGCCCACTGTGCGGGGCAATACGGCATAATTTCTTTTGTTGTACATAGTTTTTTGTTTTTTAGCGTTTGGATAGTTTATTGCAAACTGTGTACCTTTATTTAAAACAGGACACTATGGCTCATTTCGTGAAATTATAGTGACAAAATGTCATTTTATTGGTTCGCATATATGTAACACTTCAAAAGTTGTCACATTTCCCTAAAAGCAGTTAACAATTAAGAGACGAAGAATTAATATATAGTAATGAATATGAATGAAACATTTATTTCTGAATGCAAATCTTTTTCCTGACATTTGCTTTACTAACGATGGGTTAGTAAGCGCAGTCCTTTCCCGACATATCACGATATGTCGGGACTTTTTTTTAGCGGCAACAGGACCTTATTCTTAAATGGCAAGTGCTGAAAATCAACTACGACGTTCAACTGCAAATTGATTTTCTCTATTCCCTTATCGGCCGGCATACCTTAACTATGCGCAATTCCCGACTTACTTCGTATTTTGCAGATTCAAAAAACATAAGTAACACACCATGAAACATTTTTTCGTCTCGTTGTTGTTCATCGCAACAGCTTTATGTGCCAATGCACAGATCACAGTAAAGGTCCCGTCATTAAGCCCTAACGCTAAATTCACACAGGACTTTTCTATATCTTCAATTGAAGTAAGTTATAGCCGTCCGTCTATGCGCGGGCGCAGGATATTCGGAGATGTGACCAGTGATGTAATTCCATTTGGCAAGGTGTGGCGCACCGGTGCAAATGCCCCAACAAAAATAAAGATCGGCGAAGAGATGGAAATAGCCGGCCATAAAGTGAAAGCAGGAGAGTATGCACTATACACAATACCGGGCAAAGAAAAATGGGAAGTGATATTAAATACAGGCACAGGCGCATGGACAGCAGAAGGCTATCCGAGGGATTTTGATATTGCCCGCTTTTTTATCAAGCCGCTTACTATAGAAGGAGATGTGCAGACATTTACAATTCAGGTCACCGACATTACCTACACTACCTGCAAACTGGAACTACTGTGGGAAAGGACTAAGATAGCTATACCAATTGTGGCGAATAACAAGGAAGTTGTGGAAACCAACATTGACAAGGCGCTCAACACTCCGGTTTCATTGCCATACTTCCAGGCGGCCAGTTATTATTTCGAGTCGAACATAAAATTGGACAAAGCAAGTGCGTATGTGGATAAAGCCCTGGAGCAGGATCCGAAGGCTTTTTATGTATGGTATTTGAAGGCCCGTATAGAAAAGAAACTGGATCACAAAGAAGAAGCGAAAATGGCCGCGAAAAAATCGATGGAGCTTGCAAGGGGTACACCAAATGAAAATGAATACAACAGAAACAATCAGAAGATAATAGACGAAATGAACAAAACACTTCGCTATAAACACCCGGTTGATTAAAAAATTAGAAGTTAAAAATTAGAAAGTAAAAGCCGGAAAATGCAAGTACGGCACATCGGGTATGTTCAGTTTATTTTAATAAAGTGCAGGATATATAATGCGATCCAATAAATGGTTATCCGCAACGGTTGGGCAGGGGTTTCGGGGAATGCTTCTTGTCTGTTTAATAATTACAAATATTAATGGAGCTAACGGCCAGCAGGTAAGGCCTGCGAGCTCAGATAAAATATACCACGAGATCGCACAGTTGCGCCATCTCGTGAATGTCCTGTATTTTGCTGCCCACCCCGATGATGAGAATACCAGGCTGCTTGCTTATCTCGTAAACGACCGTAATATACGTACGGCATATATGTCGCTTACACGCGGCGATGGCGGGCAGAACATATTGGGTAGTGAGCAGGGCGAAGCGCTTGGCCTCATTCGCACACACGAACTTATAGAAGCACGCAGGATAGATGGGGCAGAACAGTTTTTTTCGAGCGCTATTGATTTTGGTTTTTCGAAAACAAAGGAAGAAACTTTTAAGCATTGGCCGCAATACCAGCTTACTTATGATGCTGTGCTGGTGATGCGCAGGTTCAGGCCCGATGTGGTGATATGCCGTTTCCCGCCCGATACTATGGCCGGCCATGGCCAGCATGCCGCCTCTGCAGTCATCGCTGCAAAGGCATTTAAACTGGCCGGTGATAAAATGCAGTATACTGAGCAATTGAAAAACTATCCTGCATGGCAGCCAAAACGCCTGCTGCAAAATACTTATCGTTTTGGCAGCCGCAATACCACATCGGAAGACCAGTTTAAAATGCAGGTAGGCCAGTATGTACCCACTATGGGTATGGGTGTAGGCGAACTTGCCGGGCAGAGCCGCAGTGTGCATAAGAGCCAGGGCGCAGGCACACCCAGCGTACCCGGAATGCAGACCGAATATTTCAAGTTAATTGCTGGCGACAGTTTTTCTACTTCCCTGTTCGATGGTATAGACATTACCTGGGGCAGGGTAGCGAGGCCGGACATAGATGAAAACCTGAAAGCTATAGAAGAGCACTTTGATTTTCTTCACCCTGCTGCCAGCCTACCTGCCTTAATTGCAGTGCGTGAAAAAATAAAAACGGTAACTGATAATTACTGGCGCGAGGAAAAACTGGAAGAAATAGACAGGGTGATACTCGACTGCACAGGACTTATGGCCGAGCTATATGCGAAGCAACCACAGGCTGTGGCAGGTGTGGTACTGCCCTTTACCCTTCATGTCATTGCCCGTTCTTCATTACCTGTAACGC
>Ga0207020_1142_pt1 | contig 13774 bp, 12 predicted proteins | sample Alteio_BWMinCont_48_FD_153500 | JGI IMG/M metagenome (GOLD analysis project Ga0207020, IMG submission 153500) | Enriched cells from forest soil in Barre Woods Harvard Forest LTER site, Petersham, Massachusetts, United States -... | ecosystem: Environmental > Terrestrial > Soil > Temperate forest >... | reverse complement strand
AGTCCTTCTTGATCAGGCAAGTTCAGATTTTGTAGCTGCAGTTTAACGGAATCTATAAAAAATGGGGCTAGATCTTTGAGCAATTGAGGGTGCGGTTGAGAAAGAGGTTCTTGAAGGGCATTTAAATATTCTTGCTGATTGATGAGATTAAGATCAACCATGCGCTTAAGGACGCTATTTCGTCTGGCCAGGGTCCGGTCGGGGTGAGTTGACGGATTATAAATATTAGGCCCACGGATCATTCCACCGAGCAAAGCGCATTCGGCTAAGGTAAGATCCCCTGGGTGTTTATTAAAAAAGTGTTTAGAAGCCACTCCTATTCCGTGGATCTCGAAAGGACCCGCTTGGCCGAGGTATACTTCGTTAATATAGGTTTCTAAAATATCGTCTTTGCTAAATTTAGATTCTAGAATTAAAGCCATTAAAATCTCGGTGATCTTGCGTTTGAAAGTCCTTCGGCTATCCAAAAAATAATTTTTTATGAGTTGTTGAGTGATCGTGCTTCCGCCCTCAGCAACATGACCTTTAACTATGTTTCTGATGGCGGCCCTTATCATTCCCGTCCAACTTACCCCGTGGTGATTGAGGAACTGGCTATCTTCAATGGCAAGGATAGCGTTTAAAAGATAAGGAGGAACGTCACTCAGAGTTACAATGTGTCGCAGGACAGGTTGCCCTCCGTAAAATTGCGCAAAGAGCTCGGGTTCAAGCTCTGCTACAGATACTGCTTTTAGAGGCTCGCCTTCGAAAACGTCTTCAATAAAATCATCGGGGGTCACAGCCACCAAAATTAGGGGCGGTTCGGTGGAATTGGATAATCTATCAACCCGTGGATGGGGCTTTAGAATCCAGCATTGTGTGGCCGTTTTAAGTTCGCCGGAGACTTTAGTTTGGCACTGATCAAAGTTCAATTTCTGGTACTCGCCAGCTTTGAGAGGACGGTCCGTGAGTACGACATTATACTCAAGTCGTTCGAGGGTGCTCCCAAGAGTTTCGGCGGCGTGGTTTTGGCCTTTTAAAAATCGTTCAGGGCTTGAGTAAAGTTCGGTGGGGGCGGCCCATCTCTTTCCGGTAAGTCGTTCTTGGATCGTCTGTTCAAGGCGGATACTCCAAAAGTAAATTCCAGAAAAAATCATTAAGCCTGAAGCGAAAATGCAGAGAACGCCGATGGTGATGAGCTTTTTCTTTGGCATACGGCTTGACTTTGAAAAGAAGTAGGCATTTAGTCAACCCTTATGAAGCTTCAACCCACACAAATTGAACGATTAGTTCAAAATGTATTGGATCGACTAAAAGAAAAACAGCTCATCCAGTTTAAGACCTCTGAAAAAGAAGTTTTTGCCCGAGCCGTGGCTTTGGTTACCGCTGATTTCAAAAGGGAAGATGATCTTGTTCATGAGGTTCATAAAATGATGGACGATCTGGAAAAGCAAAACCCTGGCGGGTTTGACCGCCGAAAGATGTTTCCGCTACTCAAAACTAGGTTGGCTAAGCAAAAAGGAATCGTACTTTGATACTGAGTGAAGATCGGCAAACACACTTGGCCCATGTTATTGTCGACGGCATTTGGAAAGATGATATCGTTGAATACACCAACGAAGACGAAGTTATAAGAGAAGCGAAGCGAGTGTTGGTTGAATACGTCAAACACGAAACAGATGTGGATGAAACCGTTCGAAACAGAATTCTGAGTCAGAAAAAAGGTGTCCTAGAAGGTTCAAGGGAGTTCGATATTCTCTACAAGAAATACTACGAAGAAGAGCAATCAAAACGAAAGCGGTAGGGGTCACCTTACCATAGATGTATTGTATGGTAACGTAACTTATGGGAATGACTTTGTTTTTATGACTTTTATAGTTCTAAGTGCTTGCAATAACACACTTTTTTGAAAATTACTTTGACTTTTAACCATTAGGGAAATACTTGTGAATCACATGGGCAGAAATCTTATAACCACCTTAATCTTCATATTTGGCGCCCCTCTCGCTCATTCAGCGGACATTGAATGGTCCGGAAAATACCGGTTTGAAGGGGTTTTTATCAAAAACTACACCTTAGATAAGAGTGCAGGGGTAGAAGATAGCTATATCTTGAACCACTTGATATTGGAGCCGAAAATTATCGCCACCGATGGCATCAATATTAAATCCCGATTTGATATATTTAATAATGGTTTAAACAATAGTCAGCATGGTCAGGTTTTTGGAGATTATACTCAACCCACAAGTTCTACGTCCCCAGGACAAGGTCCTGCGGTCTTGAGCAAATCCGAGTCGTCGGAGACCATTGCGGTCACCGAGCTTTACGTCAATTTTATTCACGAATTTGGCGCCTTGGTCGTAGGACGTGTGCCTTTTCAATTCGGCCTAGGAATGCTCTACAATTCAGGGAACGGAAACTTTGACCACGCTCTCTCAACGAAAGATATGGTGGGTTACAAACTTGTCCTGGGCAATATCACGATTATGCCTGGTTACGGAAAAGTTCGAGAAGGCAATCTTCTCAATGAGGATGACATTAACGATTATCTTGTTATGGCAGAATATACGAATCCAGAGACCGATCTCTCCATGGGTTTTTTATTCGACCAACGTGTGGCTCCTTATGATTCTTCCGGTCAGGGAAATGATTTTCCTACAAATTACTTTTCAAACTCTAATACAACGTTTGGTAACGCCATCGTCAACTCCGGGTATAGTGCCTACAACATGAATTTTTACGTCAAAAAGAAGTGGGACAATTTTAATGTTGGTGTTGAACTGGGATTTCTTAACGGTAACTCCGGTATGAAAGTGAGTGAACCTGCCACGGGAAATTTGGACAGCGTTCTTCTTTCGGGTTTCGGGGGAGCTCTCGAACTTGGGTATCGCACTGGAAATATCAAACTTAATGTACGAACGGGGATGGCCAGTGGAGATGATCCAGATACGGCGACGATGGAGGGTTATGCCTTCAGTCCCAACTACCACGTCGCTATGCTTCTTTTTGCATACCCCATGGGCAACATTGACGTCTTGAGAAGTGGGGTCTGGGGAACTCACCCTGCTAATTATGCTAACGGAAATCAGGCTATCTCAAATCTGGGCGGTTTAGATACGGAGACCATTTCTAACGCTATCTATTTTTCACCTAATCTTACCTGGTCTCTGGGTGAACATTTCGACCTTCTTGGAACATTTTGTTATGCTAACCTTGTGAAACCGTCAGTTTCGACGACGTCGCCTCCGGCTGGACTCGCGGGATATGGATCGACGTCACTTGGTTTTGAGTCTGACTTCGGCTTTAGTTATCATCCGACGGATAAAATTACGTGGGAGACGACGTTGGGTCTTCTCTTCCCGGGCTCAGCTTGGGCAGGAGACGGCGCATACGCTACAAATCTTGCGTACGGTGCGACTACGAAAGCCGCCATAGGTTTCTGATCACGATTTAAAGTACTTCTAGAGAGTGCAGCTTGAATTGCAACTTTGAGTCTTCTAAAGGGTTAACATCGAGACGATCAGAAATGGCGGCGAGCAGGGCCCCTGGGGAAACCCAGGGGTTTTATTTTATGTTCCCGTCGCTCGTCCTGCGGCAAATCCATTTCCCCGGGAAGTGTTAGCCATAGGATTGTTGGTGAAGCTATTATTTGAGAAGCCACTATTAGTCGGGTTTAAGACCGAGTTATTTTGAAGTACCGCTGAAGTTACGGAGTTAAAATTTGTTCCTGAGTTTGCAGCCACAGAACCACTTCCAAGAAGTCTAAATGAAGGGATACCGTCGAGTCCCGTGCAATTCCCGGCGATGAAACATTGGGCGGTTGTGGGCTCTTTTTCAAAAATTTGAGGGTAGAGAGCGCCCATTGAAGTTGTAGCGCGCTCTGCAATTTTATTGGCTATCTTATAGTTCTGAGCCCAATTATCCACTGAGGAAGGCGAGGCCGGGTCTCCAGTTGCGGCAGCGGCTTGGGCTGCAGCCTGGGAGTAAATTCCACCGGTGCCCGATTTGTTGTTTTTAGGTAGTTTCGAAGCAAGGTCGGTTATGGTTTTACCCAAATCTCCGTTTTGAAAAACCGTGTTAAGAAACGAAGCTTGGGTTTGATAGTTCTTGTCGGTGCTTGAAAGATAGTCACCCACTATAGATGAATGATACATTAAGCTTTGTTGTGTAGAGCGAATTTTTCCAAGGAGGTCATAAGCGCCCGCAAAGTTTTTCTGGCTCAAGGCGACCTGCATGGCTTGGATTTGCACCAGGATATTATTATTGTCTGCCTGTGCAAGCTTATAGGCCCAGTCTTGAACTATTCCTCTTAAAGTATCGTTGGTGGCTATGTTATCGAGGTGAAATTGATGGAGACTCTGGAGTTCCTCAGCTTCTTTAGGAGTAAGGTTACCTTTACTTGAGAGAGTTGCAATTCGATCTTCAACTTTGGTTACAAGGTATTTTAAAGCTTTGACCTTTTCAGGGTCGTCAGAGTCATTGAATGCTTCTATATTATCTTCGCGGCATTGGGTAACAAGATCGACCTGAAGGCCTGAGTCTTCCATATTATCTTCTTCTATTGATTCTCTTGAAGGCTTTTTTTCCTCAGCAGGTTTAAGTGGAATGATATGGTCGATTTTACTATCTGAGGTGGCTTGACAAGTGTTTTGTAGAAACGTCAAGTGTTCATAAGCTTTCTTATCTGCAGCAATCTTTTTGGCGGCTTCTTCATTTTCCTTAAATGCCTCATCTAACAATGCTTTGAATTTTTCTTTGTCGGTTATCTTTAAGTCTCCAGGAATCGTGACTACAGTAGGCTTGAGCCCGGGGAGGTTGCAATTGCAAGCGCCGCCCTGGCTATTGATTACGAAAGATCGCTGGCCGTTTGATCCTTGCTCCGTGCTTGCTACAGCTTTGTAATCTTTGTATTCCCCAGAGAGTTCTCTCGTCATACAATCTTTATCGTTATCGCAAATCTCGGCGATGGTTGGAGTGGGCGTATCAGAGCTCGCCGCTGGAGCCGGTGGCACCGCCGGGGCTGTCGCAGTTGACTTTGAATCTGCGGAAGGCGCAGGTGGGGTTGCCGTAGAAGGCGTCCCGGCCTGGGCCTGAGGACTTTGAGAGTCCGCTGTCCTTCTATGATGTATCTTCGGAACTTGCTGAACTTTTGCTGGAACTGGCGGAGTTGCGTCCTGGGCCATAGCATATTTGGCTATGGACATGGCAAAAGCCAAGATCAAAAGGATGGTTATAATTAAGCGGTTCATTTCGGTCTCCTCTAATAGGGCTCAATACCTTTCGAGCCCACATACCCAGTTTACTTTCCAAAGAACACGCCAGGACCTTGGCACGACTATCTTATTGATAAGAGAGCCTAAACGCGTAGATCACCTGAATCTATTTAAAGGGCAAAAAACTCGGAATCCAGACGGTGACCATCTTTCGACTTAAAATTTCTAATCAAATGAGCTATTTAAAGGTGCATTAAGTTTTGACAGTGTAAACCGCCTAAAAGGACGTTGCACGGCACTTCGTTCGGTTATCAAAAGAGGATTTTGACTTGCGATTTGAATTTAAGACCTTAAAACCTGCCCCCCATTTTGCGGAAATACCCGCCGAAAAATGGTCCAATTGGATTTGGCAAATGCAGCAGACCTTAAATACTGAGGCGGATTTTAGTAAAGTCTTTGAGTTAAATGAAGGGGAACGTGGTGGATTTGGCCAGGGGGGCAAACTTTTTAAAGTCTCTGCGACCCCTTATTATTCGAGCTTGGGCGCAAGCTGCCAATCCATTCGTCGCACTCTTCTCCCTACGGGATTGGAGGTAAAACCCGGGGCCCAACAAATGGAAGATCCTTTAGCTGAGATAGTTCATAGCCCTACATCTCGGATCATTCATCGGTATTCAGACCGAGTGCTTTTCTTAGTCACGGATACATGCAGTGTGTATTGCCGCTACTGCACCCGTAAGCGTTTTACGGGCCAGGAAGAGGGGCTGATCAATCGGCAAGATTATCAAAATGCACTTCAATACATTAGAAATCATAAAGGAATAAGGGAAGTCATTTTATCCGGAGGGGATCCCCTTACCCTTTCCAATAGAATCTTGGGACAAACTTTAAGGGATATTCGTGCGATCGAAAATATAGAAATTATTCGAATTGGGTCTAAAATGCCGGCGGTGTGTCCAATGCGTGTCGATAAAGAACTGATCGCGACTCTGAAGGAGTACTCCCCCGTTTATATGATGACTCATTTCAGTCACCCCAAAGAGTTGACTAAAGAAGCAGCCGATGCCCTAGGACTTTTGGTGGATCACGGGATCCCCATTTTTAACCAAACGGTTTTACTCAATGGCATTAATAATCATGCTGCAATCATACAGGCGTTAAGTCGAAGGCTCCTCTATCTACGCGTAAAACCTTATTATATTTTTCAGTGTGATCCCAGTGAAGGCACTGACCATTTAAGGACGTCAATAGAAAGCAGCGAAAAGATCGTCAAAGAACTTTGGGGGCATCTCTCCGGCCTAGCCATGCCCACTTTGTCCTTAGACATTCCCTCAGGCGGCGGTAAGACAACCTTGGTGCCCAATTTTTTAGAAAAATCCTCCGAGGGTCTTCGTGAGTACCGAGGGTGGGACGGTCGACGTGGAATTTATAAAAACCCTGAGGGGGAGGAGATTCTTCCCCCTGATGTCGGTGAATATTTTGAGGAATGGGAAGTTTTGAAAAGAGCTAAGACTCCTTGCCCTTGACATCCTTGCGGCCTTAGGCCATGACCTTACCCATAGATCATTTGTCTTGGAAGGGGTTTAAAGAGGTGGGAAGGGTCCGCCAGAAAACTGATAAACACTCATGAAATTCCTCTTGAGCTTCTTTGTAATCTTGGGGGGCATCGCTTTTTCATTCGCCGATGATTTCCCTCAATGTACTCCCGTTAAATTGACCGAAGAGGAGGTCATTAATCACTACATCGGGGAGTCTCAAAAACAGCTTTGGGCCCTCTTGAATCAGCCCACAATTCATCAAGGCATCAACGTGTCTATAGTAGAACTTGAAAAGGAAAAGAAAACTGGGGTTATAAGTTCAAAACTTAATAACAGCGGAACTGCAAACCGGGTGATCTTAAATGGTGGGTTGGTGTCGTATTCAGATTTCAATTGGTCCCACGGATCCTTTGCCGCTTGGAATTTTCAGAACAAAGTAGTGAGCCATGAAGAAAAAAATATTAACAGGTGGATTGAAGACTCGAAAACTTTGGGGCGCCTTTTAGGGGCTCCCACTAGAGATAATTTTGATTTTGTGGTGGAAGCCATTCGCGACGGCGTGGGGGCGCTCCTAGGCTATAGGATCTCCATGAATCTGAAGAATAATGCTTTAGATAAGACCTTAAAAAACTATGTAGATTTTCTTGCAAGGTCTAAAGAGGTGGTTGTTGATCCCTGTGCCCACGAGCTCCGTGCAAAAATCAAAACTTTCGATACATCAACTGCAGGAATTGTAAAAGTTCAAAACATGGTCATGGAAATTGAATATCAATATTTAAATGGGATAGAATACGTTAGGTCTCAACGGGTATGGACCCATCTGTCGGTTTTTGGCTCTGGCTCGGATTGGCAGCTCGATGAGACTTTCTCAAAGCCGGAATACGATCGCCAGTGAATGGTCGCTGAGGGAGATTTCTCGTAAGTAAGTTTAATCACTCCTCGTAGATGTAAACAATCGGCCATCCATATTTAGCCGAGAGTTGCCTGTAATAACCTAGCAACGAGTTCGATAGTTTTGATCTTCCCTTTTTGACCTTTATAAAGATACCTGTGATTTGAATTTTTTGCCCGTCATCACCCGTACCTTGTAATACAACCTCATTATAGAATTGAGTGGAGCTATTATTTAAAAGATTTTGAGGAGAGCCGATGCCATATTTTTCAAATAGACGTTCTTTTTCCATTTGAGCCGTACTTGGCGCAATTTGGCCCATATAGGTATCTGTACCAGCGTCGTGGGTATGAGTAGCAACAACGTTAGAGGGGGTGATAGTCAAAAGGAAACCTGAAGAGCCCCAGGTGGCTTTATGGTTTTGATCGATAAGAGATGCACTGATAACACGTTTCTCTGAGATCTTATCGGGTTCTTCTAAAACATTAATCACTTGTGGATCATAATCATTTGGTTTTCCGTATTTCTGCTGAACCTGGCTATGAACCACTTGTAAAGCCATAAACCAGGATTTATCGTCTGCTGTTCCTCCTTCGACAGAATACGTGAGAAACCGGAAATGATAGGGATCGTTCTTATAGTCGTGAGGCGAAGTGAGGTTGTCTTCATTCCACGATCGCCTTTCATCTTGCCCTTTGAATTTGCTATTTAAAAAATGATCCAATCTGGCCATTGCGCCGGGGCAGTTTAATGCGCAGCTTTGACGGGGATAATGTAAAAGCAGTATTGAAAACGCAAAATTGCTGATGAATGCCCATCTTCTAGACACTTGAACCTCTCTAAAATATCGCGACAACTATTTGAGGATTCTAAATTTCAAATTATATGCCATTGTATGGGTCCAATTTCGGATTCTTTGTGACGCTGAGTGGATTTTTGGGCCTCCGGCAACGGCCATCGGTTTGAGGAGTCAGGGTGGGGGAGATTGATTCACCAAATACTCGGTAGGCCTCCATCGAGATATAAGTAGCTAATCGGCTACGCTTTTAGAATGTTTTCGTCTATTGATTTTCAGCCTTTTGAAGGGTGATATCGATGGGATCGTCGGGGTAATGCCCCTGATTCGAAGTAGCCAAGTCAATAACTCCTCCTACTAGCCATAAGAGATCGGCTATAAACCAGCCCGAGAGAACTTTTCCTCGTTCTAACTGGATACTTTCGTAGCCCCGTTTTTCTATTTTAATATTCGAATCTCGGTTATGGGGGATTTCGACCGTACACGGAGTATTGCAGACGGCGCTCCCATTCAGCAAAACCTTGGCCCCTTCCGGATTTGTTTTCACTGGAATTTTATCGGGCCCACCTTGAAAAATAGTGGCACACCCACCAAAAACGAGCAGGCTTAGAATTAGAAAACTGGATTTCTTGATTTTCATGGAACTCCTCCCTCGAAGAAAGCCTAAAGGATCTAGCTCTTGTAAGTCAAAAGTATTTACCTAGCGATTTAAGTGGCCATTGACCTTTTTCTCTGCCTTCAAGATACTAAGCCAAACTATTAAAGGGGTGGGGATAATGAATAAATCAATTTTAATTGTGTTGGCCGTGTTTGTCGGCCCTTTTGTCTGCAGTGCTCGCGGTTACGGCAATGAGCGCCATATTAGCGTTCAAGAAGCCCTCCAAAGGGGCTACAGACCATTCAAGGCTTTTCACAATTATAGAGGCGTTCGCGGGTATGCTCTCGAAAACGTTCAACACAATTTATCTTGGCCCGTTCAGTTTCAGGATGCTTCTCAAACCATTGCTCAGAATTACCTCAACTTTCAAGAATATGGTGGCGGGGCTTATTTTCACAAAGGATGTGATCTCAGATCTCCCGCTGGCTCCACGGTGACGGCCCCCGTAACCGGAGTGCTTGAGGGTGGTTATTATAGTTACGGCAACAATCCCGATGGCTCTGAAACTAAAATGTGGATTCCCTGGAATGGTAAGGCCCATTACGACCCCTATTTTGAGCTGGCCTTAGTTACCCCCGATGGTTATCGTTTTGAACTGCATCATGTGGACTCCGAAAACTTGCCTGCATCCACCGTAGAGGCATTAAATAAAGGAGGTGTTACGGTTCCAGCAGGAGCTCAAATTGGAAAAGTACTCCCCTGGCCCGACGGAGTTTATAATCATATCCACTACAATATTTTCCGCCAAGATGAGGTGATATTAAATCCTGAAGCCTATTCAGTTCAAGTGCCAGACCACGTTGCACCAACCATTTATGGAGTCTACGGAATTAAAACCGACGGTTCGGTGATCGAAGCCAAAGCGGGGCAAAGTGTGGCTGGCCCTCTCACTGAGTTTGTAATCGCTACTACTGAGACTCGAGACCAAAGTATCTATGTGCAGACTCCACCTTTTGTTGGCATAAAGTTTAACTCGGGATTTACAACTTTTTGGGATTTTAGAGAGAAGTTGCTGAGTTCTGACGGTCAGTGGCCCGATATTCGAAACGTCTTTTTGCCAGCGCTTTTGACCCCTTCTGGGCAACGCTTGGAGACTTTTGGCCAATACGGTAAAGGGCTATTTCTTATGCGGCTCAAAGTAGCCGGTCAATCAGGACCCTTTAGCATCAAGGTTGGGGATACTGCGGGAAATTTTGCGACGTTTGAGGGAACGGTTGTAAGGGCGGGATTCTAAGCCCTCTCCAACCTTGCAAACTTCACTACAAATTTCTTTAAAGATTTATTTGGAAAGAGAATTGTTACCTTTTGATCGTCACCGAATCCTTCGAGAAGGTGGACGATTCCGACTCCGTAACTGGGATGGCGAACCCTCATTCCTTTTCTAAGATCGTCGGAACTTCCTCTCTCGTCGCCGAGGTGAGAGGACCCATAATCTTCGTAATTTGGAGCCCCTCGTTCATCCCACGAATTCACGGCGTCGCGAGAATCCGTCCGTTTCCAAGCGCTGTTCCAACGGCCATTCTCAGGAGATTCACTTCTCCAACCCGCTGAAGGTCTGATGACTTTTGATACCCGTTCTAAATATTGGGGAGGTATTTCGGCTAAGTACCGACTTGGGGGAAACATCTGATCACTCCCCCAAACCTTTCTCGTTCTTGCGTGGGTTAAAAATAATTTCTGACGGGCCCGGGTCATCCCAACGTAGAAAAGCCTTCGCTCTTCTTCCCCCTGACCCATCTGGTCTTCATCGAGAGATCTCGAGGACGGAAAGAGCCCGTCTTCTAGGCCGACAATAAAAACAATGGGGAATTCTAAACCCTTGGAGATATGAAGGGTCATTAATGTCACGCAGTTTATTTTTTCGACATCGTGTTTGTCGGCGTCGGTGACCAAAGCTATTTCTTCAAGAAATGCAGCGAGGGTGGCTTCTTCCCCTCTTTCTTTTTCAAATTCCGTTATAGCGCTATCAAGTTCTTCAAGGTTGTCAATTCTTCCCTGGGCTTCGGGAGTATCAAGTATTTTGAGTTTATTTACATATTCAGTGGCGTCCAAAACGGCATGGTAGGCGTCCCGAGCCGTCATATCTTTAACTTGCTCAACCAGTCGCCCCATCATTTCGTAGAAATCGAGGACTTTTCGGGTTGCTCCGCTATCGAGGAGCTTTTCTTGGAGGGCAAAGAGAATGCCGTCGTAAAATGGGAGCTTTTTTGATGTCGCAAAATCTTCCAGCTTTTCGATGGTGGTCTTGCCGATGCCTCGGGCGGGAATATTTATGATTCTCTTTAAACTCACGGAATCATGTTGGTTAACCAAGACGCGAAGGTAGGCCAACATATCTTTGATTTCTGCCCGGTCGTAGAATTTTGTTCCACCTACGATTTTATATGGAATTTGGTGGCTTCGGAGTTGATCTTCAAGGACCCGAGATTGGGCATTAGTACGATAGAAAATAGCAAATTCGTTATAAGTTCGCTGATCGTCTCTAAAGAGGGCTTGAATTTCCCGAACGACACCTCTGGCTTCCTCTTGCTCACTGACTTCTTCGCGCACGACGATAAGAGAACCAGCCTCATTTTCTGTCCAAAGTGTTTTATCCTTGCGTTCTGAATTCTTTTTTATGACGTGCCCCGCCGCTTCGACGATATTTTTCGTCGACCGATAGTTTTGCTCCAGTTTTATAATTTTAGCTTTTGGAAAATCCTTTTCGAAATTCAGGATATTTGTGATATCGGCTCCCCTCCAAGAGTAGATACTTTGGTCCTCATCCCCAACCACGCAGAGATTTTTGTACTTTTTGGCGAGGAGCTGAACTAGGAGGTATTGCACTCGGTTTGTATCTTGGTACTCATCGACCATGATGTATTTAAACCGTTCTTGGTAATAGTCTAATATTTCGCCCTGGTTCTGAAAAAGGTGAACGGTCTTTAATAGAAGATCATTGAAATCTAAGGCGTTTGATCTCTTCATTTCGTCTTCATAGGCGAAAAAGACATTGGCGAGTTTTTCATCCATGAACCCGCGATTTCTTTTTTTGATATCGTTGGCAGACAAAAACTGGTTTTTTGCATCATTAATTTGGTATTGAAAATTTTTAGCCGGGTACAATTTATCGTTAATATTGAGTCCGTCGCAAACCTTCTTCAAAACGGAGAGCTGATCGGAGTCGTCATAAATTACAAAAGATGAAGAGTAGCCCAGAGCTTCTATATGCCGTCTCAGAATCCTTACGCATGAAGAATGGAAGGTACTGACCCAGAGTTTTTCAGAACTATTATAGCCAATTCTATTTAAGAGCTGACCCGTTCGTTCTAGCATTTCCCGAGCAGCCTTATTGGTAAAAGTTACTGCAAGAATTTCGTCTGGCCTCGCCCTTTCTGTGGCGACGATGTAGGCGATTCTATAGGTTAGGGCTCTTGTCTTTCCACTACCCGCTCCGGCCAAAATAAGAACTGGACCATCTGTTGTGCGAACAGCTTCCCACTGTGCGGGATTCAGTTCATTTGCAAAATTGACATTATTGTTGCCCAAAATAAGCCCTTTTTAAAAAAATTAAGCCATAAAGGTAGTTAGGTGAGGATCACAAAATGGCCTTTAACTTGCTAAGTAATACAACTCTGGAGAAGACTTGTGAAGTCCGTTTTTCAAATCTTTTTGATGTCTTTTTGGGCCCTCTTTTGTGCTTTGGGGTGTTCCTCAACTTTTGAGCCAGGAGCCGGCGGCACCTACAAGGTTCGAATTCCTATTAGCGATCGCGCGGGACACTACCACCTTGAAACTGTAACATTAACTTCGGTTACGAACCTTTCGTCTCTGAGCGGATCCGTTGTGAATCTTCGAGTCAATGGTCAAACTCAAGAGCATCTCCAATCCAATGGGATGAAGCAAGTTTGGATAACCAATATGGGAACAGTACCCACAGCCCACTTTATTAAGAGCTCTGAGAGTCCCGGTTGGTCCCTCCACTAGAAGTACTATAACTGGTTTCTCCAAAGATGGGGCCTACAAATAAGGCCGATTCAGCTCTCGCCCCACCTGACCATAAGAGAATTGCAATAAGGACAGTTTTCATTTGTTTTTTCCCTCTAAAGGTTTGGAATCCGACAGCTTTAGACAAAAACCAGAGTAGGCTTCGGGAATTGAAGTGAGTTTTTGTATTTTTTCACAAAGAGCCGCTGAGGGAGGATGATTTTCAAAAAATAAAGGGAGAATCCGTTTTAATCCTATAAAGGTTTTATCTACGTCAGTGTTATAAAGACGCATGTACATATTTAAAAAATTAAAGGCGGCCTTAGTGGCTTCATCAAGCCCCCAATCTTCTGAGAGAACATAAAGAAAATGCCCGATTCCCGCCCCAAGGGAGTATCCCTCATCTTTAGCCTTACAGACCCCCGCTTCGTCGGTATCCGCACCCTCATCGGTCAAGGATTTAGGGTCACTAAGATCTCTATTAGAGATATAAGCGGAGTTTAGAGAATCAGCTCCGAAAAATGTGTGCCCGCTATAAGCATATCCGAAGTAATCGGCAATTCCTTCATTGAGCCCACTATATTGATAGTAGTTGCGGCAAATCAGCCGATTGGTTTGAGTATTACCTAGGGCGTTCTCTCTAGTTTCTGCATAGAATTTTCGCTTGGCTTCAAAAGCACTATGCCACCATTCATGGGCAAGAATTCCACCATTTGTTGGTATAGGCATAAG
>Ga0207020_1140_pt1 | contig 13884 bp, 13 predicted proteins | sample Alteio_BWMinCont_48_FD_153500 | JGI IMG/M metagenome (GOLD analysis project Ga0207020, IMG submission 153500) | Enriched cells from forest soil in Barre Woods Harvard Forest LTER site, Petersham, Massachusetts, United States -... | ecosystem: Environmental > Terrestrial > Soil > Temperate forest >... | reverse complement strand
GAAGGCGCTCGACACACTTGCCAAAATCGACCAAGATATTACAGCTATCGATAGCTATCTGGACGATGATTGGCCAGAGTATCCTTATGAATCCCTGGTCGCAGACGTAAAAACCTTCTACGAAGAACTAGAAACCTGAACTTCGGGTTTATTTCACAGGTACTTGCCGCATCTTTCGAGCGCTTTTTGAAAGCTGCAGCAATTCCCTATAAACTAAACCCAAAGTTCAGGTTAGAAGGGTAGTTGCTGGGGTGCGATAAACGCTCGTTCCTCGCGCTTGTCGTAGCATTTTTGTCGAATATAGGGCAGCCTGCTCTCTGTACTACAGCGTTTCATTGATTGTGACATCATTCAAGAGCTTATCTAATCCTATTGGAAAGCGTCACAATCAATGAAACGCTGTAGTACAGAGCGTGTACAGAGTAAAAAAACTTCTGCACGACTTAACTCTTTGATACTTATAGTTATAGTCCTCTCCATTTTATTACTTGGGTAACAATCGTCCATTACTAGGACTATATATTTCTATTTAGCGCTTATTTATATATATAATAAATTAATATCTATATATAATATTAGATACATTAACTAAAAAAAGGGAAATAAATGAAATGTCATACGCAACAACTTTATCCAGCCTAGCCCCCATCTTGCCCCCATCACCAGAGAGCGCGACACTGCCCCCTCCTCCCACGCCCGGAGTACTTACCGCAATGGCATCCTCATCAGGCGCCGCGCAGTCTCTTTTTTTCCCAATAATATCCGCAGTTGCTGGTCGGTGTCTCCCCCCGGGGCCGCCTACTTCAATGCCGCCAGTAGGAGCCGAAGCCTCGAGTTCGTCCAGTTCTTCGTCGTCTTCAGGTTCTTCTTCTCTCCATCCTCCAAGGCCTCCGCGATCCAGCGCCCTCCGAGCAACCAGGCCAGGAGCAGGCCTCACTGGCATTGTGGTCATTGATAGCCGCATTTATGACTTTCTCTCACCCACTGAAATTGCAAAAAGCAAAGGCGTAAATCCCGCCACGCGATCCATTGCCATTCACTTGTTAGACAAGCAACTGCACGACTTCACATGCATTTCGGTAGAGCAAATCTGCGAGTATCGAAACGCACTTGGATTGCTTCGTGATAGAGAACCTTCCGCTCTTTTAACTCCTGCTGATTTGAATGCGGTCTTGAATCGTTGCGTGAACGTCACACATTTAGATCTTAGGGAATTGACTCCGCCATCCTTGGTTCAAGTGTTGACAGCGCCACTACCGGCTGTGAGGTCTATCGATCTTGCTATGAGAGATAGCGAACTCAGGGGTATTAATTTTGTCGAATTTATTACACGGCACACAGAGCTTATCTCTCTCGATCTTAGCTTTTGCTACAGACTCACCGATAGTAGCATCGCTGCGCTTGCCGGGTATTGCCGAAAGATAACCTCTCTCAAGCTTCACAACTGCTGGGGGATCAAGGGTACTTGCCTCGCTGCGCTTGCTAAACATTGCTCAAGACTAACCTCTCTTGATCTTAGTAACGCAGGCCTCAAGGATGATGCGCTTGTTGACTCTCCTGCTGAAGGTTTTTCAGCACTCACCTCTCTCCAGCTTAGAAACATCCTCCTTACAAATGCGGGTTGCATTAAGCTTGTTAAACGTTGTCCAAATCTAACATCTCTTGCTGTTGGGTTCGGTCCGGGTCATCCAGGTCGCTCGGATGGTGTTTTTGCCGGTATTGGTGCAGTTTGCCCCAAGCTTACCTCTCTCGATCTTTGCTATTACGTGGGTACGGGTACTACCTTGGACGCTGTTGCGGCAGCTTTCCGAAACCTCACTTTTCTCGATCTTGGGCGCAGTAGCAAGAACCGTATCACGTATACGCCTGAGGCTATTGCTAAGTTTCGTGTGGACCACCTGAACACACGTTTAATATACGAGATTGTTCCATAATAACCTGAACTTTGGGTTTAGTTTATTAATGCGCAAGACTACTGAGATCTATTCAATCGAAATGGATGCGTTTTCCTGTAATGTTGCCCTCTTTACTCCCGTTGCGTAAGCTGCTATCCAAGATCCTCCCTTCTATCTGGGCTATCGCCATCTCGCTGTGCTTAAGATAATCAATCACGGCCAAAGTGAGAAGGGGTCCCACACCGGGACCAATCAGGATCTTCGCCTGTTTGAGTCCCAAATTCCCATCGCCCCCTGCAAGGAGAAAATCAGTGGTAGCGAGTCGATACATTTTTTGTTGTTCAATCGGTTTTCCGTCGATAAATCCCTCGCAGAGTCGATCGCCGACGATATGGTCAGCCTCGTAGATGATTCTAATTCCTGATATCTGAGGAAAACTACCACTCTTCACATCGATTGTGCTCAGGCAATATTCCAAAGTCCTCAAGAGCTGGTTGCCAGTGACTTCTACAAGTACGCCGATATCTCCGAAAGGCAACTCTTCTTGGATATCCCGTTTTGTCAGCATCGTTCCGGAAGGATAGAGTCGATTTCCCCGAATCCCTCCCCCATTGACAATCGCAATATCTGCATGCAAGGCTAGTTTGAGCGCATCGGCGATGAGATTGCCCATCGTGCTCTCACTGCTTCTTACAGTGGTGCTATCCAGAGACGTTTGGCATATGGCAATCTGTTCCGACAGCGCCTGATCCACTTGATCGGCGTAATAGGCGACCCTTGCTCCGACCGCTGGGTCTGGAGGATAATCGTGGTTCGGGATCACTTTCCATTTAGGGTAGATAGATATCTTAGTTTTTTCCCCGACTTGCTTTTTCTCAATCTTCAAATCGACCCTCCCCAAAAACTGAGCATCATGCCCCGATTTATGGATCAAAGTCTTCCCATTATGCCAGGTCATGACATCGTGATCGTGCCCCCCTAAGATCACATCGATCTCGGGCACTTGAAGCGCCAGCGACAGATCCTCTTCGAAGTTGAGGTGGGTCAATGCAATAATGACATCCGCCCCCTCTTTTTTCAATTTATGCACAGCAGCTTGAGCGCTCAAAATCGTAGGAGTGATCGTTACCTCCTGTAAATTGTTCATAAGTATATTGGTCTCAGGCGTACATAAACCGATCATCCCCACACGAATCCCATCAATATCGAAGAGAATGCTACCTTGGGCTTTATCGAGTGGCTGTTCTTTATGCAAGGTCAAGACATTCGTTCCCAGCCAGCAAAACTGAGATTCCTGCATCCGTTGGGTCAGAACCTGAATTCCATAGTCAAATTCGTGATTGCCGAAGGCGACGACATCGACCTCGATCATATTCAAGAGGTCGATCATTTGCGCTCCCTGAAAGATCCCGGAAATCAGAGAAGGAGAGAGAAAATCGCCGTTGACAGTGGTCAAATAATGATCCGCTTGAAGCCTTTCTTCTTTTAATAGAGTCATCAATTCTGCAACCCCTCCGCATCCATGGTGAGGCATGATTTCATAGACATCGTTAATGGTGAAAATCGTCAGATTCGTCTCCGCTCCCCTAACGCCCACACCCCAAACGAAAAAGCAAAAGATACTGAATCCTTTCAAGTAAGAGGCAAACCGTTTACACATAGAAAATAGCCCAACGTTTCAAAACCGCTATTGTAGCAGTATCAATTATTTTCTTGTGATTCAAACAGGGGCTTCGGGCAAAAAGCCGCCCACCTGCATCTTCCACATCTGGGCGTAGAGGCCCTCTTCGCCGAGCAAAGAAGCATGGGTACCCTCTTCGACGATCTTTCCCTTGTCAAAGACGATAATGCGATCCATGCGAGACAGTGTCGAAAGGCGGTGGGCGATCACAATGGTTGTGCGACGCTGCATGAGTTTTTCCAGACTGTCTTGGATATACCTTTCTGTCACAGAATCCAGGGACGAGGTCGCCTCGTCCAAAATGAGAATGGGCGCGTCCTTTAAAATCGCCCGAGCGATGGCAATTCTCTGCTTTTCTCCCCCAGAGAGTTTTGTTCCCCTCTCCCCTACTTTCGCCTCATAGCCATTAGGAATATTGCGAATGAACTCATCGCAATGAGCCAGTTTGGTCGCACTGATGATCGCAGCTTCCGTGCACTCGGGCTCTCCGAAACCTATATTTTCCCGCAAGGTCCGATGAAACAGCACAGGATCTTGAGGAATCAAGGCAATCTGACGCCGCAGAGATTCCAGAGTGACATTCGCAACCTCCTGACCATCGATGAGAATTTTTCCCCTCTGCAGCGGAAAAAACCGCAGTATCAAGTTGATGAACGTGGATTTCCCTGCTCCTGTGAAGCCGACGAGGCCCACCTTTTCCCCTCCGCGGATCTGGACATGTTCGTTGTCGAATAGTTTTTTCTCACCGTAGCGGAAGGAGACATTGTCAAAGACAATTTCACCCGAAGAGACCTTTAACTCTCTTGCGCTTAGCTTATCTCCTAGGTCTTGAGGGTCGCGCATCACGGAATAGGCTTGCTTAGTGGTTCCAAAAGCCTGAAAGAGGGCGGGCAACGCCGATCCGACAGCCCACATGATCCCCGCAATGTTCCACATCGTGCCAAAAACCTGGGCAACTTGACCGGTCGTAACTTGATCGTGAACCCATAGATATAGAAGCACGCCGTTGATCCCCAGAAAACCTACAGTCAAATAAAAGAAAGACGTCACGGAACGCATCAATTCGACATAACGCTTGGCAAAAATGTTCGTCTCTTTCTCTTCTTTCTGGAAAGGGGCCAAGACAGCTGTTTCGTGCTTAAAGCGGTAAAACAGATTCACCGCAAAGTTATTGGTGAGACTATCGACAATTTTGCCCAGCAACGTGCTGCGCGCTTCCCCATGCCGATGTTCATAAAGATCGCACGACCTTGTAAACTTGAGGCAAATACTTAAATGTATGGCGATCCAGGCGAGCATAATCCAAGCAAAGAGAGGATTCACAAGCCAGAAAAATACTGCGCCTAAGACACATGTCGCAATCGCAGGAACGATCGGCCAAAACAATTGCTGGATGATCGATTCCACTTGCGTCGTCATATCTGTGATCTTATTCGCTAGGCTTCCGGCAAACCGTTCATTGAAATAGTGCGGCGAATGGTGCTGGATATGATCGAACATCTCCATACGGATGTCCGCTTGCAGCTTCGGGATCGCTTTTGCCATTAAAAAGCCCATTGCGCGCGAGACTGTTTCGATGTAAATGATTAGGGAGACCCCTCCGATGATTGGGGCCCTTAACGCTTCCCATGCGGCTAGCCTGTCACCCTCATAACGAGTGAAAATATCGATCACGAGATGCAAAATATACGGCCATAGCATCGCATCCAGAGGCCAATTCAAGCAGTCGAGGAACAAGATCGTGATAAAGACCCATTTTTGCCGCCGTCCGAACTGCCATACAAAGCCGATGAGCTCTTTATAAGAAACCATTGTTAACCGATTCTTAAAATCACGTTCGGTATACCAGAGAGGTAGCTCAATTTACGATGAAAAAATTTCGTTCTTCAGGAGTCAAGCTACCGATTTTCTTCCATGAAGGATCAGGCGCCATCACAGCTGCAATATAAAGTTCGCCAGGATTGCCCGATAAAGCAAGAGACGCCCCTGTGACCGATTACCGGCTAGCGGTAAACCGAGTGCTTTTTTTAAGGCGGGTTATAATACGTTTAACGACGCTAGTGAGGATTGAATCAACATATAATTATTATTTGCGTATTAATTAAAATATGACATGTGTTATCCATGCTGAACATTGTCAATCAGAGGTTGTTAAGAGAGGCTTGTTGCATTCTCGAAATCTTTGTTTGACCTATGAGCTATCTTGTGCTCCTTACATTTCCACCGAGAAAGGCTTACCCAAACTTTACATCGAAAGATAGGCGAATCGAGTGAAAAAAATGTGTTTTTGTTTGAGTTTCTTGTTCTTTCTTCCTCTGATAGCCTCGGAAGATCACCATTATCTTGTAGAGGGAACTGCCTGTAACAATTATCTTCTCTACGAAGATGCGCTTAAAAATTTAGATAAGGCAATAAAACTGAGGCCCTCAAATAGAGAAGCTTATGAAGAACGTGCAATTGCTTATTTCGAACTAAACAGAATAGATTTAGCACTTAAAGATTATGAAGAATCAAAAAAGAAGAACCTATGCAGATCTACAAATCTCGATTCCTGGAATAACTTTGGAAATGACATTTACGATTTTGAGCAAAGAAACTTACCGCTTTTTTCCCTTGCACCATCTTATCCCTCATTGGATTTCGCTACTGGTTTGCTAGAGGGTGTTTGGTATGGTAGTGAGGGGGAAACTATTGAATTTCTTTCCTGTATTAGAGGTAGTTTCAATGCGTTATGGGCATTCGCCTGTTCGCCAGTAGAAGTCTCGAGAGAATTAGTTGAAGCTACACGTGCAATGGGAGAATATCTCACGAATACCGATATTTGGACACTGTTAGAAGAAGCGCTCCCGGAACTTGTGGAATGTGGGAGATACTGGGACTCATGGTCTGAGCATACAAAAGGGAAAAAAATGGGCTATATCATTGGAAAATATGGTATTAGCGTATTCCTATATCTTGGTGTCTCAAAAGGGTTGGCCATATTCAATGATCTTAAAAGGGCCAACATGATGGCTACCCTCGAGCGCTATTCACTTACGAAGAGCGCTACGATTTTAAAAGAAAGTGAAAAATGCGTCCAAAAAAATATCTATGTCTTGAAAAAGATTCAGCAGGGATACATTATACCTCAAAATGCAAATGTGGCCTCTCATGTGCTCCAAAAAAAACATGACTGGCATAAAGTTGTGAAATTAACAGGCAATAAAGATGCTGATTTTAAAATAGTTAGCGAATTTCTTAAACAAGAACGAATTTTAAGTTGTGAAGGTAAACTGGATTGGTCTTATCAATCCCTAAAAACATACCGTTACAAAAAAGAGATCGGGAACAATACGATTGTGGCAGTGTTTGAAATAAATGCAAAAAATGAACCTTTTTTGAGAAATGCTTGGATAGCGGTTACACCTCCTTATGGACCTTAACGATATTATTAAAAAAAAAGATTGGGATATCTTAATAAGAAACGTGCTCCCGGTCACAATTGCGATCAGTTTTCCATTTGAAGAAAGCATGCATGTCGTGGGAAATTTATTGAATGATAGTGGAGGTGAAGACGGAGATTTAGCCCTGTTTATGCGCGATTATGCTGTGAACTTGATGATTATCCTCCGTGAAAAATTTCCTCAGAATTGGAAAAAGGATTGGAAAAATGAAGCCTTTTTAGGAATTTGCTGCAGCTTGGTGTATCGTGAGGAAAAAGCGTTCAAATATCTTAAGAATGCGCTTGGATTATTTGAGGATCCCCCACAGTCGTTAATTTTGACCTATATTCGTGTCGGTGCTGCACCTTGTTATTTTCTATCCACAAAAGAAATTGCTGAGCTTGCTCAGAGGGCTGCGAAAAGTGGAATTACATTTGAAGTAGCCCAACAAATGGCTGATAGTGCGACTACCCGAGAGGGTAAAAATTACTGGGAGAGAAAAGCAGCGGAAGCAAATAGCATCCACACACCAGTTATCGTACCCAACATCTTAAAAAATGTCTTGAAGCCAATAGAGGATTATCCTTATGAATCATAGATTGATTATTCTTCCCATCCTTCTTGCAATCTCTAACATCTTTGCAGACAAAACTTCCGATGATCAAGAACCACTTGTTGAGTGGATTGATGCTAAAGATGCCCATGTTGAAGGGAATGTTGCATTCCTTGACACGAATAAGGGCGTCGTTTTTCTTAAAGTGTTGCAATTCGATGAAGAAAACGATCGTTACCTCGTGGAATGTATCCACGCAGGTGCTGAAATATGCCCTTGAAATCACGTACAGACCCCTGATTTTAAAAAAGGTCTGGAAAAATTAGAGAAAATCTCTCAAAACAGACGTGGTGCTCTTTACAAGAAACCATGTTAACCGATTCTTAAATCACGTTCGGTATACCAGCAAGGCGATTGCATGATAGACATAACAACAGATGATATCAACGCAAAGACGCGGAGAAAATTGATTTATAAAAATCTTTGCGTCTTCGCGACTTTGCGTTAAATCCTGGTAACCGCTGAATTAATTTACGATGAAAAAATTTCGTTCCGCAGGGGTCAAGTTGCCGATTTTCTTCCACGAAGGATCAGGTACCATAACAGCTGCAATATAAAGTTCGCCAGGATTGTCCGATAAAGCAACAAGGTTATCGTCACCTTTGCGCATTTCACCTTGCACTTGGTCAGGGGTTAGTTCATAGAGCCCGCCGGATATAGCATCCACAGCCAAGCCTATAAGCCCGCCGAATACGATGTTTCCGCAAACCCAGCCACTTACTCCGCTCGTAAGAGTGACCTCGTAGGGCTGATAGCCGTTGAGCTTAATCGTGACAAAATGATTGTCTTTGCGCGTCAACTCAATCATGGTCGGACTACACCCCACGTATTGATCATCCACCCAGACTTCGGCATTACTGGGATTGCTAGAAATGCCGACAGTTTGACGTGTGCCATGCATGATAGATGCGCAGCTGGTTAGCAATAGCAGCGGGACATAGGTAAAACGATTCATGCAGTTAGATAATTTCATTTGATTCCAATTTATTTTTCGATTCTTCTAGAACTAAAAAAGTTCTTAGCCAATTTAAAAACCTCAAGCCAGTGCATTGACTACTTGAGGATGATTAATATACCCACAGCTGGTCGTGCATTCAATTTAATTAGTTTTTATTACAAATTAATATTTTTATTTTTCTGAAGAATTATTAAGACGTGCGGCCGACCCTGAAAAAAAAACGCCCTGGGTTACTACCCAGGGCACATTTCGGAACCTAATCTATATTGAGGTAGTTGCAGAACCCGAGTTTTGCAACTACCTCTACTACCAGTTATGGGGTAGGAGCAGCCAACAAAGGAATACATCCAGTTAAACATGCAAGGAGCCAAGGTGGAAATGATACAGCAGCACCGCCTCCACATGTGATCTCGCAACAGGTCCAATACGCCAAAGGCCCTGCACTTGCCGATGGCAGACTAGCAACAGCCACAAGAGCAGCTATAGGGACTGCTACGCGAGTAATCTTGCGAGCCGCCTGTGAGACAGAAGTGGAGACGTGTCTGAATGATGGCGTTGAAATATAATGACGCCCACTTGAAGGGTTAGTGGACTGCGCCGTTGATCCTTGTGTATCACTAGTGTTCGTGGGCTGTACTACTGAAGTTTGTGTGTGAGTAGGGTTAATTGCCGATGTTTGTCCTGACATAATTCCTCCAATATGATTTAGAAACACGTCAAATCCAGCCCAAGCGAGGTCTTCTTCGGCAAGGCATCCCTCGCGAAGCAATTCCAACCAAAAAACTGAATTTGACGAAAATAAGGCTAAGATTTCGTATATTTCTGTTCAAGATCTTTTTAAGCAACACAGAAGATTCTCTCTCATTTCCAAGGATTTAAGCTAAGCTGCACTCCCATCGACTCCTGAAATCACGTTCAGTATAATATGAAATTCCTTGTCTTTCTGATTGATTTAAATTCTGTAGATTTGGTTAATACAGCGGATGAAAAGAATCAAATTCGCAATAGGCGTTCTTGCTATTTTGAGCCTGGCGCTCGCCGTCTTCTTTTTGCTGCGAAGCGAGAATGCCTTGCTCACTCATCCTAAAGGCATTATTGCGCGCAGCGAATTAGACCTTATCGGTACGAACTATCTTCTCATGCTCACCGTCGTTGTGCCGACCTTGATCGCGCTATTCTGGATTGCATGGAAATACCGCGCAAAGAATACAAAAGCACAATTCGATCCCGAGCACTCCCACGGAGTTTTCGGAGAACTCGTCCTATGGATCATCCCTTCCGTAGTCATCGCCGTGATGGCTGTCATTACTTGGTATGCTACGCACGAACTCGATCCCTATAAGCCTCTTAAAAGCGATGTGAAGACGCTTGAGATACAAGTAATGGCTCTCGATTGGAAGTGGTTATTTATTTATCCCGAGCAAGGCATTGCCACGCTGAATTTTGTCCAATTTCCGGATAGTACGCCGATTCACTTCGTACTTTCAGCAGATGGCTCTCCGATGAACTCTTTTTGGCTACCGCAACTTAGCGGGCAAATCTACTGCATGTCCGGAATGATCACACCCCTCCATATTATGGCCGATGGGCCAGGAGAATACACAGGCAGAGCCGCCGAGATCAATGGGCCGGGGTTTGCAGACATGACATTTGTTGCAAAATCCACTTCACCATCGGATTTTGACGATTGGGTCGCCTTCGCAAAACAATCTCCTCTAGAACTAACCGAAAGTAATTACAACGAACTCCTCAAATCATCCATGAACGATCCGGTCACATTCTATTCGCATGTGGAGGAAGGTTTATTTGACAAAATTGTGATGAAATACATGCATCCTACACCCCCGCCATTATGAACAATTTTCTTTTTGGAAGAATGACTAAGGAGGATCTTCCTCACGAGTGGTACACGATAGGAGGCACGGCCTTCATCGTGTTGACGTGCATTGCGATTGCCGTGTTCCTTACCAGGACGAAGCGCTGGAGCTGGCTTTGGGATGAGTGGCTCACCTCGACAGACCCTAAAAAGATAGGCGTCATGTACACGATCGCATCGACGGTCATGTTCCTACGGGGATTAGTCGATGCGGTCATGTTATGGCTTCAGCAATCGATGGCTGCGGATTCGCAAGGATATCTCACCGCAGGTCATTTTCAAGAGATTTTCACGGCCCATGGCGACATCATGGTTTTTTTCGTGGTGATGGGCTTTTTCTTCGGGCTCATGAACTGGTTTGTGCCCCTTCAAATAGGCGCCCGCGATCTGGCATACCCATTCTTAAATTCGCTCGGTTTCTGGCTCTATGTCGCAGGCGCGGCGCTGATTAATATGTTTTTTGTATTCGGCGGCCATTTTGCCGATACAGGATGGTTAGCTCCTACTCCCCTTTCCGAACTTGAATTTAACCCGGGGGTTGGAGTGGACTATTGGATTTGGAGCTTGCAGTTATCGGGTCTTGGCAGTCTGCTCTCTGGGATTAACTTCATGGTCACAATCATAAAAAAACGCGCGCCTGGCATGACGTTGATGAAAATGCCCCTTTTCGTTTGGACATCGTTATGCAGTACGGTTCTTATTATCACGGCATTCCCCGTGCTTACTGCAACGATGTTTCTTCTGTGGCTCGACCGCTTTTTCGGTATGCACATCTTTACCTCGACATTCGGCGGGAATCAAATGATGTACTTTAACCTCATTTGGATGTGGGGACATCCTGAGGTCTATATTTTGGTATTGCCGGGATGGGGAATGTTTTCGGAAGTCGTCGCCACTTTTTCGCAAAAAAAGATTTTTGGCTATGTCTCCATGGTCTGGGCGGCGATTATCATCACCTTTCTTTCTTTTTTAGTGTGGCTGCACCACTTTTATACGATGGGTCCTGGTGCGGACGTGAACTCTTTCTTTGCCATTACGACCATGCTGATTGCGATACCGACCGGCGTCCAAGTGTTCAACTGGATTCTCACCATGCGCAAGGGGAAAGTAATTTTCGAATCTCCCATGTATTGGTTTATGGGTTTTGTCACCATATTTACGCTTGGAGGCATGGCTGGGGTATTGTTGGGATCTCCGCCGGCGGATTTCCAGGTGCATAATAGTCTATTCTTGGTCGCACATTTCCATACGATGGTCATGGGAGCCGCAATTTTTGGCAGTTTTGCAGGCTATACGTATTGGTTCCCCAAATTCACAGGATTTACACTCAATGAACGCCTCGGCAAACGCGCCTTTTGGTTATGGCTGATAGGATTTTTTGTCTCTTTTACCCCGCTCTATGTGTTGGGATTCATGGGAGCGACAAGAAGGCTCGATCACTATGCAGCTTCAACCGGTTGGCAGCCGCTATTCATCACCTCAACAGTAGGACTTGCCATCATTATCTGCGGAATCATCACACAAATAATTCAAGTGATCGTAAGCGTTAAAGAAAAAACCCAGAATAGAGACACTACGGGAGATCCTTGGAATGGAAGGACGCTGGAATGGTCTACCTCTTCGCCGCCGCCGTTCTATAATTTTGCTGTTATCCCCACTGTGACTACACGTGACGCCTATTGGGAAATGAAAAAAAGCGGCCTTCAACCAAAAATACAATATAAAGACATCGAATTGCCCAAGAACACAGGCATGGGAATCTATATATCTGCCTTTGCCCTGTTATTCGGGTTTGCCATGGTCTGGTACATTCTCTGGCTTGCTGCCCTTGGCCTTCTTGGCGTAATCGTTTGTATCATCTTACGATCGTTTGACGACGACACGGAATACGTGGTGACTGCAGAGGAGATCGCGCGGATTGAAGCATTGAGAGGATAATCGTATGGAGAGTGACACAAAAGTTTTCGGGTTCTGGATTTATTTAATGACCGATCTCGTCATTTTTTCTGCACTTTTTGCCACCTTCGTCGTTCTGCGCAATAATACCTTCGGAGGATCTTCGGGCCACGATCTTTTTCATTTACCATCCGCCCTTGAGGAAACACTCATCCTGCTCACAAGCAGTTTTACGTGCGCCCTGGCCACTTATTCGGTGTATCAGAAACAAAAGAAATGGGCCATTTTCTGGTTCGTCGTTACCTTCGCTCTAGGGGTGTCTTTCCTCGTTCTCGAGATTTCAGAATTTTCCCACTTTGTCCACAAAGGGAGCAGTTGGCAGAGAAGCGCGTTTCTCTCTTCATTTTTTGCCTTAGTGGGCACTCATGGATTTCATATCTCCCTGGGATTACTGTGGATGGCCGTCGCTATGTTTCAGATTGGTTTTCGCGGACTGCTGGCCCCCACTGTTTCTAGGACTCTCCGATTGGCTCTTTTTTGGCATTTCCTGGACATCGTGTGGATCTTTATATTTACTGTTGTTTACGGGATGGGGTTACTATAAAAAGGACACCTTATGCATGAAAAATCACTAGCATCACGTGTCATCGGGTATGTGGCCTCGCTGCTACTCACCCTCACAGCTTTTTTAATAATCGGCCGCCCCGAATTGTTTTCCCTAGAAATGAGGACAGCCATCCCCGCAATTTTAGTTCTTGCGGTTGTTCAGGCCATTGTTCAGTCTGTATGTTTTCTACATGTCCTAAGTGAAAAAGGACCGCGCTGGAATTTAATTATCTTTGTCTCGACGATTTCCATGATTCTCGTCATTATCGTCTTCTCGATCTGGATCATGGGCCATCTCGATTACAATATGATGCCGTCGATGCATTAGTCTTATGAACCTGGACTTTCTATGAATCTACGCTCTCCTAGCAAGAGTGCTAGAAAGTTGTTCAATTGCCGTTTCTTGTCGTGCGAGTATTCGCCATGCACGACTCATATTGTCGCGAATTTTTTGTCTTGCAATTGTACTCTTTGCAAGAGCATCCGCTAGCCGCCTCGTATGTACTCTATGCCGAATATTCAATTCCAAGTGTCTTGAGATAATTTTTTTAGTATTTTCTACGTTTCGTCTTGCACGATCTTGTCTCGCTTCAGATGCGTGAATTTGTTGTTTAAGGATTGTGTGTTGTTTTTCTGACTGTCTATACTGGTCCACAATCGTTCTCAATGCTGAAGTAGCTCGTAGATAGGCGGCTTCAGCTTTGCTACTGCTACTTACCTCTAATGTTTTTACGATACCTTGCTGTATACTCAGTTTTTCTGATAGTTCGTGTAGTTGAGACTGGATTACCTCTCTTTTTTTATACAGAGGGCTTATCGCTTTCTGTCCCTCTTGTTCGGATGTATCTTTTTCAACGGATAATTCCGCGAGTCGCCTTACGTATGAACCTCGGGCTTTCTGGTAGACTTCCCTACTCTCCTCAAATCGTCTAGTAGC
>Ga0207020_1136_pt1 | contig 14221 bp, 8 predicted proteins | sample Alteio_BWMinCont_48_FD_153500 | JGI IMG/M metagenome (GOLD analysis project Ga0207020, IMG submission 153500) | Enriched cells from forest soil in Barre Woods Harvard Forest LTER site, Petersham, Massachusetts, United States -... | ecosystem: Environmental > Terrestrial > Soil > Temperate forest >... | reverse complement strand
GCAACAATATCTGCAAACGGCCAGGATTTTTGCAAACAGATAAAGAAAGAAGTATCGGATAATAAAGTGCAGACGGACTATTCTTCTCCGTTTAAACAGGAACATATCCCGCCGGTGAGGGTTATGCGGAGTGTGAGCACTGATGCGGAATTCCCGTTTGACAATTACACGATGATCTTTCAAATCCATTGCGGTTTAGGCGATATTTATGACAAAACAGCCGACGGGGGCCAGACGGAAAAAAAAGAAACAAAACTGGTTGTGACATTTGCTGATAATTCTACTATCACAGACGATAGTACTGAGATCAGCCATGATTTCAGTGATGACCGTACCGAAGCGATGCGAAATATGTATTTACCGCTCACGGAAGGCCAGGTAAATGATTTCAGCACCAAAAGGATCCTGAAATTCAGCCTCGCTGGCCAGGAGCGGTTATTCCCTGCTGATAGCTCAAATGCACTGATGCAGTACGTGAAGTGTATGAAGGAGGCTAAGTAAAACCTCCCCCCGGCCCTCTCCAAAAGAGAGGGTGAGGTCGAGTCCGATCCAAAAGTGGCAGAGTTCAAGAAGGCACGGCACTACGGGAAACTGTTTTTACTATACTTTTACTTTACTCCTTTCCGTTTCTTACGGAATTAGCGGACTTTTGCGCAATAATTATCCAATCAATTGATCAGAAGAAACAGGATATTACGCCAGTCACCCGCGATAAGGGCCATGGTGGCCGAAACGATTTTACGCCCAGCCGATTTTATAGCCCCTTTGTTTATTATTGAAGGCACTGGTATAAGGGAAGAAATAACATCTATGCAGGGCTATTTCCGCATGTCCCTTGACCTGACAGTTAACGAGGTTAAGTCGCTATGGGCGTTGGGTATAAGGAGTGTCTTGCTGTTCATAAAATGTAAAGATGAACTAAAGGACAACAAAGGTACCGAAGCCCTGAACCCGGATGGGCTGATGCAAAGAAGCATAAAGGCGATTAAGAATGCCTGCCCCGAAATGGTGATTATGACCGACATAGCGCTGGACCCATTCTCGACTTACGGGCACGACGGCATAGTGGAAGGTAATGAAATAGTGAACGATCCAACCGTAGAAGTGCTGGCTAAGATGAGTGTAAGCCATGCAGCAGCCGGCGCCGATATTGTGGCCCCAAGCGACATGATGGACGGGCGCATACTTGCTATCCGCGAGGCGCTGGAAGAAGGTGGGTATACGAAAACAGGCATTATGGCCTACAGTGCGAAATACGCCTCCTGTTTTTATGGGCCTTTCAGGGATGCCCTGGACAGCGCACCCGGGTTTGGCGACAAGAAGACTTACCAGATGGACTATGCGAACCGGAGGGAGGCCATAAAGGAAACGCTTATGGACGTGGAAGAAGGGGCGGATATAGTGATGATAAAGCCGGCGATGGCATACCTGGACATCATCCGTGAGGTACGGGATAATGTAGAGGTGCCGGTAAGTGCTTATCATGTCAGCGGTGAATACGCTATGATAAAAGCTGCTGCGAAAATGGGCTGGATAGATGAAAATAAGGCGATTATTGAATCATTGACCAGCATAAAAAGGGCGGGGGCTGACCTTATTGCCACGTATTTTGCAAAGGATGCAGCAAGACTGATTAATGGATAATTTATTATAATTAAAACTAATCTTTAGAGTTCGAAAGTAACATCGTGTGAATGAGCAAAGAGTAACACCATTTTCATAACAGCTACAAATTACTGATTTTCAAAAACTACTATGACCACTAAAAGCCAGCAACTATTCGCCCGCGCCCAGCAATCAATTCCCGGCGGCGTTAATTCACCCGTGCGCGCATTTAAAAGCGTTGGGGGAACACCGATATTTATGGAACGCGCCAAAGGTGCGTATATGTATGATGCTGACGGCAAGCGCTATATTGACTATATTAATTCATGGGGCCCGATGTTGCTTGGGCATGCCTATGAACCCGTTGTGAAGGCCATCCAGGATAAAGCCGCTTCCTCTACCTCGTTTGGAGCGCCTACAGAACTGGAAATTGAGATGGCGGAGCTCATCAGGAGTATGGCCCCAAATGTAGAAATGGTGCGCATGGTGAGCAGTGGCACAGAAGCATGTATGAGCGCGCTGAGGCTGGCCAGGGGCCATACCGGCCGCAATAAATTCATCAAGTTCGAGGGTTGTTATCATGGCCATGCCGATGCTTTTCTTGTGAAGGCTGGTAGTGGATTAGCCACTTTTAATATTCAAACGGTGCCGGGCATACCCGCCGGCGCGTCCATGGATACCCTTACAGCCCCTTATAATGACCTGGAAGCCGTTCATAAATTGGTAAGTGAGCATAAAGGGGAGATCGCGGCGATTATTATAGAGCCGGTGGCTGGCAACATGGGTTGTATAGTTCCTGATCCGGGATTTCTTGAGGGTTTGAGGGCTATCTGCGATGAAGAAGGTATCGTGTTTATTTTTGATGAGGTTATGACCGGCTTCAGGCTGGCGGCAGGTGGCGCACAGCAAAAATTGGGCATCAATGCCGACCTGGTGACATACGGAAAAGTAATAGGAGGCGGTTTGCCCGTCGGCGCTTTTGGTGGTCGCAAGGAAATAATGCAGCATATAGCCCCCCTCGGTAACGTTTACCAGGCTGGAACTTTAAGCGGTAACCCCATTGCGATGATCGCTGGCTATACTATGTTGAAAATACTCAGCGATACCCCAGCTATTTATAACGAGTTGGACGTCAGGACGGAATACCTGCACAAAGGACTGGAACGGGTATTAAGTAAGGGAGATGCACCCTTTGTCATTAACCGGCTGGGCTCCATGATAAGCGTACATTTCAGCGATAAGCCCGTGAATAATTTTGCGGCGGCGGCATCGGCAAATAATGGACTGTTTAATAAATTTTTTCACGCTATGCTGGCCGATGGGATTTACCTGCCGCCATCAGCGTTTGAAACATGGTTCGTATCCGCCGCGTTGTTGAAGGCTGATATAGATGAAACATTAGAGGCTGCCGAGCGGTTCGTAACGGCTTCAAACTTATAGGTTACTTGCTTTGCACTACTTTGTAGTACCTGAAAACCACATTGGCATCGGTCGGCTTTACAGGGTCGACAACCGGTATCGTGTCATATTTTACGATTTCATTCCTATGTTCCACCAGGTTTGTGTATTTGTTATTGGCGTAGTTCACGCTTAGCCATTTGTCATTTCCTGTTTTGTCATACCTGCAAATGATACTGGATACGGGCAGTGGTTGCTCTTTACCCATGGAGTCTATATAGGTATGGGCATGATCCGTAAAGCTTTTAAACACCGATATATACTTTACCACATTAAAGTCCTGTAGCGTACCGACATTAAGCAATTCATCATGCACGTCATAGCACTCATATTTCAGCAGCGTGTCTTTAATCTTTATGGGCATGTAAGAATAGAATTCCGGAAAAATCAGAGGGCTGATGATAATGGTAGGTGCTGGCTGCCGCCCGAATGCGTCCATGGGGTCATCGATCACATAATTGTAAACGGGTGTTTTTTCCTTTTTATCATTTTGGGCATTTGCAGCCGTAGCGATAAAAAGCAATGCAGCACCTATAAAAAAGGAATTTATGTTCATAAGTATGTTTTATCCTGGCAAATTTAGCGGAGTGCACGAACTAATCGTCCAACTTATACAAGTTATATTTTTCAATCAGGTTAATCAACAGTTGAGGGTATTTTGGATTAGTTGCATAGCCCGCTTTCTTCAGGCCCCGCGCCCATCCCTTATAGTCGTCTGAGGATAAGTCAAAAAGTTTGGCGTACCTCGGGCGTTTCAGAAATTCAGAATGGTCTTTGTATGAAGCCTCGGCAGTAGGGTAGCGCCGGAAACATTCATTAGGCTTATCATCGTCTACCGCATAAGTTTTGCCAGTCCAGTCGCTGGTGCACTTAATGCCAAAATGGTTATTCGCATTCCGCGCAAGCTCACTGTTGCCGTTCGAAGATTCCAGGATGCCCTGGGCGAGAATTATACTGGCAGGGATACCATTTTTCTTCATCATGGTCATGGCGGTTTTCTTGTAAACGGCGATATACTGTTCGGTAGTGTACTTTGTATGGTTTTTCGCTTCCCGTGCAGCTGCCTTTCGCTCCCGATGCAGTTTTCGGTGGCACGAAGGAAACACAAGCAGCAAAATCAAAAGACAATATATGGGGCGCATAGAAAGATATTACTGCGAATATAATAGATAAAGTGCGCCCTTTTTATGGGATAATGTCAATAGTTTTTCACACTGTGTGCTGAATTTTGAACGACAATATTGTGTTAAAATACTGTTGCATTGTATTAATTTATTTATGTTACTTATTGTCGGTTATAATAATCGAAAAAACAATAATAAATGTATGTAGCAGTACTGAATTGTCACTATTCACCTTGTCTTAAAATATGACAAAAGAAATTACATTTGAGTGGGTTTTCTGAATTGTAGAAGTCGAATTGCATAGATTTTATTTATTTTGTTTTCAATTTACCTCTATGAAAGGCAATAATGGCATAAAAACAACGCTGAGGCAGTCGGTATGGCTGTTGATGGCATGTTTATGTATTGTTTTCTCAGGAGCCATGAAAAAAATTTTACAATTACGTGCCGATCAGAAAATCAGCGCCATTACGGGTATTTGCAACGACGGAGCGCGCTCTGTTACTCAAAATATTAAAGACGGGCATAGAGAAAAGCACGAAATCCCGGTTGTAACTTTCTCACAAAACAAACAATCGCCAGTTCCCGGTACTGATAATTATGCATCGGTGTCCTTATTTAATCCATCAATTGTAGAATTTAATACCCGCGTTTGGGTTTCATCTTACACCAGTTATAAAAGCAGCAGGTCAAACACACCCGGTTCTACGCCTTTATACCTGTTTTCGCACAAGTTGCTGGTGTGATACAGTTTCTTAATTGAAATTCATGGCATCACCCGCCATTCCACTACTGCTTCCTGGTTCCGCATTTTTACTAAGTACATAGAAGGTCACAGCCAATAAAGTGAGTAAGATATAATATATCCATCCTTTATCTTTACTAAAAATTTTCCCGAACGTGGATAAAAATATTAAATATAGCAACGCACTAAAACCTGCGAAGCTATTTGTTTTTAACAGGCAAGATCAGCCGGGCAGGGTTGGAAAACTGCGGATATATCTGCTTATCGCCTGTTTTGTTCTTAATAGTGTTTTGGGATTTGCACAAAATTCCGATCCCAATGGCTCAAATCAATATTTGTCGCTTGGCGACTGTATCAGCTATGCACTAAAACATCAGCCAGCATTGAATCAGTCGTTAATTAATATATCTATTGCGAAAACTACCAATGCTATCAATTTATCCGGTTGGTTGCCACAGGTAAACCTGTTAGCTAACCTGGTACATTATGATGAGTTGCCTACCAATTTCATTGCAAATACTACGAATCCGGGTGGGCCGCCTGTACAAACACATACGGGCGTTGTGAATACTTCTATCCCGGAATTGTCTGTCACCCAGGCATTGTTCAGCCCAACTCTGCTCTACGCTGCAAAAAGCGCCCCGCTCTATGTAAAGCAGGCTGAATTAATGACGGACAGTACTAAAATAAACATAGTGTCATCTGTGAGTAAAGCGTTTTATAGCTTACTGTTGACAGTTGAGCAAATAAATGTATATAAAGAAGATACATCGCGCCTGGCCAAGAACCTTAAGGATACTTATTACCAGTATAAAGGGGGTATAGTGGATGAAACCGATTACGATGAAGCAGCGATCAGCCTTAATAATTCGAAAGCACAACTGACGCAGGCGATGCAAAATGTAGTGCCGCAGTACGCGGGGCTGAAACAACTGATGGGATACCCACCTGAGCGGCAGTTCAACATAAGCTTTGATACTGCACAAATAAAAAAGGATATACTGGTAGATACAACGCAGCAATTGCAATACGACAAAAGAATAGAATTCATACAACTGGCAACTGCGAGGGAGCTTCAGCACAGGCTTATAGGTTATTACCAGCTTGCATTCCTGCCAACTATTTCCGCCTACTACAACTATAACTATGAATTTGAGAGCAGTACTTTCTCCAATCTGTACAACACTGCTTACCCTTATTCTTTGATCGGTTTAACGCTTAATATCCCTCTGTTCACTGGCTTTTCAAGGATTGAAAATGTACATAAAGCCAGGCTACAGGAGCAGATCATAGACTGGAGCGAGGTAGACCTTAAAGAACAAATCAACGTTCAATACACCACCGCGCTGGCCAGTTATAAGAGCAACCTGTACAACTTATATGCTTTGCAGGACAATGTGGCCCTGGCCACCAAAGTATACACGATTGTAAATCTGCAGTATAAACAAGGGATAGTAGACTACCTGCACGTAATCACGGCAGAATCGAATCTGATAACATCAGAAATAGGCTATCTGAATGCGTTATTCCAGGTGTTATCGAATAAAATAGATCTCGCAAAAGCAATGGGGGCAATTTCTTACTAATATAATTATCAGCTAACAAAAAAATAATTGGTTTCTATGAACAAGGCAATATTGACAGCAGTTTTAATAAGCTTTTTAGCTGTGTTTTCCTGCAAGCAAAAGCCACCACCGCCCACACCGCCGACACCGGTTAATTTATTGACCGTAACTGCCAAACCTGTTTTGTACTACGATAAATATCCTTCTACAACAGCCGCGCTCAGCCAGGTGAACCTTTACCCCGAAGTGCAGGGCTATATCACCGGCATATTTTTCAAGGAAGGCGCGCATGTGAAAAAAGGTCAGAAACTATATGAGATAGACCGGCGGTTGTACCAGGCAAATTATGACGCGGCGGTAGCCAACCTTAAAGTAGCTGAGGGCAATCAGGAGCAGATGCAACAGGATGCAGACCGTTATGCCTACCTGAACAGTCACAATGCGGTAGCAACGCAGCTGTACGACCATGCGGTGATAGCACTGAAAAACGCGAAAAACCAAAGTCAAGCAGCTGAAGAAGCGGTAAAGACAGCTAAAACAAATATGGCTTACTCTGTGATCACAGCTCCGTTCGACGGAACAATTGGCTTTAGCCAGGTGAAGCTGGGCAATATGGTAAGTGTAGGGCAGACGATATTAAACACGATTTCAACTGATGACCCGATGGGTGTCGACTTCCTGATCAATGAAAAACAACTGGCGAAATTCGGTGAACTGGAGGCAGGCAAAAAGCAAGCCCCGGATTCCCTGTTTACCCTTTTGCTGCCCGATAATTCGCTGTATCCATTTACCGGGAAGATATCAGTTATTGACAGGGCCGTTGATCCGCAGACCGGGTCTATACGTGTAAGGTTGGTGTTCGCCAACCCCGGCTCGCTGAGGGCGGGCATGAGCTGCATAGTAAGGGTGCATAACCTGGAACCTACGCCACAGATGCTGATACCCAGCAAGGCGGTAGTAGAGCAAATGGGTGAATATTTTGTGTTTGTGGCCAAGGATACTATTTATAGCAATCCTTCTGATTCTACTAAGAAGAAGGAGACGGAAGATTCAACTCAAAAAGGCCCGCGGCTCCTGGCATTCCAGAAGAAAGTACAAACCGGGCAAACTATTGGCGCTAACGTGATCATTAAGAGCGGTATCAAAGAAGGGGATACAATAGTGGTAGATGGGGTGCAGTCATTGCACGACGGATCAAAAATTACAACGGGCAATACATTGCCCCCATCAACCGGCGGAAAGGGTGGTAAATAACAATGTGGGAACAGGGCCAGCATGCTGATATTGGAAACCCGGCTTTTGACTTTTTAATTTTGACTTTTGAATTAATACCATGATTGCTAATACATTTATTAAGAGGCCGGTAACCGCGATCGTTATATCTATTGTATTAGTGCTTACAGGTGCTATTTGCATCCTTAACCTGCCGATTGACCAATACCCTGATATTACCCCACCAATTGTTCAGGTCAACGGCCAGTTTACAGGTGCGGATGCACAGACGGTAGAGCAGACTGTGGCAACCCCCGTTGAAGAGCAGGTAAACGGCACGCCAGGCATGGAATACATGCAGAGCAACAGCACCAATAACGGCCTGATGTCGATGAACGTTACGTTCAAGATAGGGACAGATATTGACATCGCCGCGCTTGATGTTCAGAACCGGGTAAGTATAGCCACGCCTTTGTTGCCTGCCGTTGTGAGCAGGCTTGGCCTCACGGTTCGGGCGCTTAATCCGAGTATGCTGATGATGGTAGCGGTTTTCGCACCAAAGGGCACGCACAACATTACTTTTCTCGACAATTACACTAACATATTTGTGCAGGACGCCTTACTCCGCGTGCCGGGCGTGGGCAGTATCAACAGGTTCACCGACGACTTCAGTATGCGCATCTGGATGAACCCTGATAAAATGGCGGGTTACAGTTTAACCCCTTCTGACGTAATAGCCGCGCTGAATGCCCAGAACGTGCAGGTAGCGGCCGGTTCAGCCGGCGTGCCCCCGCAACAGCCCACACAGACATATGAGTTGGGTATCCTTGTAAATGGGCGCCTGAGCAAGGTCTCTGAGTTTGAAAATATTATTGTGAAAACAAACCCGTCTACCGGCGAGCTTGTTTACCTGAAAGACGTGGCGAGGGTTGAGTTGGGTAAATTCACATTTGCAAGTAATTCTTTTGTTGATGGCAAGCGGGCGTCTTACCTGCTCATCTACCAGGCTCCGGGAAGTAATGCGCTGGAGACGGCAAATGGTGTATATGCCGAACTGGCGAAACTAAAAGAGACTTTCCCCGCAGACGTAGACTACCAGGTGCCTTTTGAATCGGTAACGGTTGTGAAAGTTTCCATGCAGGATGTGGTCTATACGTTATTGATGACACTTGGCCTGGTGGCCATAGTTGTGTTCGTGTTCCTGCAAAACTGGCGGTCTACACTGATCCCGGTATTGGCCATTCCGGTTTCTATTTTTGGTACATTTTGCTTCTTCATACCGCTGGGCTTTACCATCAATACGTTGACGATGTTCGGATTTGTGCTGGCGATTGGTATTGTGGTTGACGACGCCATTATTGTGGTCGAATCGGTGCAGCATTATATCGACAATCAGAAAATGTCGGCTAAGGAGGCTACTTATCATGCGATGAAGGACATATCGGCGCCGGTTGTAGCCATCGCCCTGATCCTTGCCGCGGTATTTGTGCCTGTAGGCTTTATCCCGGGTATTGTTGGGCGCCTTTACCAGCAATTTGCCATCACTATTGCTATATCAGTTATCATCTCTGCATTCATAGCGTTGTCATTGACTCCCGCGCTTTGTACATTGCTGTTAAAGCCCACCAAAATAACCACTGAGGCAAAGGGGCTGAATAAGTTTTTCTTCAAATTCAATGATTGGTTCCAGCGGGTGACGGACAAGTATACCAACGGGGTAAAAAAGAGCATTGCCGGCGCCAGGTATGTTGTCGTACTGCTCCTTTGCATATGCGTGGGCGCTTACTTTTTGTTCCAGCATAAGTCATCTGGCTTTATACCTTCGGAGGACGATGGTAATTTATATGTCACCTTCCAGCTACCACCTGCATCCGCTACCGCCCAGTCGGTTGATGTAATGACGCGCCTGATGAAAGTAGTTGCAGAAACACCCGGTGTGGCGCATTATGCGGCGCTGTCGGGCTTGAATGTGGTAAACAATGCAACGAATTCCAATTGCGGCACTATTTACGTGCAGCTTGCGCATTGGGACGAACGAAAAAAATCAGGTGAGCGGGTGCCCAATATTATTGGTGTTATGCAAAAGCGCATTGCTGACGCCGGTATAAAAAACGCCAATGTAGAGGTGATACAACCTTCCCCGATACCGGGGGTTGGCGCCACAGTTGGGTTTAGCTTCCAGATAGAGCAGCGGAGTACAAGCGATGATGTACACGCATTTCAGAAAGTTGTGGACACATTCGTTGCGGAGGCAAATAAAAATCCAGCGATCACCAAGGCATTCAGCTTTTTCACCGCCAATACACCCAACTACAACCTGACTGTTGACCGGGAGAAATGCGAGAAACTCGGGGTAAATATTGCTGATGTATTTACAACCATACAGGCTTACATGGGTAGTCTGTACATCAATGATTTCACCACTTATAACCGTACATTCCATGTGGTGGTTCAGGCCGATACGGCCTTCCGCACCAGCATCACGGACATGAACAAATATTATGTGCGCAACCGGGATAGTGCGATGGTACCCCTGGGTACCCTTATTAGTTACAAGCCGACCGAGGCTGCGCCCCTGATATCGCATTTTAATATCTTCCGCACCGCTGAGGTGGATGGAGCCCCGGCTGAAGGCTACAGCAGTGGGCAGGCAATGGATGCGCTGAAAGAGATTGCCGGCAGGGTTTTGCCGCCGGGGTATACTTATGAATTCTCGGGATTGAGTTATGAGGAAATTAAGGCCGGATCCACCACTATTTACATCTTCCTTTTTTCCATCACTTTCGTTTTCCTGTTTCTTGCTGCTTTGTATGAAAGCTGGTCGGTGCCTTTTTCCGTAATGCTGGCCGTGCCGATCGGGGCTTTCGGCGCTATACTTACACTTTTCTTCATACCAAGCCTTACTAATAATGTGTATGCACAGATAGGGCTTATCACTTTGATTGGTCTCGCTGCAAAAAATGCGATCCTGATTGTGGAATTTGCCAAAGTGCGGGTGGACGCAGGGGAAGACCTGATAAAATCAACGCTCGACGCTGTAAGCCTCCGTTTACGACCTATTGTAATGACATCGCTTGCGTTTATTTTAGGCGTGCTTCCCCTTGTACTTGCAACCGGTGCGGGCGCAGTAGCTCGCCGCACGATTGGTTTTACGGTACTTGGAGGTATGATCGCCGCTTCCACGCTTGCGATATTCATCGTGCCAGTGCTCTTTGTGCTTATTACCCGTTTCTCTTACGGGAAAGAGAAGCTGGCATGGCTGCAATCGCACCATGATGAACTGCTGGAAAAAGCGAAAAAAGTGGAGGCGCAGAATATTGATCCGGAACTGGAATATGAGATTCAGAAATCCAGGGATTTGCATAAAGAAGGGGAGGAAAACCAGCAAACGGGAAATCCGCCTGCAGATCAAAAGCCGGGTGAGCCTAAGCCTGGCGGCCCTGATAATGGATCGGGACCAGATAAAGCATCAGCATAAGTGCAACCGCAAATTGTGAACTTTTTTGACTTTTGACCTTTGAATTTTGAATTTAAAACATGATTGCAAATACATTTATTAAAAGGCCGGTAACTGCAATCGTTATATCCATTGTATTGATGATTGCGGGCACCATTTGCCTGTTCAACCTTGCGGTCGATCAATATCCCAATATCTCGCCACCAAGCGTTGGTGTCAACGGTTCGTTTACCGGGGCCGATGCTGAGACGGTGGAGCAAACAGTTGCCATTCCAATTGAAGAACAGGTAAATGGCACCCCTGGTATGGAGTACATGACCAGCACCAGTACCAATAGCGGGGCCGTGAGTGTGCGGGTTACCTTTAAGATCGGCACAAATATTCATATTGCGGCGCTTAATGTGCAGAACCGCGTGGGTATTGCCGCGCCTTTATTGCCCTCAGTAGTGAGCAAGCTGGGACTTACTGTACGTGCAAGCAACCCCAGTATGCTGATGATGGTGGCCGTATATTCGCCAAAAGGTTCGCACAGCAGAACTTTTCTTGACAATTACTCGAACATATACATCGAAGACGCCTTGCTGCGTGTTCCGGGAGTGGGCGACGTTACCGCGCGCACAGATAATTTCAGTATGCGCGTCTGGATGGACCCGAATAAAATGGCGGCGTATAGTTTAACGCCCGGCGATGTTATAGCGGCGCTGAACGCTCAGAATGTATACGTAGCCGCAGGCTCGGTAGGAGAGCCACCGCAGCAGGGATCACAGGCGTTTGAAACAGGTATTCTCGTAAATGCACCGTTAAATAAGGCTTCCGAATTCCAAAAAGTAATTGTAAAGACAAATCCTGCAACGGGTGAACTTGTTTACCTCAAGGATGTCGCGAGAGTGGAATTGGGGAAGTTTACTTTTTCAAGTAATTCATTTGTGGATGGCTTGCCATCTTCTTACCTGCAGATTTTCCAGACGCCCGGCAGTAACGCCCTTGAAACGGCGAATAACGTTTACGCCGCACTCGAGGAACTCAAGAAGACATTCCCCACCGACATTGACTATAAAGTGCCTTTTGAGTCTGTTACTATTATTAAGGTCTCGATGCAGGAAGTAGTGGGGACACTGCTAAAAGCGCTCGGCCTTGTAGCATTGGTGGTATTCATATTCCTTCAAAACTGGCGGGCCACGCTAATCCCTATCCTGGCCATTCCCGTATCCATTCTAAGTACGTTCTGCTTCTTTATTCCCATGGGCTTTACCATCAATACGCTTACGATGTTTGGCTTCGTGCTGGCCATTGGTATTGTGGTAGATGATGCCATTATCGTGGTCGAAGCCGTGCAGCATTATATTGACGAGCAAAATATGTCGCCCAAGGAAGCGACGTATCGGGCTATGAAAGACATATCTGCTCCGGTAGTCGCTATTGCGCTCATTCTTGCGGCTGTGTTTGTGCCGGTGGGCTTTATTCCCGGGATAGTGGGTCGACTTTACCAGCAGTTTGCCATTACTATCGCCATGTCGGTAATGCTTTCCGCGTTTATAGCCTTGTCGCTTACCCCGGCCTTGTGCACCTTGTTGCTGAAACCATCTAAGGTCAACAAAGAGGCGCATGGCCTTAATAAACTGTTTTTTAAATTCAATGAATGGTTTCACCGGGTCACAGCACGCTATTCCAATGGTGTAAAGAGAAGTATAGGTGGGGCTAAGTATATCGTGGTTCTGTTGGTGTGTATTTGCGCAGGCGCATATTTGCTTTTCCATTTCAAGCCATCCGGCTTTATCCCTTCCGAAGATGAAGGCCGCTTATACGTTACGTACCAGTTGCCGGAGGCTTCTTCCACAGTTCAGTCGGTAGACCTGATGAACAAACTGATGAAAATAGTTGGCTCCACGCCAGGGGTAAACCACTTTGCGGCTTTGTCGGGATTGAACATATTGAGTGGGGGCGCTAATTCCAACAACGGTACCATTTTCATCATGCTCAAACCCTGGGACGAACGCAGTAAGCCCGAGCAACAGGTGCCTGGCATCATGGACGTTGTAAAAAAACGTTTTGCCGCCGCCGGGATAAAGAATGCAATAGTCCAGGTTATCCCGCCTCCGCCCATACGTGGTATAGGCCAGGCCGCTGGGTTCGAAATGCAGATAGAGCAGGGCAATACAACCGATGATATACATGCTTTTGAAAAAGTGGTGAAGAAATTTGTCGCGGCAGCACATAAGAACCCGGCAATATCTTCGGCATTCAGTTTGTTTTCCGCTCATACACCCAGCTTTGACCTTACAGTTGACAGGGAGAAATGCCAGCGGATGGGTGTGAACATCTCCGATGTATTCCAGACCATGCAGGCATACATGGGCAGCCTTTTTGTAAACAATATGACGCTTTATAACCGCACTTACCATGTTGTGGTGCAGGCAGATACTACATTCCGCGCACTGATATCTGATATGAACAAGTATTATGTCCGTAATTCTTCGGGCAATATGCTGCCTCTAAGTACACTCATCACCTACAAGCCAACAGAAACAGCTCCACTGATCACCCATTTTAATATATTTCGCTCCGCTGCTGTGAGTGGGGCCATTCCACCGGGATACAGCAGCGGCCAGTCCATAGAAGCTTTGAAACAAACAGCAGCGGAGGTGCTCCCGCCGGGGTATACCTATGAGTTTTCGGGCTTGAGTTATGAGGAAATAAAGGCCGGGTCGGCGACTATTTATATCTTCCTGTGCTCTATTATATTCGTTTTCCTGTTTCTTGCTGCCTTGTACGAAAGCTGGTCGGTGCCATTCTCTGTGTTGCTGGCGGTGCCCATCAGCGTTTTCGGCGCCATCCTTGCCCTTACGTTAGTGCCACGCCTTACTAACAACGTTTATGCGCAGATCGGTCTTATAACCCTCATAGGTCTTTCGGCAAAGAATGCCATCCTTATCGTGGAATTTGCCAAAGTGCGCGTTGACCGCGGGGAAGAATTGCTCAAATCTACTATTGACGGGGCTTCTTTGCGTCTTCGGCCTATTATTATGACTTCTTTTGCATTTATCCTGGGAGTATT
>Ga0207020_1135_pt1 | contig 14263 bp, 15 predicted proteins | sample Alteio_BWMinCont_48_FD_153500 | JGI IMG/M metagenome (GOLD analysis project Ga0207020, IMG submission 153500) | Enriched cells from forest soil in Barre Woods Harvard Forest LTER site, Petersham, Massachusetts, United States -... | ecosystem: Environmental > Terrestrial > Soil > Temperate forest >... | reverse complement strand
ACCAATAAACGCATCTTATTTTTCACACCTGCTAATTTGGGCCTAACCCTAAAGTTTGTTGATTTTGTGTGGAAGGATATTATTGATGTAGCTACTAAAGAAGAATTAATAGGTGCGGTATTTAGTATAAAAACTATTAAAGGTGCCGAAATGTGTGTAGATTACCTACCCAAAGTACAGGCACGTAAACTTTATCAATACGCACAGGAGCGTAAGGAAGAGGAGCGTGAGGCCCGCCGCCTGCGCGACCTGGAAGAAAAACGTGCCGAGTCAGGATCTTTGCAATTTGAAAACCCGGCCACTATTGCTGCTTTCCAGGCAACGCCACCTGTTCAGCCGGTCGCACCCGTAACACCACCGGTTGCCCAGGAAGAGCCAAAAGCCGATGAGCTAACGGAGAAGCTAAAAAAATTGAGAATGCTTTTTGATAAAGGCTTAATCTCGCAGGAAGAATACAATCATAAGAAACTGGAATTGTTGAACGATTTGTAAACAGCGTTTACTTATCTCCAAAAAACAAAGCCTTTAATTCTGTTGCTTCATCTGGGTGCATTTTGCCGCCCAATATTAACCGCAACTGGCGGCGACGCAATGCGCCATCATACAATATCATATCCTCGGCAGTTTCGGGTATTAATTCGGGCACTTTTACTTTATTGCCATCTTTTTCAAGCGCCACAAAAGTGTAATAAGCTTCGTTACTTTTCACACGTGTGCCTGATGGGATATTTTGTGCCCATACATCCAGCCTCACTTCAACCGAAGTAGTAAAAGCACGCGAAACTTTCGCTTCTATTGTAACCACATCGCCCAGTTTAATGGAATGTTTAAAAGAAACATTATCTACCGAAGCGGTTACTACAATGCGGTTGCAATGTTTTTGCCCTGCAATAGCAGCTGCAATATCCATCCAGTGCAATAAACGACCTCCCATTAAATTATTTAAGGTATTGGTATCATTGGGCAATACCAGCTCGTTCATTATTGTGTGTGATTCCCTGGGCGATTTTCCGGTCATTACTGATTTATTTTGGCGCAAATATACAGGTTAAGCAGCAGAATCATCTGCGAGTTTGTGCATTTACCATATTAACGTCAAAAAAGATGTTTAAACAACTAATTTTAAAAAACTATGGATCATAACCCTATTTTTGTCCAAAATATTTGAAAATTAATTTAAACATAAAATGAAAAAGATCATTACCACCCTTTTAATCGGAGTTGCTTTATCGACGGCAACATTTGCGCAATCTACCTGGAAGGTAGACAAGGCGCACTCACGTTTAACATTTACTATCACACACCTTGCAGTATCAGACGTTGACGGCTCTTTTAAAGATTTTGACGTAACTATTGCTGCCGCAAAGCCTGATTTTAGCGATGCTAAATTTGAGCTTACAGCAAAAACCACATCTGTTAATACAGAAAATGACCAACGCGATACACACCTTAAAAGTGGTGAGTTTTTTGATGTTGCCAACCATCCTACATTAACTTTTACCAGTACAGGTATTACGCAAACCTCACCTAATCATTATAAGTTAGCCGGTAAAATGACTTTAAACGGCGTAACCAAACCGGTTACTTTAGATTTATGGTACCGCGGTACAATCACTAACCCGATGAACAAAGCTGAAGATGCAGGTTTCCAGGTTTCGGGTGTTATCAAACGTTCAGATTTTGGCTTCGGTTCAAAATATGGTGCGCCAATGTTAAGCGACGAAGTTGCTATCAAAGCTAACGGCGAGTTTGCGAAAGCTAACTAGAGATTAGTTAATTGGAGATTAGAGATTAGTTGGTTGGTGCTTAAACAATAAGTCACTTAACATAATGTAATCTCTAATCTCCAATTAACTAATCTCTAATCACCCTCGTAAAAGTCATTGTACGGCCAATAAATTTAAAATGCCAGTAGCCCGTTACTTTTAACTCGCCGTTTTTATCAATACGGGCCGAGGCATCCCATTCCCTGCCGTTCTTGGCATCATATATCTTTCCGTTTTCCCACGAGTTGGATTTTGGTTCATAATCCATATCCTTTAAAATACTCATCCCGATCAATTTACGGTCCCTAAGCGCCGGGTCAGGATTATGCTTATCTGTCCACTCATCCATGGGTTTACTGTTGTCTATATTTTTGAACCAAACTATTTTAGCTTTAAAAACATCTCCGTCCTTATAAACCTGCACCACCAGGTTTTTTTCAGATGACATCCATTTCCCGCAAAGCAGGTCAGGATTGGGTGGCGGCGGCGTAACAAGCACACCCGCGAAGAAAAATATCATCAAAAGCTTAAACATTTAACCGGTTTTTATCTTAGTAAGGTGAAACAATGTTAATGCCAATATAATTAATATTATTAACTAATTTTATTGCCATTGAAATAACAACCTTATAAAATGAAAAGAACCTGTTTTGTTTTCTTGCTGAGCATTTTTCTAAGCAGTTTTGTTTTCGCCGATACCATAGCGATCAATCATTTTGTAATAAAAGAAAATCCGTTTGCCCAAAATGAAATAGCAGTAGTAGCTACCGACTCGTCAGAAAATATCCTTGAAAATGTAAGCGGCGTATTTAGCTTCAGCGTAAACGGCTTTGACGAGCCCCTGACATTTGACAAAGGAACCGCGTTTTACCGTCATAAGATAGATAAATCAACTTTTATGTATATAAAGCATGTTAATGACAGTGGTACACACTCCATGCTTTATTATATATATAAGCACGACAGCAAAATTGACACTTTTCATATAAGCTGGATATTACTGCTGGCCATACCTATAGTGCTTGTATTACTGGCTTATGCTTTTAAACGATTTATCATTATAGCCCTAATTCTATTCTGCGTCTTCCTCTACTTTAACCATCATAATGGCTTAACGGTACCCACCTTTTTTGAAAGTATAATTGATGGACTGAAGGGACTGTTTCATTGATGATGTGCAGATGCGTGGATATGCAGATGTGCAGATGATATTTTGATGCGCAGATGAACCGGACTCTAATAATCACTATTCAATAATTTGCACATCTGCACATTTGCATATCTGCACATTAAAATACCATCTGCACATTAACTTAAAACGGCATTCCAATACCAAAGTTCAATTGCATAAAATTGTAGCTTTCGCCATTGGTTTGCAGGTAGGTATTTTTAAATGTGCCCGCGTGAAACAATTCATTAGCATGATTGATCAGCACCCATTGATCGGCACCGTTAAATTGAGGATCCTTAAACTTAAACGCAGCATCTAACCGGAAAACGAAGAAACCCACATCAAACCTTAAACCCGTGCCAATACCAATTGCTGACGATTGCAGGATATTATTGAACCTGAATTCGCCGTTAGGGCTTTCGGGTTCTTTATGTAAGCGCCATACGTTACCTGCATCCATAAATATCGCGCCCCTTAATATCGAACCAAAAAAGTTATCGGCCAGTTTGTAACGGAACTCGGCATTGGCAATAATTTTTATCTCGCCAAACTGATCCAGGTATTTTAACCTGCTCCTTATGGTATCGGCGCTTAAACCTGTACCGTAACTTGCCCGGTTAAACTGTCCCGGCCCCAAAGTGCGTGGCAGCCATGCCCTGATATCATTTGCGCCGCCGGCATAAAAATTCTTTTCAAATATAAGTTGGTTGCTGTTACCGTAAGGCACCCCAATACCCGGGTTAAAACGAAATACAAATTGCCTTTCACCACCCAGGCTGCGGTAAAGCCGGAGATCAACCTCACCTTTTGTATATTGTGCAAAGGCATAGCCAAAAATAGTCCGCTGGTGCAGGGTGTCCTTCGGCGTGTTTAGTATACTGCTGACCCCAGAAAGGAAGTTACCACCAACATCAACCGTCCCCCTGAAATAGGTAAAGCTGCCATAAGTATTTAGTTGGTTGGCATTATATTGAAAAGTGTATTGGCTGCCCGTAGTAAACACCGTACGCCCGATCAAATAGATATAAGAGTAACGGTTTTGGCTCAATAACTCCTGGAAAGCTGCGGGGTCAATCGTACCTTTTGAAAACTCAATATCAATCGGCGTTATGCTATGCAATTTATTGGCGGTTTCGGCAAAATCATACGTAAGCGAATTGATAAAGCTGGTACGCTCAACTAATCCTTTTTGAAAAAATAAAGAATAATTGGTTGAAAACGTAGTATGCGGGACTCCATATTTTCCGGGACTGGCAAAATCAAAAGGCGATATGATACGCGGGTAAATGAGGTTGGCGCCAATTTTAAAATCCTGGTTCTCAACGCCACCGCTGCCTACCGAGTTACGGCCGTTATCATATAAAATGCTGGCATTAAATTTAATCTGCAATATGGCGGCCTGCTTAAATATATTACGATCGGTAAAAGTATTACCCACGTTATACCCATACTTGCCTCCGCTAAACAGAAACTCGCCTTCTACCCGGTCTGTCATTTGCTTAAGCGGCACAATATCTATCTTTGAATTTAGCCGGTTAGTACTATCAGCCAATTTTTCATAAGTTGGATTGGGTACGTTCCTGAACACATTTAATTCAGAGAGTCGTGATGTGGTAAGAGATTGCTTATCTGCGTTAAATAACTCGCCTTTTTTCTGAAAAACATAATCAATCACTGTATGTGGCTTAAATTTCCCTGAAAAATCTACAAACCTGAATTGCGAATCAACCTGTAAGGTATCTGCTTTGCCACGGGTACTACCATTGCTTTTTGCAATAGTGATCAATGTATTGTTGATAGTGTATATGGGATGTGCCGGTTTATCAGCAGGATTATCAATAACGGTTTTGATATCCACCACACTGGCGTTATAAGTAGAGTCGTAATCAAAATTGATGTATTGCCGGTAAAAGTCGAAATAGCCATTCCGCTTCATGATCTGGAAAAACTCATCCCGGTCATAAGCCAGGCTATCCGTATCAAAGCGCCCGCCGGGCTGCATATGCGAAAACTTGGGCCGGTTTAACCTGTACAGCGCCTGCACCTTTTTATCAGGAATACTGTCATCAATCCTGCGGATCCTGAACATTGGGCCCTCTACAGTAGTAAATATTAGTTCGGCTTTTTTCTTTTTTATTTTTATACTATCAGCTACCTTAGCTTTTAAATAGCCTTTGCTTTGTATAAATTTTTCAATTTGCAGGCGTGAAAACTCAACCAGGTTACTGTCTAATATCCGCGGCGCTTCACCAATATCTTTCTTGCCGTTTTTGCTGAACAGGTAATAAAATTGAAGGTTAAGTACGTTGTTGGGTTGCTGTTCCTTATCAACGTAGTTTTCGGCAGCAATGGCAAACTCCTTGTCCATGCCTTTGATGGTTATCTTGCGGACTAACGATTCATTACCTTTTAGTCTCCGGGTTATACTACAACCTGAAGTGATTATGACCAGAAGAATACTTAATATTGTAAGGCGGTATTTATACAGTTTACTATATGCTTTCAAAATCTCAAATCAGTTTATTACAGTCCTTACAACATAAAAAAATTCGCAGGGAACATGGCTTATTTTTGGTTGAAGGCTACAAATCGGTAAACGAATTTATTCATTCGGCTTATCAAATTGAAACTATCTACCATACATCCACGATTGCCCCAAAATTGCTCAATTTATCGCAGAAAATAAACTTCGAGGAAATTTCATTAAATATAATCGAAAAAATCAGCACTTTGAAGACACCGCAGGACGTTATCGCGCTGGTAAAAATACCCGCATGGCCCCCCTTACACTACACTACACTTCAAAAAAAGTTTTCATTAGTGTTGGATGGCATCCAGGACCCGGGGAATATGGGTACCATTATCCGCACTGCAGACTGGTTTGGTATTGACCAGGTTATTTGCTCAGAAGATAGCGTAGAAGTTTATAATCCCAAAGTGGTGCAGGCTACTATGGGCTCACTTTCACGGATCAATGTACATTATACTGATCTGGCTACTATCATACCCCAAATCAACCTGCCCGTATTTGGCGCATTATTAGAAGGAGAAAATATTTACAACACCCAATTTGGTACCGAAGGATTATTGATAATGGGCAACGAAGGCAATGGCCTGCGGCCCGAAATTAAAGCGCTGATCAACAAAGCGATCACCATACCACGTGCAGGTAATGCCGAGTCATTAAATGTGGCGATAGCTACCGCGATATGCTGTTCAGAAATTCAGCGAAATAAAATGTTGGCAACCAATAAATAAATTACTATTTTTGCAATCCTTAAAATTGGTCGGGTGGCCGAGTGGCTAGGCAGAGGTCTGCAAAACCTTTTACAGCGGTTCGAATCCGCTCCCGACCTCAGGATTAAAAAAATTAAAATAAAATTGTCATGGGCGTAACACGTTTAAAAAGAAAAGATAGAAAAAACAAAACCACTTCAAGATTAGAAGTGCAGTTTTTAAAAAATGCTACTAACCTGGAGCCGGGAAGCCGTTCGCACGAACCTAAGCACAACCAAATAGCTAAAAACAATGAAGTTTTAGCTAACGTAGCAGGTAAATAATTTTAAGAAATTATTGAAATATAAATCCTGCTGGTTTAATACCGGCAGGATTTTTTTATGGCCAAAATTTTGGGCGGAGATAGGATACATACCTTCCATTTTATATCTTTAAACATGTTTGGCATAACTAATCTCCCGGCATTCTTTGTAGCAAGCGCACTGCTCATCATTACCCCCGGTGCAGATACCATGTACATTTTAAGCAGAAGTATAACACAGGGCAAAAAAGCCGGAATATATTCTGTTTTAGGCATAGTCACCGGCTCATTATGCCATACTACATTTGCGGCCTTTGGCTTATCGCTCATTGTCGCGCGGTCGGCAGTGGCGTTTGATATGATCAAATATGCCGGCGCCGTTTATTTGGCGTACTTAGGCTTTAAAATGCTCTTAACAAAATCCCTGGCTCAATTTGAGTTGAAGACCAGGTCCGTCAATACGCAAAAAGTATATATATCCGGCATTTTAACCAACCTACTTAATCCAAAAGTCATCCTGTTTTACCTTGTATTCTTACCGCAATTTGTAAAAACAAGTGAGGCTCATAACCCTGTTCCTTTTTTAATCCTGGGTATTATGTTTATCATACCAGGCACCATCTGGTGTATAATGCTGGCGGTTTTTGCATCAAAATTAGCCGATAAGGTAAAGAAAAGCGGCAAGGTTTCGTTGTGGCTTAACCGGGTAACAGGCGGTGTATTTATTGCCCTGGGATTAAGATTGGCGCTGCTGTCTAAAAATTAATGTAGTGTGGATAATATCGCTTTATTAATTTTTTTTATTAATCCGGGCCCTTCATAAATAAACCCGGTATAAAGCTGGATCAATGAAGCACCCGCTTGTATTTTATCCAACGCATCCTGTTCAGAATGTATTCCGCCTACCCCTATAATCGGAAATGAGCCATTTGACTTTTCATGAATATATCGGATGACCTCGGTCGACCTTTGCGTAAGCGGCTTACCGCTTAAGCCTCCCATTTCATTTTTTAATGCCTCTTCACTAACTAATCCTTCTCGGCTAATGGTGGTATTTGTGGCGATAACGCCCGCGATATTGGTTTGCTGTACGATCTCAACAATATCATCCAGTTGTTCATTAGTCAAATCGGGGGCGATCTTTAGCAGGATAGGCCTGCTGATATCATTTTTAGCGTTGCGCTGTTGCAATGTATTTAGCAATTGCATTAAAGGCTCTTTCTCCTGCAAAGCCCTTAAGCCCGGTGTATTGGGCGAGCTCACATTCACCACAAAATAATCAACCACATCAAACAGGCGGTCAAAACATTTGATATAGTCGTTTACAGCATCCTCATTAGGCGTGTTTTTGTTTTTGCCGATGTTACCGCCGATGATGACCTTTTGCTGTTGTGAAGCCGGACTTTTGCGATAATCGGCAATCCGGTCAGCTAAAGCATCTACGCCTAAATTATTAAAACCCATACGGTTAATGAGTGCGCTATCAGCCGGCAGACGAAACATACGGGGTTTTGGATTACCCGGTTGCGGCAGTGGGGTTACCGTGCCCACCTCAATAAAGCCAAAGCCCATATTAGCCATTTCGCTGATTAGTTCTCCGTTTTTATCAAAACCAGCGGCTAAACCAACCGGGTTTTTGAATTTAAGTCCGAACACTTCTTTTTCAAGCCGGCTATCTTGAATGTCCCATATCATTTTGCTTGCTGCTGCACCGCCCGGGAAACGGTTAAAACGCTTCAAATTACGGGTTACAAAGTAATGAACCTTCTCAGGGTCAAACAGGAACAATAAGGGCTTTATCAGGCGATACATGGGGCGAATTTAAGAGTTTTATTTTTAGTTCATGGATCATAGTCATTGTTCATAGCATCTGCCGCAAAATGCTTTGAGCATTAAAAGAATGTTTATATTAGCTGTTGATATCAATAAAACAGAAACCTGATGAATAACCGTCGTAGCTTTATAAAAACTGCCGCCATCGGCACCATTGCCAGTTTAAGCATTCCGCAAATTGTATCGGCAGCAATGCCAGCCACCGCTGCTAAAAAAATAACATTGACAAAAGATGATATTATCCTCTTCCAGGGCGATTCGATAACCGATTGGGGCCGTAATCACGCTAAATCAACCGCAAATGACACTGCCTCTTTAGGTACGGGCTATGTGATATTAACTTCCGCCCAGCTTTTACAGCAACACGCTGATAAAAACCTGCAAATATTTAATAAAGGCATTAGCGGCAACAAGGTATTTCAATTACTTGACCGTTGGGATGCCGACACACTGGCTTTAAAGCCCAATGTTTTAAGCATCCACATTGGAGTTAATGATTTTTGGCATACGCTTACCGGCGGTTATACGGGTACCATTGATACCTATATCGGCGACTATCATAAACTATTAGACAAAACCAAACAGGCGTTACCAGATGTTAAATTAATTATCTGCGAGCCCTTCGCTGTAAAAGGCGTTAAAGCGGTTGACGATAAATGGTACCCAACGTTTGACCTCTTCCGGAAAGCTGCGAAGGATATTGCCAACGAATATAATGCCGCCTTCGTTCCCTGGCAAACTGTTACCGATAAAGCCCTCGAGCTGGCACCTGCCAATTACTGGAGCCTCGACGGTGTACACCCCAGCCTTGCCGGCGAAGCCTTAATGGCGCATGCATGGATGGAAGCGGTGAGGGGTTAATAAACATCCCACCTGTCACATTCTTAAAATTTTCGTGTCATATAAATCGACAACAATCTATTTATATGATAAAAAATTTAGCTGTATTAGCTTTCTGCATGGGTATTGCTTTGCTTTCATTTGCCCAAAATGTACCCTTAGCTACCGTTCCGTTTGACTTAAGGGCCGATAACCGCATTTATTTAAAATGCCTGGTAAACGCGTCAGACACATTGATATTTATGTTTGATACCGGTGCGGAAACCATGGTGATCAATAAAGATGTTCAAGGTAAAAAATTAGCTATGAGTTTTAACGGCGAGGTTGATAACATTGGCACCAACGGCACAAGCAAGGTACCACTGAGCGCTAAAAATCAACTTTCGTTCGGTGGTATCACAGCAAACAATGTTAGTTTCATATCAGTGCCATACGGCGAATCGGGATTTGATGGCGTACTGGGGTCCACTTTTATGAGCAGATACATAATTGAAATAAATTACAAAAAAAGAAAGATGGCTTTTTATGACCGCAGCAGTTATAAATACAACAACGAAGAATATGAAAAGCTAAATATTAAATTCTATAAAAAAATTCCATTGATCAGTGCCTCGGTGATTGTTAACAGCAAAAAGTATAAAGGTAAATATGAAATGGATACCGGCAGCGATGGCGGGCTTATGCTATCAAGCCCGTTTACTGATAAAAATGATCTTACCCATCAACTTAAAACCGTGGCTCATGCCACCGCCGCAGGCTCTGATGGCACTAAAATTATATCACCAATTGTGGTGCTCCCTGAAATAGAAGTAGCCAATAAACACTTTTATGTGATTCCGGTTACACTATCTGCGGCCAAATCGGGCATTGCCGCGGATGAAAATTTAAGCGGCATGTTGGGCAATGGCTTTTTAAAAAGATTTGATATGATAATTGATATGGCCGGTAACAAAATATACCTTAAACCCAACAATTTGATGCATACACCTTACTATGATTTTTTAGTAAAATAGACCTGTACATTTCTTTACTTACCTTTTACTTTCCGCTTTAACCTTTCGCCTCAAAAACCGTATCTTTGCGGCCAAATGATTGCGATTAATAACCTTACGTTCGAGATTGGTGCGCGGGCCCTTTACGATGAAGCCAACTGGCATATTAAACCTGGTGAAAAAATAGGCCTTATCGGGGCCAACGGAACCGGGAAAACCACCCTCCTGAAAATTATTGTAGGCGACTACAAACCTACATCGGGTACCATATCTATGGCTAAGGACCTAACCATGGGCTATCTTAACCAGGACCTGTTGTCGTACTCATCTGACAAAAATATTGTACACGTGGCAATGGAGGCTTTTGAGCGTCAAAACCAGTTACACGATGAAATAGAAGTATTGCTTCAAAAGCTGGAAACAGATTATACCGAAGACCTTTTACATAAGCTAAGCGACAAGCAGCACGAATTTGAAGCGCTTGACGGCTATAACATTGAATATAAAGCACACGAAATTTTAGCCGGTCTTGGTTTTAGCGAGGCCGATTGTCACCGCAAGCTAAGTACCTTTTCGGGTGGATGGCGCATGCGGGTGATGCTGGCTAAGATATTATTACAGGCACCGGATATTTTGTTGCTGGATGAGCCTACCAACCACCTTGACTTACCATCTATACAATGGCTGGAAGATTATTTAAAGGCATTTACAGGCGCTATTATCATTGTATCGCATGATAGATGGTTTTTAGATAAAGTGATTAACCGTACGGTTGAATCGCGCAAAGGAAAACTGAATGTTTATGCCGGTAATTACTCCTTTTACCTGGAAGAAAAAGCATTACGTGCCGAGATCCAACGTGGTGAGTTCAAGAACCAACAATCGAAAATAAAACAGGAAGAGCGTTTGATTGAGCGTTTCCGCGCCAAGGCATCCAAAGCAAAAATGGCGCAATCGCGTATTAAAATGCTGGATAAAATGGAACGTGTGGACGATGTGGATGATGACAACCCTGAAGTTAACTTTAGCTTCAAATTCAGCAGACAGTCGGGCCGTCACGTATCTACTTTGGAGCATATTACCAAAAAATATCCTACTATCGATATTTTGGATGATGCCGACGCGATCATTGAAAAAGGTGATAAAATTGCGCTAATAGGAGCCAACGGCAAGGGTAAATCAACCCTGTTGCGTATTGTTGCCGGTGCCGATAAAGATTTTAAAGGCATAGCCGTAACCGGTCATAATGTTACGCAAACTTTCTTCGCACAGCATCAGTTAGAAAGTTTGCACTTAGAACACCAGATCTTACAGGAACTGCAATCATTCGCGCCAAAACATACCGATACTGAACTACGTTCGATATTAGGTTCGTTTTTATTTACCGGTGATGATGTATTTAAAAAGATCAAAGTACTGTCGGGCGGCGAGAAATCGCGCGTGGCTTTAGCTAAAGCCTTAACGGCTGATGCTAACTTCCTGGTACTGGATGAGCCTACCAACCACCTGGACATGGCATCAGTAAACATATTAATCCAGGCGTTGCAACAATATGAAGGTACAGTAATCGTGGTATCTCACGACAGGTATTTCCTGGATAACGTAGCCAATAAGATCTGGTTTATTGAAGATCAAAAGATCAAACAATATCCGGGTACTTATGCTGAATATGATGAATGGTTTGCTAAACGCAAGTTAGAACCTAAATTGGCGCCGCCTGCACCTAAACCAAAACAGGAAGAGAAAAAGCCCGAGCCGGTTCCGGTAGCTATCGGGAAGCAACAGCAACCTGGTGAAAATAAACATCAGCAGCTCAAAAAACTAAACCAGGACCTTTCAAAAATGGAAGAGCAAATTACTCAACTGGACAAAACCGTTAAAGAGTTGGAAAGTAAACTGGCGGATGATAAAATTTATTCCGATTCGGTAAAGCTCAAAGAAACCAATGCATCCTATACCCAAAAGCAAGCCGAGCTAAAACAAATCCAGCAGCAATGGGAGGCCTTGGCGGAGCAGATTTTGGAGCTGGAAGCGTAAAAGCATTTCTATAAATAAACTTGCGCTCGTCTTTGACGAGTGCAAGTTTGATTCAGAATAACAGCATGTTTATCTTTTTTTGAATAGCCTGCTTATCAGCCACCGTCTTAGCCAGCAAAAGCGCTTTTTGATAACTTTGCTTTGCCTGCAGGTTATCAATATCTGTATATAGCTCGCCCAACAAGGCAAAATAAAAATGATTGTTAGTTAATTTCAGCTTTTCCGCTTCTATTATAGCTTCTTGCTTTCCATTGGCTTTAGAGAGGGCAAACGTGCGGTTAAGCGCGGCTATAGGCGAGTATTCCAATTGCAGCAAACGGTTATAAAGCTGCAATATATTTTCCCATTTTTCTTTAGTGTCTGTTTTTTGCGTGTTCCAGTAAGCGATACCGGCTTCCAGGTGATATTTTGAAATTTGATTGCCGGTTGCAGCACAATTTAAAAAATAGCCCCCTTTGCTTATTAAATCGACGTTCCAAAGATCAGTATCCTGCTCTTCGTATAAAACAAGCTCCCCGTTTTTATCTATCCGTGCATCAAATCTTGATGCATGAAAACACATCAGCGAAAGCAATGCGTTAACCTGGGGTTTATTGGTTTGTTTATTTTCAATGAGCATAGTACCTAAACGGATAGCTTCCAGGCAAAGCTCCTTGCGCAGTGTTTTGTCCTGGCTTACCGAATAATAGCCCTCGTTAAATAATAAATAGATAGTGGTAAGTACAGGGGCCAACCGTCCGTCGATAGCCGCTTCATTTGGTAATTCGATTTTAATTTTTAGCTCACGAAGTTTTTCTTTGGCGCGAAACAACCGCTTATTGATCGTCTCCTTATTACTCAAAAAAGCAAGTGTTCCAAAAAGTGAGTAGGGCATTTTGGAACACCTGTAACACTTTGGAACGCATGGAACACTTTGGAATGGGTTGGAACACCTCTTAACATGTGTAGATAACTTGGTAACTGATATAATAATTACTGGTAATGATAACGGCATTGCAAAACATGCTCAGGCCATTTAATCCTCGATCGGCTTATGGGAATGGTATACGCCACTGTTCATTTCATCTATAGCTTCCTGTAGGTATTTTCTGTTAGTTTCGCTTTTGATGATATACAATGTTTCGGTCATGGAATTATATTCATTCAAATCCATTACCACAACATTCTTCCCTTTATTGCGCGATACGATCACAATTTCCGCATCGTCATTGACCCTATCCAGGCTTTTAGCCAAATTCTGCCTAAATTCTGTATAATTTAAAACCTCCATAACAGGTGCTTGATTAAATCCAAATATAAGATTGTATTATTATGCATCAAAACTTTTCAAACTCGCGTTCGTTTGCAATGGGTGCTTAAAATAGGCTTTGAAAACAAACATACCCCGGATTAAACTTCGCGAGTCTTAATCTATCGTAAATTATTTTTTACATCATGTCCAATTACAGTGTTCTCATTTGATATGGGGGTATAATTCATATATTTATTAACCTTTAAAGCAACACAAAATGGAAGAATTCGTATTATTAATGCGTCTTGATCTGATCACCAAAGAGGCGCAGCCTTCGCCCGAACAATTAGAAGGGTACATGAAACAATACCACGATTGGGTAGGTGGCGTTGCCGCTCAAAACAAATTTGTTGGGGGTACCGGCTTATCAACAGATGGCAAAGTTTTAAAAGCCAATAATGTAATAACCGATGGGCCGTTTGCCGAAGTAAAAGAATCAATTGCAGGCTTTGTCATTATTAAGGCAAAGGACCTGGAAGAAGCGGTTAACATTACTAAAAGCAATCCTGTTTTAAATGGTGAAGGAAACAGTATTGAGGTAAGGCAAATAACAAGAACAAGCAATTAAACCACAATGCCCCTGTAATTACACGGGGGCATTTATTATGAACAATAGCGACCTCATACCACACTTATTTAGAACAGAGTACCGGAAAATTGTTTCTGTACTTTGCAGGCGCTTTGGGTTTGACCAAATGGAGATTGCCGAAGATATAACCAGCGATACTTTCCTTACCGCAACACATGCCTGGGGATTAAGCGGTGTTCCTCCAAATCCTGCCGGGTGGTTGTATA
>Ga0207020_1134_pt1 | contig 14435 bp, 16 predicted proteins | sample Alteio_BWMinCont_48_FD_153500 | JGI IMG/M metagenome (GOLD analysis project Ga0207020, IMG submission 153500) | Enriched cells from forest soil in Barre Woods Harvard Forest LTER site, Petersham, Massachusetts, United States -... | ecosystem: Environmental > Terrestrial > Soil > Temperate forest >... | reverse complement strand
CTTGAACGGCCACTTGGGACCAACTTGAGGATTCGTTTTCAACGAGAGCCCCTTTAGAGTTGGAACGCATCCATTCAAAATCTTTGTCCGTATTTGAGGCGTTCACACAAATCAAATAATTATTATTTTTTTCAAGGCAGTAGACGATGATGTCATCTACGACTCCTCCTTGGGGATTCAGAAGGAGTGAATACTGCGCTTGTCCCACTTCTAGCTTCGAGACATCGTTACTGCTGATCCACTGCAGAGTTTCAAGGGACTTGGGACCTCGAACAAAAATCTCCCCCATATGAGAGACATCAAAGAGACCTACATTTTTTCTGACGTTGAGGTGTTCCTCTATGACGCCCTCATATTGAACTGGCATATGCCATCCGGCAAAGTCCACCATTCGTGCGCCGAGACGAATATGTTCCTCGTGAAGAAAAGTCTGCCTCATGCCTTTGAGACTCCTGCGCGATTGAGAACATCAACAATCTTCTCTTCGGAGCGAATGGCCATCAGGTGAACTCCGTCACATATTTCCAAATAACTTCTCACTAAAAGAGCTGCGTAATCGATACCGGCTTCTTCGGGCGACTTAGAATTTCTCAAAGTTTCGAATAATTCGTCGGGCACAAAAATCCCAGGTACTTTATCTTGAAGAAATTGAGCTGTCTTTAAACTTCTAACCAAAAGTACTCCCGCGATGATTTTTGCTCCCGTCGGTCTCACTTTAGACATAAAGCTTTCCATTTGAGAAACGCTGAAAACCGCTTGAGTTTGAAAAAATTTAGCTCCAGATTTTAATTTCTTTTCCAATCTTTTGATCTGCGGATCGACGGCCCTGGCCCCCGGATTAACAACAGCCCCGGCCATGAGATTGAGATGACCATCTAGGGGCTTATCGTTAACATCAAAACCACTGTTTAGCTTATTGATAAGGTTGAGAAGGCCAATGGCTTCAAACTGAAAAACTCCCTTTGCCGCCGAAGTATCACCGGCGCCAACAGGATCTCCCGTCAAGGCCAGCACATTTTTTATGCCCAGAGCGGTAGCGCCGAGAAGATCTGATTGTAAGGCTAATAAATTTCTGTCTCGACAAGTCAGCTGCCAAATGGGCTCCATGCCGTGACGGACGAGCATGGCGGCACAAGCAAGCCCACTCATACGCATTAAAGCCCTTTGATTATCTGTTATATTGAAGGCGTGAACGTGGGCTTTGAGGAGTTCCGCCGTGTTTAAAAAATGCCCTAAATTCACTCCATGGGGAGGAGTAACCTCAGCGGTTATAACCTTTTGGCCGGACTCGAGAATTTCTTTGAAGGTCATATGATTCGCCGGGCTTCCTGTTCAAAAGCAAGGTCTACGGTATTCTTTAGAAGCATGGCTACGGTCATCTGCCCCACCCCTCCGGGGACGGGCGTTAGCGCATAGACTTTCTCAGCAGCAGATTTAAAATTCACATCGCCCGTCATTTTTCCGTTGATGTGATGCATACCCACGTCAATGACGACAGCCTTGGAACCAAAATAACTGGCGTCCAAAAATTCAGCTTTTCCCGCAGCGACCACAACAATGTCGGCGTCCTGGGTGAAGCGTTTAAGGTCTTGAGTTTTTGTATGACAGACCGTCACCGTCGCATCGGCCGCAAGGAGGAGCTGAGCCATAGGCTTTCCAACAATATTGGAGCGTCCGATAACAACGGCGTTTTTTCCCGCCACTGAAATATTATAATACTCAAGAATTTTCATAATGCCGTAAGGAGTGCAGGGTTTCACTCGAGGTCGTCCAGTCATAAGAAGCCCCAAGTTCTCGGGGTGAAATCCATCGCTATCCTTCATGGGATTCATAGCCGCGTAGACTGAATCCAAACTAAACTGAGGTGGAATGGGCAGCTGAACTAAGAAGCCATTAATATCACCGTCGGTATTCAACTTTGTAATGAGAGAGTCAAGCTCTTCTTGGCTGTTTTCTTTGTCTAATGCGAATCTTTGAAACTGAAAACCGGCCTCCAAAGCAGCCTTCTCCTTATTTCGCATATAAATTTGGGAAGCAGGGTCATGCCCCACAGAAACTACAGCCAACTGCGGGGGCCTGTTAAATTTGTCCTTAAATTTAGCGGCAAGACCAGCGACTTCAGTTTTTACTTTTTTTGCTACTTCCCGGCCGTCGAGTAACACCATCTTTTTTAAAGACTCCCTGTGAATTTGTGAAGACCCTAGAATCGGTGAGCTATTATTTTTGATAGGTTTCAATAGCTTGTCTCTAATTTTTTTACCTTAAACCTGGAAATTTAGCAAATATGTCAATGACCCTAACGATACTGAAATCATTATAGATTGCAATCAACCAAGTAATTGATTATATTGTGGATTGGCTCGAGCAGACTTCGAGCGGCCCATAGACCTTTCTAAGCTGGGCTTATCATTATAAATAGGGAGTGCTAATTCATGGAAAAAGTAAGAATCTCTAAAGACGGGGCAAGCATTGATTTTATTCAAAGTGAAACCCTGGCTAACCCAAAGAAATTTCGTTCTTCTGTGGAGGTTGAGAGCTTTTATCGTTTCGTCCATGAAAATGATATAAGAAGAGAGTCCCTTGAAATTATCGAAAGAATCATTGGTGAAAGAAAAGCGGCAAAAGCTGCTGCCAAGGTTGCTGCCAAGGGAAAACGAGTCACAGAATCCTAATACCAGTCCCAATTAATTCACATCCTTTCTTGCTTGATCTTTTGGCTTTTAGCTTCATTGCTTCTCCTTGCGTTAGCGCAACTGCTAGCGCGCGTCGTCGCGCCTCGCTAAAAGCTAAAATCTCTTCGCAATCGAAGGCGCAAATTAATTGGGACTAGTATAAAAAGGTCCGTCCGGCTTTCGGACAACTTTCTGCTTAGTTTGAAATAAGATCCAATTCATCAACGTCGCCTTTTTTGCAAAAGCCTTCCGCTTAAGGAGGGCCTATGAATTCAAAAGGTCAAACGCTCATCGAATACCTGATTATTGTAGCCGTGATTGCAATTGGCAGTATTTTTATTGTAAAGAGCCTGGGCCAAACCGTCCGAGTTCGCTTTGCCAATATCACCAACGCCCTTCAAGACAAGCACGACGAGATCACCCTTCAACCCTTAAGTGCGGATGAGTACAGTAAACGAGGTCTAAGTGATTTTTTTAAACCAGCGGGGCCAGGGCGCCATTGAAGCGATCATGACAGCAATGATTGTCTTCATGACCTCGATTATAGGAATCGCTCTCATGATCAATGGTCTATGCACAATTATTCTAACGAAATGGGCGTCAAAGACATCCCATTGTGTCGCTCAATCCCGACCTGCTGATGAGTGCCGAACTCAAACAATTCAAGGGTTGACCAATCGATTTGCCTTCCATGACGTCATCGTTCGAATTACACCCTTTCGAGGCATAATACGCTCGGAAGTCACGGGGCATGTTTTCGGCCCGATCACTTTAGGATCCTATAGCTATAATCCTTTGTTGAAGGGGTCATACGCTCTCGAGCCCTCTGAGTACAAGAGGGTAAAATGATAACCCGCCAACCGACTTCAATAGAAGGGCAGGCTTTAGTTTTTATTCTCGTATTATTGCCAGTCTTCCTCTTTATCTTGCAGGTGGTTGCTAGGTCCGGAGCCACAGCCCTATTTCACGATAGAGTTGAAAATCATTGCGATCGTAGGATCTTGAATGCTTTAGCCATTGAGGCCCGGGGCCTTGAAAATCTGGGTCGTTTAAACATTTACGCTCGTGAGATCATCCGAGCAAGGCGAGCTATTGATGAACTTGTAAAAGTCTTCCCGGTTCTGATTCCCACGCAGTTAGCTTTGCAAGGCGCCCAAATTCTATTGAGTTCAATTCAAAAAACGATAAAAGCTGCGACTATTTCCGGATTTTCAGCAAGTCTCGGCCAACTCGCCACACCTTCGAAGTTTAAATCAAAAATTCAGGAGAGTTATGGACCGATACCTCTTGTCGATCTTCATTTAAGAGACGAAGAGGGTTACGAAGGAGAAATAGGTGCTCCTCAGCAGCCCGAGCTAAATAATAAATATTTAGCCTGGGGGAAAATAACGCTCTTTACTGAACGCTTTTTATCCTGGTGGCCCACGCCACTGAAATCACCAGATATGATCCTAGAGTGTCGGGCACAGATTGATATTGAAAGACTGGAGGACCGGTGGAAGATTCAACTTATAGATCCCAAGGTCAGGCCATAGTGGAACTCACCATTGCCTCTGCTTTATTATTTTGTGTAGTATGCGCGAGCCTATCCATTACAGCGGCTCTTAAGAAAACAATGAAACACGATTTTATGCCAGCTGACCTGCGCCAAAGGGATGGAACTGAAGGTCTAGAAAAGTTCGGAAAGGTTTTTATTTCTAAAGACAAAACTGATGACATTCTAGAGCGTCTTCAAAACGAAGGTTGGTCTGAGGACCGAAGGCTTAAGATCCCCGAAGGATTAATAATGATGTTTTCTAACGGAGCTCGCCACCTCGATTTGATCAAAAATCATTCACAAATCTTGGGGGTTTATCATTAATATTCAAAAACTAAAAATTTTCATTTTCGCGCGATACAGCCGATTGGGAAAAGAAAGAGTTATAGTCATTGTCGCAGTGATCCTAACAGTGATCTGCAGCCTTTGGCTGGCACATTCCAATCCTCCCGATGAACCCTTACAAGAAATTGGCGTGAGCATTCCCTCTGGTCAACTTATAGTTCCACTGGAGCTTGCTAATGCTCAAGCATTGAGTGGACTCATCACGCGCAATGCCATTATTGATGTTTTTAAATCAGGAGAAACAGAACCTCTCGTCGAGAGTCTGAGAGTTTTAAAATTATCAAGCGGAGAGGGTCCCCTTTTTGGAGCCTTAGTCCCGGAGAACTTGGCTGGAAGTCTTCAGGACGTCTTCTCAAGCTCAAAGCTTAGAGGAGCGATCAAGACCAATATGTCAGGGGCAACTCAGTTTCACTTGCGTAACAAATTTAAGCCGTCACTCTTAGAAATACCTATAGGAGATTAGAAAATGAAGAAGTTAAAGATTGTGGTTTTTATACTTGTATTCGCCCAACAGGCTTTTGGCTCTGAATTTTGGATTGGAACCACAAGGTCCGTCACTCGAGAACAAATTGACGAAATAGCTGAGAAGTATCGAACTCAAATCAAAGATGGGTATTTTAGTTCATCGTTTGATTTTCTTATAGGGCATCCTGCCTCAGACAGCCAAATGGCCGTGATCTTAGACCTAGACAGCTCAGCCCGGGCAGCATCTTTAAACGGTCTTTTTCAAAAGGCTTTTGACCAATACCAAAAGCTTGAAGAAAAATTAAAAAATCTGCCCAGAGTTTCGGGTTTAGAAAAAATTGAGCTTTCCACCCGAGTGAGTCTGGCTCATATGGCCACAATTCTAAAGCTCAAAACAGCGGACATACTCTGGAAAGAAGCCCACTCGTGGGCCCCGGACGCCATTCTTTCCCCCGAAGAATTTTCGCCGGCAGTTATCTTGCAATTTTCAAAAACAGAAAATCGATTTAAAAAAACTCCTGTCCATATTAGCTCTTCTGAGGAATCCTTCGTCTTTGTAGACGGACAAAGAGTAAAGAAACCCTTCCAAGTTTCACTTGAAGCGGGCCATCATCAAGTCAGTGTTTTAGGCCAAGGGACCGGTTGGGCGTTCAAGAACTTTGAAGTAAAAGAATCCACTCAAAATTTAGACTTTAAGGTTTTTCCGAGGGCCTTTGTTGCAGGTCAATGTAACGATCCACAATTTGTCGGCGCTAAAATTCCTTCAAGAATAAAGCTTTTAGTGGCTTTTGATGAAACTTGCCCAAGGGTTTATTCTGAAAATAATTGGTATACCCTTGATGGAGTCAAGGTCGAAAAGATAAATACTATGGCAAAAATCTCTGATGATTTGAAGCCGGGACAGGACGGTGGTTTGCTGTCAAATCAGTCTGAATCCAAACCAGATCTTTTGAAGACGCTCACAAAGTCCCGGTGGTTCTGGGTTGGTCTAGGGGCCGTAGTGGTTGGCGCCGTGGTGGCTATCTCTTCTTCAAACCAAACAACCACCGTGCCCACCCATAGCGTTCAGTGACAACCTTAACGAATGTACCCACCGGCATTAATTTGTGGATTATTAAATTGGGGATATTGAAACTGATTCCCATAATTGCTATTTGAATAAGTCGGATAGTAGCTTCCTCCGCCCAAGTTGCCACCAAAGCAGATGGATAGTGAAGCTCCACCGACATTACACCCCAGATTCTGGGCGTAACCGCCCATAAAAGAACCGTTCAGATAATTGGCTAAAGGCGGTGGCTGCTGATAGTAACCTCCAGCGCCGCCCCCCGCGAAAGAACCTGCATAAGAATTTTGTGCAAGATACGATTGAGCTACAGCAAACTGGGTGTTAGCATTATTTAATCCATATTGCATAGCCATCATCGCCCCCTGTTGGGCTCTCCAGCTATTTTGTAACTGTTGGTTCATCTGAGCCAATTGCATTTGCTGCATCATTTGTTGTTGCTGCATGAACATGTTGCCCCCAGGACCGCCGGGATAGCCGGGAGCACCGGGGAAAAGACCAGGGGCTCCTGGATAACCATTTACACCCCAGTTACCCGCACCTGGCATATACGCAGCACCGGGGTAGTAAGCTCCATTGTACCAGGGTGTATTGAACGGTCCCTGACCCCATCCCATTTGGCTTCCATTCATAGTTGGAGCGCATCCGTATCCCCCACGGGTATAACCACCGCCAGGGGTTTCACCATAGCGACCACTCATCAAGAATGGTAAGCCCGCCTGGAGGCCGTTTGAGATTCCATTCCCCCAGATTGCCGTTCCAGAACTCGTAAGCGGATTAGAAAGAAAGCCTAGCCCTTGATTATGACGGGCAATGCTGTAACCCGACAAAATACTCAGAAGGCCGATACCTCCGCCGACGACACCGGCCGTAATTCCTAACGCCGTTTTATTTATACCTTGGTTCTGGGCTTGTTGTTGCTGGTACATAATGATGCAGCCTTCGCATCCTTGAATGTTTGCGGGTATTCCGGCGTCCTGATCGTATTTAGCTTCTTTAGCAGATTCTCTGGCATCGGCTTCCCTTTGTTTTCTAACGGCCCTTCGGGCTGCCTCAATACCCTTATCGCGCTCAGCTTTGAGTTTTTCAGCCTCTTCAACTCTCCTTTTGGCGTCATCGTATTTTTTTTGTTCTTCCCAAGCTTCTGTAAGGTGGCCGCTGCAGTTTTTGCCTGGTCCACTTACCGCGGTTGGACCACCTTCAAAAAGCATGTCTTTAGCGTTTTTAGTTTCATCACTCCTGTCTGGTTTCAGATGAACAGTGAGGCAAAGTTTCTGAGGGTCCCAGTTAGCTGTGCGGGTGGCGAAACGGTGAGTACTCGCCGCCCAACAAGCTGCCTTTGCCTTTCCGGTGTTGAGGCCTTCATCATCTTTAAATAAATCCCCCCAAGTCCCGTGAAAGGGGGGAAGCGTATTATCAGATTTGGACAAGAAATCTGTCACCTTCTGACTCGTGTTAAATTTATCGCAATTTTTGGCAATATCGAGCATTTCGTCCGCACTCGTGCCATCAGCCAAATCCCCTTTAAGCTTTTCTTTGACCTCTTCGAGCCTTTTTGAAGCATCGTTCATAACTTCTTTTGCGGCCTTACTAGCATCGATGGCATCACGTAGAGCCTCTTTAGCATCAGTCACCTCTGGGCTGCTGTTGACAGGATCCACTATTTGGGCCTGTGGATAAGAACACTGATTGAGCATATTGATTCCACTACCGGCCTGTTGGGCATAAAGATTCTGATAAGCTTCAGCCCCAGCAACGGGTCCACCGGGTTGACTATATAAATTTTGTCCGCCGAGCCAGCCCATATTGGCGGCGGGGTTCATAGAGAATGGGGAAGCGTAGCTGTTATTGAAATTGTTTCCAAAATTATTGTTGTAACCGAAAGAATTCCCACCGGGGAAAATTGAATTTCCGAAATTACTTGCACCTGGATAATTTTGCTGAAATCCGCCGCCGCCCGTAAAGGGATTTGTCTGAGCGAAAACTGGATTGCCCAAAGGTGTCCCCAAGGTAACAACCAGCGCTATTATCATAGGTTTCTTCATGAACCTGCTCCCCAAAATATTATTATAATCGCTTCCACCCTCTTTCTCGTCATGAATCTGAACAAACTTAATGATTTGGAGGGGAAATCCAAATTCATCTGGTCTTAGATCGGGGCTAGCGAACCAGACGCTAGACGTTTGAGTAGAGATATGTCTAAACTTTAAACATGCAACATACGATCTTAGTCGTGGACGACGAAAAAGACATTGTCGACTCCATAGAACGGCAATTCAGAAAAAAATATAAACTTTTAAAAACCACCTCCGGTATTGAAGCCCTACGGCTTTTGCAAAAAGAGCCCATTCATCTTATTTTAAGCGACCAACGTATGCCCGAGATGACCGGTGTACAACTTTTTGAGAGAGCACAAAAAATTCAACCTGATGCGATTCGGATCCTTCTCACGGGGTACTCTGACGTGGAGTCCGTTATCGCTGCCATTAACAATGGACAAATTTATCGCTATATAACTAAACCTTGGGATCCTACCGATCTGCAGGTCATCGTTCAGAGAGCCCTGGACACCTACGATCTTAAAACCGAGCTTAAAGAAAAAAATATTAAACTCGAAGAAGCCCTGAAAGAGTTGAGAACCTTGGATCAAGCGAAGAGTCATTTCATGATTCTCATTGGTCACGAATTAAAGACGCCTCTCACCACAATGAGTTCCTTTTTAGACCTCCTCAAAGAAGAGAAGATCGCTCCTGAAGCTCAGAAGTACATTCACCGCATTTCTCAAGGATCCGACCGCCTTAAAGAGATTGTTTTTGATGTGCTTGATCTTATGGGAGCTGAGACCGGGCAGATGAAAGTAAAAAAAGAACTTCAGCCCTTGGGCCCAGTGATTGATAAAGTATTGGAGGAATTTAGCGACCTCTTAGAGAAGAAAAATCTTAAGGTTTTAAAACCAGAAAAAAGTATAAAAGCTTTTTTCGATGATCGAATCATTTCAAAAGTTTTGCAGAAAATAATTCATAACGGAATTAAATTTAGCCCAGAAAAGTCCACGCTTAAAATCACCTCTGAGTCAGAAGACCAAAACGTTGAAATTTCAGTTACAAATTCTGGGCCCGAACTGAGTTCTTCTAAAATCGAGCACATATTAAAACCCTTTAATATCGACGAAGACATCATGAACCATTCCCAGGGTATGGGTCTCGGCCTTGCGGTCACTCAAAGTCTTCTCAAGCGCCACGGGAGTATGCTATCTCTCAAATCCAATTCCAAAAATACGACCGTTGGTTTTTCTCTACAAACAAATTCGCAGTAGCCACGCTGATGAGACTGCCCTTGTCCGGAAGTAGGCATGGATTGTGCAGTTATCTGGAGCCATGCTGCCTTGCTCGTTGTATTAATTTCTGTGTCACCTATATATTTGGCAGTGGCTCGTGGGGAAGAGTGTGAAAAGGTAATACTCCTGGTTCGTCCCCAAAGCAGAGTTATGGTGACCAGCTTAAAGTTCCAGGAGCTATCTCGTAAGGTCGATCGACATGGAAGCGGGTCCTATCTCACGTTAGAACTTAAAGGAAATTATATTCGAGATTTAGGACATCTTGTTGGACTTTATGAAGAAGCCACAAGAACTCAATTTGGAAATTGGGAATACAACGTGCATTTTGTGGCTTATAAATCCGATGAGGTCATCCCTGCAGGAATTTGGCCAGTGTTCCCCGAGACAAAGCCCTTTGAAGCTAAGTTTCAAGTTAATGTTGATATGTACACTCCAAGCGTAAAGACCATGAAATGGGCGTATAATATCTTTAGTGACACCAAGGACTCTTCAAAAAAAATCAAGGAAGTTCTGCAGGTCAATTTTTCAATCGAAAGTGGCTGGGCGTGGAATGTCACCGATGTCCCTTAACCCTCCTATCCCTATCCTCGCCCCTTCAACAATCAGTTTGAAAACGTAGAAGTCCGACGTAAATCAATCCGACCGGCCGTGCGGATTTTTTCTCGTAAAATGAAATTGATGCAAGGGCTCAGATGGACGCAGCTTTGCAACCTTAGCACTCCATGAGAACCCTCAACGCGATATCAACGCCTTCAAAAGCCCATTTAGAATGGATACTCGTCTCTTATCTTTTTTTTATTTCCGTGTTCGTGGCTAAAGTAAGTTTGGCAAACCCAAATATTGAAATTATCGTAGGCGAACAAAGAATCATAAAGGTCCCCACTACGGTCGGGGTCATTATAACAAATCCCAAAATTGCCAAACTCATCTTCAGTGGCGCAAACATCAATATTGTCGCCAAACAGGCGGGAATGGGTGAGATCAAAGCAGGCTCGGCCCACTTTAAGCTCCTGGTTTTGAGCCAGAAGGTCGGAGAACTAAAAAAGGAACTTTCCCCGTGGATTAAGAAAGCCTACGGGATTTCAATGGAATCTCAATCAGATAAACTTACTTTTAAGGGGAGCGTTCATAGAATTAAAGACTGGACGGATCTCCAAAGATTCCACTCCATGTATGGCAGACTTGTTGTCAGCAAGGCAGAACTTGCTCCGGAGCTCCTTCCACGTTTAAAAGAGATGCTCAATCGCGCCCTTCAGGAGAGAGCGTTTTTTTCAGCCCATGCCCAACTCACCCAAGGGCATCTAAAACTTCTCTCCTACACAAAAAATAAAAGCGAGATCGCTGGCCTTCAAAGTATTGCTGACGAATATGGGGCCGAACTTTCGACCTCCTCTCAAGCTATCGAACTTAAGCCGATGATCGAAATCGAAATTGTCATTGCTGAAATCAAAAAAAATTCCATGGAATCCTTAGGCCTTCAGATGCCCGGGGCCTATTCCGCCACGATTATTCCCTCTGGAGATTTAAGTTCAGCCACCACTTCATTCAATGGAATTACCCCACAACTCAATGCACTTTTTTCTAATGGAATGAATAAAGTGTTAGCGAACCCTCGACTTATATGCCGAAGTGGAGAAATGGCCCATTTCGTCGCTGGAGGTGAGATTCCAATAAAAATAATGAACTGGAAAACCAGCGATGTTGTGTGGAAGCGTTATGGCGTGATCTTAGATATCACTCCCCTTGCCGACCTCAATCAGGGGATCTCAACTAAGCTCGTAACAGAGATCAGTTTGCTCGACGAAGCGCACACTGTGGATCATATCCCGGGCTTACTTACTAATCGCATCGAAACCCATTTTGATTTGAGAGGGTCGAAAACCATTGCCCTTTCTGGACTTATTAAAAGCGAACTTGGTAGGGGGACATCGGGCACTCCCCTTCTAAATCAAATACCTATTTTGGGAGCACTCTTCACCAGCAAAAATTACCAAGAAAATCGTACGGAACTCGTCGTCTTTGTTACTCCTCGGGTCATTTCACCAGAAAACCCGCCGGATGTTAAAGTCCCAAATTTTTGGCAAGACTCTTTGAAATCCGATGGCTCTGATGACTTTTAGCACAAAGGTACCAGCTTACTTCTGGCTAATATTGACGCATTTCTCAACCAAAAGTAAGCTGGTACCTTTGTGAATTCTGATACCAGGGCCCTCATCATCAGAAATACGTTACAGTCCACAACACTCCAAACCCTTGAGGACTCACTCACAAATCATCTTAAAGAATTCTTAGACCCATCCGTCGCCGACTTCCAAGAAATAAAGAAAGATCTTCTCGAAGAGCTCGATGGCTACGGGCCCGTGAGTTCATATTTGCAAAATTCCCAGGTCACAGAAATTTTAATTGATTCTTTTTCTACGATTTTCATTGAAAAAAACGGGAATCTCGAAAAAGCAAACTCGCAGTTTTCTAGCGAAATTCTTTTCTCTCGATTTTTAAAAAAGATACTTTGCGACATCGACCGAGTAGCGGATCTTCGCCACCCCCTCGTTGACGGCACACTCCAAGATGGAACACGAGTCCACATCGCCTTACCTCCGGTCACCAAGAATCCCGTGATTTCCATGAGACGTCATAGCCAAGAGAATTGGACTCTTGAAAATCTCACAAGCAGAGGAATGTTCTCTAAGGAGGTTCTTGAGAAATTGAGAGCAAAGGTGGACGCCCGGGCGAATATCCTCCTCTGCGGACCAACGGGTTGTGGAAAAACGACGCTTTTAAGAAGTCTGATTAACGAAATACAAGGGGAAGAGCGCATTATTACCGTGGAAGATACTAGTGAACTTGCTATAACCCGTCCAAACTCTGTTTCATTACTCACGAGGATTTCACTCGAAGGCCTTTTTCCCTCAATAACCCTAAATGACTTACTCAAAAATTCATTACGAATGAGACCTGATCGTTTGGTCGTAGGCGAGATTAGAAGTGAAGAAGCTTTAGTTTTTTTAGATGCCATCTCTACAGGACATCGGGGCTCAATGAGCTCAATCCACGGGAGCTCATCCTCCCAGGCGCTTTCACGGTTGGAACATTTGGTTTCACGGGGAGCACCCCAGTGGTCCACAGAATGTATTCGAAAATTAATTTACGAAGGAGTTGATCTTATTGTCGTCCTAGGGCGCCAAAAAGGAAACCGGCAAGTTCAAGAAATTGTAGAACTTGCCGGTCTTGAATCCTTTGGTTATTTATTTGAGCCCTGGCCCCTCTAAGCTGCTTTTTTTACGGTAACAGCCATACCGGAAGGAATCGGTTCTTCATTCTTATCGAATTTGAGACTACCGTCCCTTTCCAATCCACGGACAGTCTCAACGAGTTTAATTTGTGCAGATTCTATTTCCACTTGGCTTGGTTTTAATACTTCTAGTAGGTTCATAACTTCACGTTTCTTAAGATCTCGCATAGTATGCATACTGATATTGATGCATTGTGGAGGAAGGCCTTTAAGAGCTATAGCGAGAGTGCGCTCACTCAATTTCGTTGTCGCTTCACTGACAATAAGGGGGTCCCATTTAAATATTCTTTCTGCAGTAAGGATCTTGGCCTTAACCATAGTTGCGAACTCTTTGTCCTCAGACATTATGGTATTAAGCAAGGCTTCTCTCTTTTTTGAGAGGCAGGATTCGAGCAAAGTGACAAGCTGTTGAACGCCGCCAGGTTTACGAAAACGTGCAAGCATAGACATACGTACCCCCTATGATTTCCAGCCTTGGACCCCGCTAAACCCAAAACTACGGGCCGTCCAGATGATCTGGAATTGGTGACGTTTTACCTTTCGGCTGTCTATCACCAAACTTTAGTCTAGCAGCTATTTCTCTTCAGGCTAATTTATCAAGTTCTCAAATGCCAGTGCAATTAACAACTTGCAACTTAGCCGGGCCGTGCTAGCATCGCTCTCTAGAGAACAATTTAATTTATATCGATTGAGTTGGTTTTTAAACCTCCGTAAATCGATTTAATAACAACATGAAAGGGACCACATGGAAAACTCCAAACTATTCGGATTCATCGTCGCCTCGGCTCTTGCTACCTCATCTCTCGTTTTAGCTGAAGATGCACCCACTGGAGCAGCGCCTGATACCAAGGCTAAGGATTCTCATTACTGCCAAAATGCATCTTGCAAAGGCAAATCAGCATGTGCTGGTCATGGTAATGTAGACTGCGCAGGGAAAAACGGCTGCAAGGGAAAGGGCTTCTTAAAAGCCACTAACGCCGCCGATTGCAAAAAGGCCCATGGAAAATGGAAGAAAGACGAAGCCTAAGATTTTCTTTGAGAGATTAACAGTGGGCCGCAAGAAAGCGGCCCATTTTTATAAGTTTTGAAATTCTATGTCTAGAAGATCTGATCGAAAATTAACCGGATTTGGCCTAGGATTTAGGCCGCCCCATTATAGAATTGTAACTGAGACCCTCCCCCGCTCTGTGGATTGGTTTGAAATTATCACCGAAAATTTTTTGAGTCAGCCCCCCCGCGGCCCAGGCGTTTCTTAGAAAAACTTAGATCTCATTACCCTATCGCCACCCATGGCGTGAGCCTCTCCATTGGGTCTTTAGAGCCCCTGAATGCAGATTACCTGCGTAAGCTCTCTGAATTCGTCGGCTGGTTAGAACCTGAACTCGTTTCAGATCATCTCTGCTGGACCACCTACGGGGGGCGAAACTCCCATGACCTCTTACCCACGCCCTATATAAAAGCCACTTTAGAGCATATCGCTTCTAAAATTCACCAGGTTCAAGACGTTATTAAAACGCAACTAGTCCTTGAAAATCCCTCAGCTTATGTTGCCTTTTTTGCTTCAGGTGACGAGGGAGATTTTTTTGCAGAACTGTGTAAAAAAACGGGATGCGGAATTCTTCTGGACATCAACAACACGTATGTAAATTGGAAAAATCTGGGGACAGATCCCATTAAATATTTTTCGACCTTACCCCTGGGCTCTGTCAAACAATTTCATTTGG